>OGQF01000517.1_pt1 | contig 32044 bp, 23 predicted proteins | sample 1553141 | NCBI WGS metagenome assembly OGQF01 (sample SAMEA2580005, study PRJEB22360) | human gut metagenome | biome: human gut; feature: human-associated habitat; material: faeces | place: Denmark | collected 2008/2010
CCCCTGCCACAACTAAGTGACAACCGCTCCATGAAGCAATCTATTTTGGACTATTGCCAAAACGATGGTTTACTGTTAGCCGAATGCGGAGGTATGATGTATTTGTGCGATGCCATCCGGAACGAACAGGGAGAACATTTTCCCATGTGTGGTTTTCTGTCACAAACGGCTACCATGGAAAACATGAAATTAAAACTGGGTTATCGTAATGTAGCCATTGGCAACCACACATTCCACGGACACGAATTTCACTATTCCCATATCATACCAGAAGAAAATCCAATCCCCGCCATAGGCCGGTGTCTCAATGCCAAAAACAACATAGTCAACACCCTCATCTACCGAAAAAATAAAGTCACTGCAAGTTATATTCACTTTTACAGCGCAGAAACCGGACATTCTTTACTAGATGTAGCGCAAGCAAGTGACAGCGATAATAATTAATACACAGACCAGCGTCACGCTATGATTAACTTTCACTGCCAGACGGAAATCGCTGTAACTGACTTCCCGGTCATTGTCTCCAATATATGGTTTTTGCACCAACAATCCATGATAAATATGAGCGCCTCCAAAGCGACAATCCAAAATACCCGCCATGGCCGATTCCGGGAATCCGGAATTAGGACTGGCATGCATATAACAATTTCGCAAAATAAAACGGGATAGACCTCTACGATAAGCAACCAATGCCATAAGTAAAGCCGTCAGGCGAGCGGGAATATAATTCAATGCATCATCTAAACGAGCAGCACAACAACCGAAACGGCGATAGCGCTCATCTTTATAGCCAATCATCGAATCCAAGGTATTTACCATTTTGTAAGCCATCATCGCAGGGAAACCGCCTAAAGCATAATAAAACAGCGGAGCAACAACACCATCACTTAAATTTTCAGACATTGTTTCCAATACGGCCGTATAAATCTCCCGAGAGGTCAGTTCCGATGTATCCCGACCCACAATCCATGACAACCGTTTCCTGCCGGCCTCCAAACCCTCTTCACGCAATATTCGTATCACTTCAGCCCCCTCTTGTATCAGACTCTTGTTCGCCAGACCATAAAAAACAAAAACACTGGCAATCAGACAATAAAACCAATCTCCAACCATGAAAGCAGCACAAGAAATTCCCCAACCGGCCACTAATACAAACAAAGGATATAACAATGCCACGACACAACCTTTCAACCAACGTCCTTTTCCATGATTCCATAAACGCTCAATCCAATATATCATATTCCCGAAACCGACAATCGGATGAGGCAATTTTCGAGGATCACCTAACCATAAATCCAACAAATACCCGACTACCAAAGGGATAATTATCAACCAACACTGTTCCATATTTGTAAAGCTTCAAGCAAAAGATTATTTTGAGAATCCGTAAGAGTATTGATACGAAAATAATGTTTATCAAGTCCTCGGAAATTAGATGCATCCCGAATCAACAGCCCATGATTCTGCAACAACCACTGTTTCAGACAGGGAACATCCGCATCCGTATGCACAAGAAAGAAAGAGGTATGCGATTCCAAGGGCTGGAAACCTGGCAATGCTGCTATTTGAGCAGAAAAACATCGCTGCCTCTCCAATAAATTAGTTGCATCCGGTAAAATAGAATCACCGCTCTGCAACAGAAACTTACCAGCTTCAATAGCCAAGGCATTAACCGACCAAGGAAATGTAAAACGGGCAATTTCAGCTATCAGGTGCTTATCTCCCAACAAATACCCCAAGCGCAAGCCGGGTATAGCATAGCACTTTGTCATAGAACGGATAATCAGCAAATTTGGATATTCTCTCAAAAGCGGAACTGCCGTACTTGCTTCTGGGGCAAACCAAATAAAAGACTCGTCAACGACCACCACTCGATCAGGATTGGCAGAAAGAATAGCACGAATTTCTTTTTCAGACCAAACGCCCATCCGGATTGTTAGGATTGCAAATAAACATCAAAGACCCAACCGACAACAGGTCTTCCGAGTTCGTATGAGACACGAAAGTAATATGATGCTGATATAACGAACAGGCATCCTCATATTCCTTAAAAGAAGGTATCGGCAACAACGTATCATGCCCGGCAAAAGCATGTGCCACCAAATAAAATAATTCCGTCGCCCCATTCCCCGCCAATACATTTTCAGGCAACAAGCCATGATAGTCCGCTGCCACTTTGCAAAAAGAACCAGCATCCGGTTCCGGATAGTGATATATACGCTCTAACCGTGTCTCCAGAAAATGACAAAGAGGCTTCATATCAGCTTCATACCATACATTTGTTGAAAAATTCGCCCTCACCTCTGCTTCCGAACGGTAAAGGTCGTCCCCATGTCCATGAATCATAACTGTAACGTAGAATAAATATAATCTAAATCTACTGCTGCCCGTACATGTTCAGCCAGTAAATCATATTGTTTTTCCTTAAATGCAAGATAATCAAAACCAGTTTCCGGCACATTGGCAAATCCGGAAGCCAAATCATCCAACACCACTGCATTATCCAAAATACCATGCATATAACTTCCCCAACAGTGCTCATTTAAGACATATCCCTCAAATGTCCCATCAGCCAGCATGTTTAGATTCTCTTGAACAGACAGCGGTCTCTCATGGGGGATGGTTACACCCATATGTATTTGATATCCCTTACACCATGAACCCTTATTCTTAAAATTAAAATCACTTTGACAAACAACCTTTTTCGTCTGCATCACAGTGACTAATGGAAACAGACCCAACCCTTCTGTACTTTCGGTCACACCCTCCACATGTTCCGGATCTTCAATCCGTTTTCCCAACATTTGAAAACCACCGCAAATACCAATAATCTTTTTCCCCGCCAGTCCTGCACGCATAATAGCATCTGCAACTCCGTTTTCCCGAATAATCAACAAATCGTCTATAGTATTCTTTGTTCCCGGCAAAATAACAACATCCGCCTTATCTATTTCCGAAGGTTTATCCGTATAGTACAAATGAAAACGTCCATCTTGTTCTATTGCATTAAAGTCAGTAAAGTTAGACATCCTCCGCAAACGCACGACTGCAACATTCACCTTCCCGGCTTCAGCCATGGCAGCCTTGTTCTCCAATGCAACAGAATCCTCTTCTTCGATACGAATATTCCGGAAATAAGGAATCACACCCACCACCGGAATTCCTGTCAAATCCTGAATGATTTTCCTGCCTTCATCAAAAAGAGAAACATCACCTCTAAATTTATTGATAATAATACCTTTCAGCAACCGACGTTGCTCTTCCGGCAACAACATAACAGAACCATATACAGAAGCAAACACCCCACCCCGGTCAATATCTGCCACCAAATAAGTCGCAGCATCAACTTTTTGAGCCATATTCATATTCGTAATATCCCGATCACGCAGATTCAGCTCCGAAATACTACCGGCACCTTCCAGAACAATCGGAGAATAACACTTCTCCAAACGCACAAAAGCAGCCAAAGCCTCCCTCCATAAATCTTCCTTGTTATTTATACGAAAATACTCCCGTGCAGACATATTCCCCACAGGCTGACCATTCAGAATAACTTGCGAAGTCTGATCCGAAGATGGTTTTAACAACACAGGATTCATATCTGTTGACGGAGCAATTCTACAAGCCTCTGCCTGAACCGCTTGTGCCCTTCCAATTTCCCCTCCATCCGGAGTCGAATAGGAATTTAAAGACATATTCTGCGCCTTAAAAGGAGCCGGAGCATAACCATCCTGCAAAAAAATGCGGCAAAATGCAGTGTTTATGATACTTTTTCCTGCATCCGAGCAGGTCCCTACAAACATAATAGGCTTCAATTTTTTCATTGCCTTTTCTTTTTATATAAAAACGATTGCCATCTTTCCTCTTCTGCCCCTTCCCGATCCATTTCCTGCCGTGCCATTGTAAATAATAAATCAGAAAGACGATTTACAAACCGCAAAATGACGGGAGGCAATTCATCTACCCGATTCAAAGTCCACAAACGGCGTTCCGCCCGTCGAGCTACGGTTCGGGCTACGTGACATTGAGCAGAAAGTATATTCCCACCCGGCAAAATAAAATGAGTGGACGGATGAGTAATCCGACCGTTCAAATGATCTATTTGTTTTTCACAATAAACATCCAAATCCTCCAATAACGGATTCGGATTTTGTTCACGCAGTTCTGCTGGTGTAGCTACATGCGACATAACAACCATCAACTGCCTTTGCAAAAAACAAAGCATTTCTTGCCATTCATGTGTTTCACCCGCTTGTGCACGTATCAACCCCAACAAAGAATTCAATTCATCTAACGTCCCATTTGCTTCAATACGAATATCATCTTTGTCAACCCGCGAACCTCCATGGATACCGGTTTTCCCTTTATCACCGCCACGTGTATAAATCTTCATTATTCATCTATTTACTCGTAGCAAAGATAACAATATACCACCATTTTCTAAATTAAAAGAGCTATCTTTACGGAGCAAAAAAAAAGAAAGATATGGCAAAAAAAATCATCCTTGTCACAGGCGGACAACGCTCAGGTAAAAGCGGATATGCCCAGCGCTTAGCCCTACAATTAGCCGACAATCCTGTATACCTCGCCACTTCCAGGGTATGGGACGAAGAATACAGGCAACGCATCTTAAGACACCAACGTGACAGAGGACCGCAATGGACCAATATTGAAGAAGAGAAAGAGCTGAGTAAACACTCTTTATCAGGACGTGTCATTGTTATAGACTGCATGACGCTTTGGGCAACAAATTTTTTCTTTGACAATGACTCCGATGTCGACAAATCACTTTCCGAACTTAAAGAAGAGTTCAAACGTTTCACTGACCAGGACGCCATCTTTATATTCGTCACAAACGAAATTGGTTTAGGCGGAGTATCCGAAAGTCTGATACAGAGACGATTTACAGATTTACAAGGATGGATGAACCAATTTGCAGCGCAACAGGCGGATGAAGTTGTACTAATGGTATCTGGAATACCTATAAAAATCAAACAATAACCCACAACAAACTCACCATGAGAACTTTTAATATTAAAACACCGGATAAAAACATCATACCTGCCTTACAAAATAAGATTGACAACTTAACCAAACCGAAAGGCTCTTTGGGCAGGTTGGAAGAATTGGCCGTACAAATCGGTACGATCCAACAAAACCTTTCACCCCAATTACACAAACCACAAAACATCGTTTTTGCTGCAGACCACGGAGTTGTCGTTGAAGGAGTCAGCTTTTCAGCACCTGAAGTCACAGCACAACAGATTTATAATTTTGTCAAAGGAGGTGGTGGAGTCAACATGTTCGCACGCCAACACAACTTTGCGCTCAAAATTGTAGACTGTGGAGTCAATGCCGATTTTCATAATCTCCCGGGACTAATTGACCGCAAAATACGGAAAGGCACAAGCAATTATCTTTACGAAGCTGCCATGAGTAAAAAAGAGATGGAACGTGCCATCGAAATCGGAGCGGAAATCGTAGACATGACCTACCATGAAGGGACCAACATTGTCAGTTTCGGAGAATTGGGCATGGCCAATACATCAGCGTCTTCCCTATGGATGACATATTTCACCGGAATACCTTTAAAAGAATGCGTTGGCGCAGGCAGTGGTCTGAACTCCCAAGGTATAGAACACAAATACAATATCCTTAAACGGTCTATGGAAAATTATTCCGGCGACCATACTCCGGAAGATATTATCCGCTGGTTCGGAGGCTTCGAAATGGTTGCTGCAGTTGGCGGTATGTTGCGTGCTGCAGAACTAGGCATGATCATCATCGTTGACGGCTTTATCATGACCAACTGTGTGCTTGCCGCTTCACAACTCTATCCGGAAGTTTTAGAATATTGCATTTTCGGACATCAGGGAGATGAAGCCGGACACAAATTGGTTTTAGAAGCCTTGCATGCTCGTCCTCTTCTAAATCTCGGTTTGAGACTAGGCGAAGGCACCGGAGCGATATGTTCCTATCCAATCATAGAATCGGCCATCCGTATGATTAATGAAATGAATGATTTTCAATCAGCATCTGTAACCAAATATTTTTAACATGCGCTCATTTTTGGCTGCAATCATGATGTTTACCCGTCTACCTTTATGGCGGTTCGTACAAGTGGATAAAAAATACTACAGCAATGTACTGCTATACTGGCCACTAGTCGGATTTATAACAGGTTTTACCACCTGGGCAATCCTATACATTGTCAGCACAATCGGTTGGGCTGATTTACCCGCTTGTATTTTAGCTATTGCAGCCCGACTGTTATTGACAGGCGCCTTACATGAAGATGGCCTGGCAGATTTTTTCGACGGTTTCGGAGGAGGGATTAATAAGGAAAAAATCCTTGCCATCATGAAAGATTCGCACATCGGCAGCTATGGTACAATCGGTCTGATCGTCTATTTCTTTCTATATGCATCTTTCCTATACTCATTGCCAACAAATGCCCTGGCAGGAATCATTATAGGAGCAGACGTTCTGTCCAAGTTTGCAACTGCTTTTATGATCAATACATTAGACTATGCACGAACGGAAGAGACAAGCAAAACAAAAGTCCTATACAATCCCATCAGTCTCCACAAATTCATGCTAATGGCTGTAATATGTATCATTCCGTTATACTTTCTCGGCACAAACTTTTGGGCTGTCATTCCGATGATACTCATTACAATAGGCCTACGACATTATTTCAAACGTAAAATAGGCGGCTACACAGGAGATTGTTGCGGAGCTAGCGTATTATTGGCAGAACAGGCATTCTATTTAGGTTTTTTCATAACAACAGCACCCTTCCTATGAAACTCACATTTATCAGACATACAAGCGTCGCTGTAGAATCAGGCATTTGCTATGGCTGGAGCGATGTTGATACTGCATCCACATTTCCCCAAGAGGCAGAGCAAGTTCGCAAAAGCATCGAAAAAGAACATTTTGATATCGCATACTCCAGTCCTCTGTCTCGCTGCCGGCAACTGGCCGATTTTTGCGGTTATACACACCCACTGATAGATAAAAGACTTAAAGAATTAAATTTTGGCACTTGGGAAATGCAACGCTGGGATACAATCTCCGATCCGCATCTAAACCTTTGGTATAAAGACTGGATAAACGAACCGGCTGGAGGAGCAGAAAGCTATATGGACCAGTACCAACGTGTTTCAAATTTTCTCGATGAAATACGTACTCTCCCTCAACAGCAATGCTGTATATTTACACATCGGGGAGTTATCGCCTGTGCTTTAGTGTACGCAAAACGGTGTACGATTGAAAAATCATTTGACGAAGACATTCCTTATGGCAGCAAAACTATCATTGAGCTATAATCAATGCCGTTTCATGTTATCAAAGCGATAGGACACTCCCAACATAATACATGTCGAAGGTACTGTATTATAAGAAACATTGGTAGATAAATCAGTTAAAGAATAAGTCATAGAACGGCGATTTTGTAAAATGTCATTTGCTGACAAAGAAACTTTAAACTGGCGTTCCTTACCGAATTTCTTACCGACAGTAGCGTTAAGTATATGCTCCGATTGTTTTACTCGTTCGTCCTTTTTTGTGATATGAAAACTTCCGTTATACATTGTCTCAACATAAAAGCCTCGCCAGAATATCCAATTAAACGAACCGTTTAAATTACTGTTATAATATCTGGCATTTCCAGTTTCACTGTTTTCAGACCAAGATAACGTATTACTGGAAGAAAGATAACAATCTATATCTTCAGAAATATTTGTATATATAGAAACACTCATCGTTCCTGTATGAGAACTATTCATATTTTCCAAATTATCATAAATTGAAGGAGTATGCGAAAAACTATATCCCATAGAGGTATTAAACCGTAATTTCAATTTTTCCCATGGGAAAGAATAGGATATACTACCTGACAGATTCCAACTTCCATTTAAATTTACCGGCACTGTCAAACTAGCTCCTCGTGCCAAAAGATAACCATCAACAATTGTATCTCGATTAATAAACTGCACATTAGAAGATATCATATTAAATGTTTGTCCGGCACTCAAAGTTGCATTCAAAAATCCCGAACTTTCAAGTTGAGAATAAGTATAATTCATCATCAAATTGTGAGTAAATGACTTCTTCAAATTTGGATTACCCTTAGACACTTGCAATGGATCACTAATAGTCAACACATTTTGCAACTGAGTCACAGAAGGGGAAGATGAATTTCCTGAGTAAGTGACATCCAAATTACTGTCATCATTAATTTGACAGCCAAAACTCATCATAGGCGAAACATCCATATACCGGCTAATCAACACAGAATCGCTTTTAGCCAGATATCTATATCGATTATCCATCGTTGTATTGCTAAAAGACAAACCGGTACCTAATCGCAATTTGTCATTGGTAAAACTATAATTTATACCATAATTATGTACATGATACACATTTTTCAATTCATTTGTTTGAGTAGAATCAATACCTATCAACTCCTGAAAATCCTTATCCCGATATGACAAACTGGACTGATCAGCATTACTCATGCGATCTTGATACATATAATTTAATGTCAAACGTGAATGTTCAGACAGAGGCTCTGACCACCTTAAAGATGCAGACCAATTATAATCTTTCTGGTTATTATCTGTAGCCAGATTACGAAGCGTATCCAAATAAACACCGTCCATTTTCAAAGAATGTTCATCATTACTTTGCCATCGGTTCGATAAATTACGTGAATATCCCCCAGTGATATTCATGGTCATCGAACGCCCTTTCTTCCTAAATGCCTGCATCCAAAGAACACTACCGTTCACTCGTAATGTATTTCCATCACTCCAATTCTCTGTATTTGAAACATTAACCGTATCATTATTTTCTACATTTGAACTATAAGCAATGCTCCAGGAATTGGACTTGCCTGTCGATATGGATGGAGAAAAAACAAACCGACTTTTTTTACTCGGAGTATATTCAACCCTTGCATTAAAAGAATGGTTATTCCCATCCCGACGTGAGCGATTCTCATTGTCATATATACGGTTCTCATATTGCTCGGTAGGGAAATACTCCTGTTTCGACATCGAAGCAGAATTAGACGCATTGTCAGACCAACGATAATTGGTAGAAATACTCCAATTCTCTACAATATCCGTAGAAACATTTGCATAAATCCCTTCAGAACGATTATACCCTTTTCCTCCACCCAAACGGCTACCCGGCATATTAAACCGCTGTCCTTGATTGCTTGCATCCGCATTCAGAGTGATCTTGTTTTTCCGATCAAAATAATTACCATAGATATCTCCATTATAATTATTTTCCTCAAAAGTGTTTTTTACCGGCGAAGTAATTCCATATGCAACACTTGCCCTACCAAAAATCTTAGCTTTATTGGGCTCATGCGTCTCAATATTTAACGCACGGAATTTTTTCCCATCCTGATATCCGGAAAATTCAGCCTCATCGCTTCCCCGGTCGTACATACTGATTTTATTCACCAGCTTAGCCGGTAAATTTTTCAATGCTGCTGCCGGATCATTAAAAGAATACTCCATCCCGTCTATAAAAAGGCGGGTCACCTCTTTACCTTGGGCAATAATCTTCCCATCAACAATTTCAAACCCCGGCAGCTTTTTAATCAATGCTTCCAAATCCCCATCAACAGCCACTTTCACTGCACTGGCATTAAATTTTGTTGTATCCCCATGTTGCACAGCTATCGGGACTTTGGCTTCGACCACCACCTCTTCAAGCAAAACAGTTTTCAAACATATCTGCCCAATATCCGTATCCTCCTTTATCTCAAACAAACCAGAATATGTTTCATACCCGATATAAGATACAGACAATTGTATCTTCCCAGCACGAATTCCCTGAATAACAAAACGACCGTCAACATCTGTCGTACCGACAGGTGTCTTGGCTTCTCCTAAATAGATATAAGCTCCAGGCAGCGACTCCTTTTCATCACCTCCCACAATTACTCCCTGCAGAGTTAATAGTACCTGTTTTACAGAATCCTGCGAAACTGTGTCTTGCTTATGCTCTTGCGCCCAAAGCACATGTATCCCCAAAAGGAAGAAGCACAATACTCCGATTCGTTTGCCGAACATTCTCATGGATGCCAAATACTGTTTTTAGCATACAAGCTCTACAATTTCCGTATTTCCCATGATTGGCTTTTCCAACATCTCAAGCGGTTTACGCCCTTCCAAATGATTTAAAATCGCCCGATTAAAAGCCCCATGTCCAACCGCCAGAATTCGTTTCCCCGGATATTTTACACGCAAATAATTTACAAATTCACCGGCACGCATATCCAATTCTTCCAATGACTCCACCCCAAACGGAAGATTATACCAATCAACCTTTTCAAAAGCATCTCCCGTATAACTACCCCAATGCATTTCGCGAAGCAATGGAGTAGAAAACACTTCCATACCTTTCTGACCTGCAACAATCTCCGCAGTCTTATAACTTCTGGATAAATCACTGGATATAATGACATCCAACGGCACCTCCACCAATCTCTTAGCTAACTCTTCAGCCTGTTGAATACCGAGTTCAGACAATGTGCCGGGCAATTGGCCTTGCAGGATATTTTTTTTATTTTCGATAGTTTCCCCATGACGGGTCAATAGTAGCGTAATCTTTTTCATAAGTAAAGTTTTTACAAATATAAAGGTTATATCTGTAAAAACAAATCCTTCAAAAGCAAAGACCAATAGCAATCACGAATCTTTTTACATTTCAATTCTTTTTCTGCCAATTTTTCCACCTTCTGCTTCCAATGTCCATAAATTGATTCCCAGGTAGTCAATACTAAGTTTTCTGCAACACCATCCCCTAACCTCATTGTTTCGCGACAAGATTTCAATTCTTCACAAAAAACCTCAACACAAATACGCTGAGTGAGCATCTGAGCACTAGAATTCGTTTCCTCTCCATTCCCTATGATTTGAATTAATTCACTTTCTAATAAACGAAAAACCTCACTACCATTACTTTTTTGCGCTAATTGCAGCCATTTTTCTCGTTTAAAAAATTCTTTCCATACTTTCTTTAAATTTCCATTCACTTCTCTAACGCTACACCCCAACATATTTTGCCGGACAAACTCAGTTTCATAAAAACCGGCAACATCCTCTTCCAACAAACGGACCAAACGCTTTACATCACCAATCTGCCATTCAACTTTATTCAAAATAGTCAAATACTCTTCAATACTTAAAGCAATGCATTCTTTATAATAATCAACCACATCCATCCTATTTATCCCCTTCAACACTTCTTTGCGAGCATTACGTACAAACAACAATTCATCCCATATACCGCTTCCTGCTGCTGTAATAGGTCCTTGCAACCACTGACGATCTCCGGCATACACATATCTCAATGATTTCCACATATAACTACGATCCTGACTCTCATTCATCTTTTTCTTATCAATCCCCAACAACATCAATATCCCTTTTTCCAGGTCATCTTCCACACATTTCCAATAAGCATCAGTCTTGGATGGTAGCATCCATTGTTTATCATCATTTTGATAAAGATGCTTCAACTGCCAACGTATTATTTTCTGATCATACGCTTGCTGTCCTATCACCAAACGTCCAAACAATAAATGCGCTGTAGCTGGATGTACCTCGCTTTCTATTGTTATTCCTTTTACATCATTCGCAAATACAACACCGCACATATCCGTAGCATCCAACAAATCACATTTCCTTACCACTTGTATCCCCCTCTGCAAATCAAGAATCTTAGAAGCTTTAGCAATAACTTTCTCCAATATTTCAACCATATTATCCGGAATTTCCGGTCCAATACAAATCTTCAAAGGTTTATCATCTGTAATATTCCAATGGATTCCTCTATCACATTTAACACATCCAAACGGATTAATTCCATAATCCAATGCCACCTGTGTTCTAAGTGGACTGTTTGGAAACATTACAATAGGCTTACAGACATCTCTCGGCAACAAACGCAAAACCACTGATATTTCTATCGGAACGACACCACTTTCAGGAACCATTTCCACCACGCCCTGCTTAAGATTACTGATAACATAATGCCGAATCTTAAAACAAACTCCTTCATCATAAGGAGTTATATTTATTATTTCCGGCTTATCTGCATTTGAAAATCTCAAACTTCCGCTAAGGTCATACCATTCTCCTGCTTTATTTAGCCAATCCGTAACATCCACTAGAAAACCGTTACCGATACGACCGGCAACATTCCAAGCACTCTCAGGAATTTTCAATCCATCCAATTCAAGCACATTACCATTCGACAAGGCCGTATTCGTTAATTGTTCAACCTTTGCTGCACTATACACATCCAATTTATCATCTTTATTGGCTTTTAATACAAAAACCCCTTTGGATTCCAATATTCTTCCTCGACAATTTTTCCCTTTATCTACTTGAGCAACAACAAGGAATTCTCGATCTAACTTACTATGTTCAATCAAAACATATATCTTGCCATCAACCTCATATACGGGTAACATACCACCAACTACAGCATGTCGTTCAAATTTCTCATCTAGTGATAATATTTTATTTTGGGCAACACTAGAAAAAACACTCACCCAAAAAAACAAAACAGACAATATTTTCAAGCTCATCTCTGCCCCATTATTAAATTTATACTATTTCTCCAATTTTCCCAACAAACACCTTTATGCTTTTTCAAATCACTCTTCATTTTCCACAAATTGCACCCTAATAGTGCAACCATTCCTGGATATTGCCGACTATTGTTTTTGATAAAATTTGCAACACAATCCGTGTAATGCCAAAGCAAAAATCGATCCCAAGTATTCGTCATATTTTTTTTAATCAAAATATTCCTGATATCATCAAGATATTCTTCCACTGAATAATTGCTAGTTCCGCTACGCACACTTTCATCTACATATTTTATCCGACCGACTAAATCTGCAATCACTTTTTTCGCCCATTCTTCCCTCCATTTTAAAGGCAATCTGGTATTTTCATCCAATACATACGTCCGTAAAAAAGATAAAGCCGCCTTCTGCTCCTTTTTTTCAACAGCAACAGATAACAACGTATCTACATTCCAACATTTTCGCCGTCCTCCTATATAAGTCAATGCCTGATTTATGTATTCGGAATACTGGTCACGAACAGCTTGATTTCTATTATCATTCACAGACCAAGCACCACATCCCCATTTTTCCATATCGGGTTCAGTAATACCTAAAGTAGTAAGTCTTTTGATACCAAGCTCTGCTGTTTCCAATGAAACACGTCCTAAATCCTCAGCTTGTGCTTCAGGCATCACAACTGCAGCATCCTGGAAACGATATCTACGCTCACTCTGTTTCTCTTTGAGCCATGTTGATAATTCTATTCGTTCGTCATTAAGAGATAAACCGGGGAAACAACGATACCCCCATTCTATTGCCAAAGAATCGTAAGCTCCGATTTGGGGTATTCTATCATAAACCGACAGTCCATCTTCTCCTGTCACAGCATAATTAAGTCGCATATAGTCCATTATTGAACTACCGTGACGATATTTTTTCATCAACGAAGAATCTTTCAACTCATGTGTATGATAAAGAGAACTACCATAAAAATTATGTGTCAGTCCTAACGTATGTCCAACTTCATGGGTCACAACCATCTCTAATAATTTACCGATGATATCATCTGATAAATTATCAGGTTCTTCACCTATTTGTGCAACATACCACCGACACAACATATTGAAAACTGAATGAAATATCGCTACATGACAACTCAATATTTCACCAGTACGGAAATCGATAAAAGGACGTCCATAAGCATTCTCCATAGGACCGGCTTTATAAACAATCCATGACAACGCTGCGTTATCCAAAACATATTCTGCTGAATCTGGAGCTACACGTCCCTCAATTGCATTTTTAAAACCAGCACGTTCAAATACCGCATTCCAATTATTGACCGCCTTTAATATATACGGCCACCATTTTCGAGGAAAGTTCCGGTCAATATACATAACAATAGGCTTACATGGTTCAACCAACTCTCCTCGATTATAACGCGCCGTATCGCAATCTGCAATCTCCAAGCGCCAACGTTTTATTACCTGTATCTTCTCCGCACTCGTTTTATCAGTATCATCTAATGCCAGATAAGGAATAGCAAAAAAACCAACATTAGACGACGCCTGACGTACTCTCATCAAATTGCAAGGCAAAAGATTTAGGCAACAACCAATTTCCCATCGTGTTATTTCACCACCAGCAGAAGTTCCGGGCATAGGACCTGCTGCATCATACACTCGTTCCGAACGGACAATGACTCCATCTGGCAAACCAATAATATCAGTAACATTACTTTTTTGTTCCGCTCCAATACCCAACAAAAAGAAGAAAGGACGCAATCCCCACAATCGCCCCTCATGCAACCATTCTGTAACATCAATCACCACAGAATGATTCTTGCGCTGTAATATTTTAAACTTTTGTAATCCTACCGGAGACACACTTTCTTTAAGCATTTCTTTCAAAGGATGTCTGTCATTTACAGACAAATAATCTCCCACTTGTTTGACAATAACGCAATCACCTTCTATTTCAAAACGAACAATGCTAGGACCGAAGCGATCTCCTGCATATCCAAACTTAGCATCCGCAGACTTCATCTTACGGTCAGCTCCTTTCAATATTGTAGTGGTCAAGCTCATATCACGCCCCATCATTTGTTCCGGAATAGCCCATAAAATACGGCCGTTTTCTTTATATGTCGTAAATAAACCCGGAATGACTTCCGCCTGTCCATATGACCACGTTTTCAAAAACAATAATAAAACACAACAAATAATTTTCTGCAACATACATTCTACTATAAAAATATTCAGGGACCTAAAAGATCCCTGAATAACATAAACCTATTTATTCCACATCATCTAAAAGCATAGACAAAATCAACAATTTTCTTAAAACCTTTAAATTCATAAGCAACTAATTCCTTCGCATCATCTTTTTTTACTTCACCAGCTGTTGTCAGTTTCATTTCTAAAACGCTACATTCTCCTGCCGGATACTCAAGCACAGCACCTAAATAACTGGTAAAATCAAATGGAATAGCTGGTGCATCATCACCTCCCGACACATCCCAACGGTCTTCACGCTGACTGCGGAATTTTAGTTTGGTAATACGTACAGCAGGATCTGGATGTTCATAAATTAAATAAGAGCGAGGTGTTGAACGTGTTAAGTCTGCACGATAAATCTTATTACCGGCTGCATAATAAAACATTCTGTCATAATAAGCAGAAGTTGCTACGGGCAATTCGTCTTCCATATTTCCGGCTTCCGGAGTAAAATCCCAATAACCACTACAAATCGTTCCTTTCTTTCCCTGTATCATTTCCGGTGAAATTTCATAAACAGCAAGACCGCTACCAGCCATCGCAATAGCCATTATCTTGGGAGTCTCTCTGGAAGTTGTAGCTCCGATATAAACAACCTTATTATTTATATTATTGGGATTAAATTTATTCGGATAACCAGCTTGTTCTCCTATAGGCTCTAACATTGCTTTGTTTAAAGGACCATTTATATCATAATAACTCTCCATTCCTCCATTTATATAGCGGTTGATATTATAATTATTACCACCAATTTCAGCATTATAATATGATAGGAATCGTTTATTCTTTGAGTCATAAATTATATTAACCCCCTCGGGAGATACATCATAAGCCATTGAAGCAATCTCTGCATAATAATCACCGTCTGAAGCTTGCACAGGATAATAAACAGAAAAGCCGTCAGGTTTTGCATACCAAAACACTCCTCCATCAATAATACATTCTCCCTTACTATCCCCTTCTGCATATAGAGGAGCATAATTATTGTCTCCGGTCAATTTTTTATTCAATAGCAAACGATTATATGCATAACGTTCTGCTAAAGTCGCTCCGTCCAACATATAATTTTTCCCTCCTTCAGTAAAAATACCCAACAAAGTTTCATCGCTATTCAATTGCGTTGCATCCTTTTTATGTAAATTATTGACAGATAAAAACAATGGTTTTCCAATTAAAGACCCACCAGTTTCTTTCATGTAAATATTCTGATCCACAACCCTTGTTTCTCCTTCTCCATCCACACTACCCAAAACAGCCTTACCGCCATCATCTTGTAAAACAAACCAACAACGATTAAATGCTGCAACTAAATTAATTATTGTTTCTCCATAAGTTACAATATTTTGTTCCTTATCTGTAACCGCCAGACGCAAAGTAATTTTACCTGAATTGTTAGGATATACCCAAATCTTACAAGTTGGTTCTGTTCCACAATCTGTCCAAGTAACACCACTGATATTCTTCTTCCACAAATAAGAAAGGTTATCATTATTATCTCTAGATACTTGAGAAATATCGGCATGCACTTCAACTAATACAGAATCTACTTTGGGAATAGTAACACTAACACTGCGTGGCATCTCGATCAACATATCATTAATATCACTATAATTATAATTACCCAAGTCATCATAACAGGCTACACTTATAATAGCCAACATGATCCATATCAAATGTCTTTTCATCATAATCTTTTACATTAATCTTTTGGGAATACAATTTCACTTTGAGGATTCTCATCATCCATTAAAGGAGGATTTTTCTTACGGTATTCTTCATATGCTTTACTTACTTCATTCCGTTCTTCTTTAGTTTTCTCCAACTTTGCATAAACTTTATTGAAATGGTTAATCATAAAAACATATTTACTATTACTATATATACCCCACAGATTTTCATCCCAGCCCGAAGGACGGATACTATACGTCACGGTTATATCACAATTCAAATTTTCCAATCGCCCTGCTAGAAAATCATTAGAAGCATTCTCCATATCAAAAGTCAATTTAAAATTCTTTGAACTACCTATAAAAGCCGGACGCTGCACTTTTACCAAAGCAATTGCCTCTTCTGCATCAGATGGATATTCATAAAAAGTTTCAAAATTAACACCTTCTACTTTCGTAACAGTATCTAAAACGTATTTTAAAGGAGTTTTTAATACATAGCCTAAACTACGAACTTTCAACTCCAACGTTTTTTCCGTAATATTTCCGATATAATCATTATCATCAAAAACAACGTTCACCCTTGTTTCTGCAAATTCAATTCTCGGTTCTTCACCATATACTTCTATGTCATTTTGTTTACAGCCTATCATCACAGACCATAAAACCAATGCTACATATATCAATTTATTCATCGCGTTCTATTTTCCGGTTATACCAAATATATCCTCATTTTCAGGCAACGGGAATTGATATTTTTCCCTTACATCCTGCAAACTACAATTATCGAAAGTCTTATAATTATGACGCTTATAAAAATAGAATAATTGCCCTTCACCATAATATTCTTTCGCATATTCTCGCATTAAATCATTAATTCTACGCGTATGTTCATTATCAAACCCTTCACGATTATCCAATTCATCATATCCTTTCCCTCCATCTGTTGCATCACTGGAAGCTATTCCCCGTTTAAAACGCACCATATCTAATATTTCTGCACTACTTTGTGCATTCTCATCACACTCAGCCATAATATAGTACATTTCCGGCACTCGAATCAAAGGCATAACATCCGCTCCTGAATAAGAACCTGTTCTATCTGGCAACATATCAAAAGCATAACCAGATTGATCATATTTTGATAAAACTTTTTTCACACCTTCAGTCACAGATACTTCACGAAATGCGGCATTATTTGAACGGAAATCCGTTGATCCTCCAGCGGCAGTTTCAAATAATTTATTGAAAGTTTCTCTACTAATTCCCATTACCATTGAAGCACTTTGATTAACAAAATCCACATCAACGACTTTTTCCATCTCATAAATATGTAATCCGAAAATATGCTCTTCAAACAAAATTCTATTTCCTGTACCCAATGATTCAGCCAAAGGGAATAAGCCACTTTCCACAACTTCTGTAGCATAAGCATATGCTTTTTGCTTACTTTCGGCATCTCCTCTATAACAATAAACTCTTGCCAACATTGCCTTCACAGCCCAGCGATTCATACGGAATTGACGCAACTCTAAGAAAGGATCAACATTTATGTCATGAATAAAAATATCCTGATCCACTTTCTGCAGAAGCGTATCCGCTTGATGTAAGTCGCTAAGACAAGCATCAACAACTTCCGAAGCAGACAAGGCTGGCGTTGCTTCGTTATTAAATACCTTTCGATAAGGAATTGACCTCTCCTCCGGATTTTCTGCGTATACAGGACCAAAAATACGCAACATATCAAAATGCAAAAAGGCTCGCAATCCTAATGCTTCTCCTTTCATTATCTCATAATAATTCGGAGTTGTAATCACACTTCTATTGGCATCCAAATAATATAGAAAATTATTTATATTCGCAATAATATTGTAGACACCAGAGAAAAATTTATCTTTAGTAGCTTTATAAGTACCGTTATAATTGTAAATATCTTCCCAATTTGTTATATTAGGAGCATATTCATAACGTCCGGCAAGCATATCCATATAATTGTACGTCATTTCACGTCCATACAATTCAGGCGCTCCCATTTTTAAATAAAATCCGGTCAATGCATCTTGAAAACCAAATTCCTCTGCAAATAAATCCTCCTCCGGCACTGACGTTTTCGGTTGGACATCCAGCCAGTCAGAACAACCAATCATACCCAACATGGCAAACAATAAACTGCCATATATAAATTTACCTATCTTCATATCTATTATTTAAACACTATATTTAACGAAATTGCGAACTGACGGGCAAAAGGATAATCCAATCCTCTTTCCTGCTTAACAGAAGATAAATAGAATATATCCTCCATCGTAAAGCCCCATTTCAATGAACTGACAAAGCTTTTCTTCAAGAAACGGGTATTCTGCTGGTCCATTCGATAGGTCAATGACAGCGAACCGAATGTAAAGGTATTTTCATCCATCACAAAACGGGATGTCGGACTTGTTTCAGCACCTCCGGTTGCGTTTGTCAAGCGCTTATACTTAGCTATATCCCCCGGTTTCTGCCATCTTTCTGTCAATACTCGCTTATCTACATTATACCTTAAATCGGCATTCTCCACCTTATCTACCAACGTTTGGTTATATACCTGTCCTCCGAATTTATAATTAAATGCCAAATTTGCGCCGAATCCTTTATAATTAAAGGAGGTATTGATGTTACCTTGCCACTTCGGTTCCGTATCTCCATAAGGCACTTTATCTATTGCATTATATACACTTGTTACTTGTCCGTCACGAGTCAGAAGCATTTCATCACCTGTCATCGGGTCTATTCCTAAAGAACGGACAACCCATATACGGGTCTGCGATTCTCCTTCCTCATACATTGGCAAAGGCTTGTCCGTCTCTTTGCTGGTATTCAAATCATTCATATGTCGCAGTGCATCTGAAATCTTCTTCAAACGCTCCTTATTGTGTGAGCCATTCACTGTAACCACCCAATAAGCATCTTTGTCCAAATCCCGATAAGGAATAAAAGAGAAGTTCAACTCAACTCCCTTGGTTTCCAAATTTCCCATATTTTCAGGATATGAAGCAAATCCGATCGACGGAGCCAAAGTAATTTGAGCCAACGAATTCTTAGTGTTTTTTAAGAAATACTCTGCACGTGTCGTAAAACGCCCCTTAAACATTGAAAGTTCCAAACCGCAATTCCATGTACCGGTCTGCTGCCACTTCAATTTGGTATTACCTAAAGCTACCAACTCTGTTCCTGTCGCATTCGATGAAAAATAAGGCTTCATTAAATTCGTATAGGTGTATACCGAACGAGACTGATAAGGAGAAAAGCCCTGTGTACCGGTTACTCCATAAGAAGCGCGCAATACCACATCATCCACCCATTTTACATCTCTCAGCCAACTTTCTTTCTTCATATTCCAACGTACTCCACCAGACCAGAATGGAGCAAATCGATTGTCTTTACCGAACTGTGAAGAACCGTCTATACGAATATTAAAGTCTGCAGAATAGCGGTAGTCGTATGAATATCCCAAAGTAGCCACTGCTCCCAATGCGCGTGTTGTGCCCTCACTACCGGTCATATTCTCATTATATTTTTTACCGAACAAAATATGATCCATATTTCCATTAGGGAAGCCTGTTACAGTTGCTCCATAAACTTCACTATGAGTTTGCTCAACGGAATAACGCAAGTTACCTGTAACATAATGTATATCATTGATTACATCATTATAGCTGGCGGTAAGAGCAACCATATAATTAAAATCTTCCGATTGACGACGCACAAAATCGCCTTTCAAGGTAGGATCAACCACTTCAGCAAAGGCTGTGTGTTGTGCCGGGCGGAACACTTCATCTTTACCTACCGTTTTTTGAACAGAAATATCTGCCTGCAAACGCCAAGCATCTGTCGGAGTATATTCCAATTTAAATAGATTTCGGATACTGAATGAGGTTGTCCGGTCCTTGCTATTAAATGTTGTATTATACATTGGGTTTGCAACTTGATAAGGCTCCGAACTCCCAAGATATAGCATATCCCAAGTCTGCATAATCTTATTAATTTCCCCATTTTCACCATAAGGACGAAGATACGGATTCAATCTTGTATATTCACTAAAAGAACCATAAGGGCTATCGTCTCCTGTTGAATTATCTACATTCAAACTGTTTTTCATAATCAGGTTTTTGAAACGATAAGAAATATCCAAAGCACCGGTTTGTGTCGAACGGCGCGACTCCTTCATCACTCCAGGTGTTTGATTCATGCCTACATACAGTTTATAACGCAATGCCTCACTTCCTCCTTCTAAAGTCAACGCATGTCTATGCTGAACAGCTGTACGCAGCGGTTGAGACAACCAATAAGTGTCAACACCTCTTTTCACTTCTCGTAAACGATTTTGATAATCCCGCTGAGAAGCCAAATCATGAGACGCATACAATCCCGCCAAAGCCTCTGTCCGAATTTTTTCTTCGGAATTCATCAGATTATAAGCAGATAAATCCGGAATCTGCACTCGGAAATTACCTCCATAACTGACATTGATTTCTCCGGGTTTCGGTGTATAAGTCTCGATTACAATCACTCCATTAGCAGCTTTTGAACCATAAATAGCTGTTGCAGAAGCATCCTTCAATATAGTAATAGATTGCACTCTATCAGGGTCCAAATCCACCATAGTCTGTACGTCAATCTCAAAACCATCCAACATCAACAAAGGTTGGTTGGGATAAGTATCATATTCTCCTTGCAAAGACACTAGGTTATTATCACCTCCTGCGCCGGATGGTAAGGTGGAAGAACCGCGCATACGCATATCAGGCAAACGGTTCGGGTCAGAACCTGCACTGATATTCTCCATGATACGGAAACTCGGTTCTATGGTAGAAAGAGCTTTCGCTATATTCGTCGTACTGATTTTTTTTAATTCATCTCCTTTTACCGTCACTGCCGAACCTGTAAATCCCTCTTTTTTACGAGCAAACATACCGGTTACAACCACTTCTTCCAACTCTGTTTCCTCTTCTTCCAATACCACTTTCAGCAAATCCACCTTTCCATTTACCACTTTTACCGGTACCTCTTTAGGTTTCATTCCCACAAATGAAAAAGCCAAAACCAAATTCGGAGTTTCTGCCACCTCGATACTGAATTTACCGTCAATATCTGTGGCTACACCCACAGAAGTTCCCTTCACCATAACAGTTACTCCAGGCAATACCTCCCCCTTACTATCCTTCACGACTCCTTCTATTTTCATTGACTTCTGCGGAACAGCCAGCTTCACATCCGGCTGCTTTGTATAAATTACAATTACGTCATTTTCAATCTCATATCCTAAGTTGGATTTCTCCAGACACTGAGTCATCACATCATGGATATTTCCGGATGACACATTCACAGAAACCTGTGTATTTTCCCGCAACACCTGATCATTATAGGCAAGCTTATAGCCCAACTGTTTCCTGATTTCTTTAAAAGCCTCTCTTAGCGAAACGTTTTCCAATCGCAAACTGACCTGCTGTCCGGATGCGTCGGCAGACAATGGCACGACAAACATAAACAGCGTCAACAAATACGCTCCGACCCAACGGCAAAATATACCTCGTCGAATCCAACATTCTCTGTTAATTTTCATATTTTCAACCAATTATTTTAACGAATAACAACCGTCCGGCCATTAATCTCTACATCTAAGGTTCTTGTTTTTCTTAATATTTCCATCACTTGTTCCAAAGAACTATTACGTTCTATTTCAAATGAATAATATTCATTTTGTTTTTGACTGTCAGCATAAAACACCTCAATGTCATACCAACGTGCTAATTCTTTCATGATATACATCAAAGACTTGTTTTTAAAAAGAAAATAACCGTCCACCCAACTTGTCATTTCCAAATCAGCCGGTTCGACAACCCACTTATCTCCTTGCATACGAGCCTGTTCGCCAGGCTGCAATTTCACATTTCCACCATTTCCAGTCAAATGTATACTTCCAGATAATAATACTGCAGTGTAAGGCTCATCAGCATAATGACGAACATCAAAACGAGTACCTAACACTTTCACAACATTCCCGGCAGACTCAACTAAAAAGGGACGCAAAGAATCTCGTGCCACATCAAAAAATACTTCACCGTCACACATCACTCTGCGTTCTCCAGTCGAAAACGCAACCGGAAAACGCAATGATGATTCAGCATTCAAGCATACTTTTGTTCCGTCCGGCAATACCATCCGATATTCTGTTCCACGAGGAGTGTATATTTCATGATATTTCACAGATAATGAGTTCCGTTCATCGTTTGCAGTCGGTTCATAACGGACTACTCCTTTCTCCTGTGATGCCAAAATACCTTCTCCCAAATTATAAACAGAATCCTTTGCCAAACAAATCTCCTCACCGGAAGCCAATCGGATTACCGGCAGAGAAGTATCCACATACTCCTCTGTCGGCTCTCCCTTCCTTATACTAACCGCACTTTTTGTCAAGAACCAGACACTTCCACCGACACACAGAGGAATCAACAAACCGGCAGCCACACGCAACCACATTTGCATCTTGCGTCTCCGGATGCGCTTTGCAATATTCATTTTCAACCGCTTGCCTGCAAGTTCCTTGTCAGAATGCTCAAGACAAGCTAACTTATATCGGATATTTTCTTGTTTACAAATTTTCCGGAATACCGCCAAATGCTCCGGATTGTCCAACCAAGCATCCAACCGCATTTTTTCCTGTTCATTCAAATCTCCTGTCAAAGCATGAATAAGCAAATGCGCTATCGCCTCCTCTCTGTCTGTTCTCATAACTAACCACTGAATATAATTTCTATCTATTTGTCGGCTTTATCTCTTTTAAGAAAATCACCGACACTTGCATTCGGGAAATCCATACCCTCACCACGAATATTTTTCATTCTTAGATATATCAGGTAACGGCTCAGTATATTGAAACCCTCATCCATACCTTTCATCAGACTATTCTCGGACGAACGCCATACTCCACCACTGCATGAAAAACCACCGACATAAACATTGGGGAGTTTTCCTGCATCCTTCAACTCTTGCCAAGGAGCTGGGAATTCCGTAGAAGACAGAGAAACATTCTGATACATACCGACCTCTTGCCAACTCTTCAGATAATTGGCATTCATTTGGTCTATAGGTCCGCCGAAAGAGTATTCATCAGCCAATTTACCAAAAGCATGTCCTCCTGCTTCATGACGCACAATCTGTACAAAATTATTCGGGAATGCCTCCTGAGAAGCCGGACAAATTGCAACACCAATTCCAGATTTTGTCAAATTTGCAACGCCACCGTAACGTTTACCGTTTGCAACTACAATAACAACATCTTTAGTTGCCACATACTCTTCTCCTTCGTTTTTCAAACTTTCAGTTACAAAATTGATAATAGCATCAAAATCGCAACTCATTCCGGTTCCAAATTCATCGTAAGCGCATTTAAAACGGGTATTTACGGTTATAGGACCGCCATGTGTTGAATTTTTATCCGTACATCCCGATTCCTGAGATTCTGCATGTAATAGAATAAATCCAAAACGCTCAGAATAAGTCTTGAAAGGTTCCAGGCTTTCCATCCCTTCCATGGCTTCCTGACAATATTGATCATATACGCCTGTTTCTATCTCCTCCTTGGTAAAACCGTCTCCAATCAATATAAAGTTAAAGGTAAGTTTACCTAATGTAGCACCTGCTTCTCCAAAAGGATCCCGATAAGTCGGTTTTTTCCATATCACAGTATGACCGTCATAAGTTTTATACATCTGGCTTAAAGACATAGGAAAACTTAATCCCAACAACTCATTATTCAAAGTCAAATTAACCCTATTGAAAGCCTCTCCTGCATTTTCAGTCAACGTAAAAATCATTTTGAATTTTCCGTCCTCCAATTTCTTCTCTTTCAATTTAACCCAAGTCACAGTCGAATCTTCAAATGTAATATCAAACGGAACATTACATTCAAATTCACTTGCTAATTCAATTGTATTATACTTGGCAAATAATTTATCTCCATTTAATTTCCAAGCTGCTTTAGGATATTGGGTCACATATAAAGTATCCTTCAAACCGCTTTGTGGATCATTCAGATACACATCCGTTTGACGAATAATACCGCTGGTATTTTCAGTCAAACCAAAAACCAATTTCTGGTCAGTTACAACTTTTGTTTTCGGGGCAGAAATCCAATCAGCCCCTTCACTGAAAGAGATTTCCAAAGTCCCGTTTGCACGATAAGGAACCGTTATTGACGAATTATTGTAGAGTGCTACAAATTCTTTCTTATCTATTTCAAGCACCCCTTTCTCTAGTTGATAAACAGTCAAATTCCAACTGTCTCCTCCGGATTCCACCACCAAACGCACCTTACGTTCCTCCTCATTGGTATTGTCCAAAGCGGCTATTTTAACCTCAAATTCTCCTGCATCACCTGCGGCGGGTATGACAGACAGCCATTCTGGAATTCCGGTAATCTTCCACGGCTGGCTTGCAGAAATCTTCACAACCTGTTCTGCAGCCAAAGAGCCGAAGCGCAAAGAATCTTCCGATACCTCAAAGGTAGCTCCACTCTCAACCTTGTCATCATCCGAGCAAGCCCCATTAAATAGGGCTGCCCAAATGAACATTACATATAAAAACTTATTCTTCATAAATCACTCTATTTAAAATGCCAAGAACGGACGAATTTCACCATAAGCAAGTTCTGTTGAATAAACATGATGAGTTTTCCACCAACCATTTCTCAAATAGAAACTGAAATTCATCGGATGAGTCTGATAATCCGTTTCAGTTGAAGACCAAATACTGTTAAAATAATCCGCTTCCCACGCATTTGTCTGATCAATAATGAACGACTGATCATAACCATAAAAATACAATTCGTTTCCTCCGTTATCTACTATCAATTGGTTGATTGCTTTACGCTTCTTTTTAATTTCTTCTGTCGGCTCAACCAATGGCTCTCCATCGATTCCTCCATTCTGACAAAGAACTGTTCCATCAATCCATGCGACCATAGCCAAAAGTTCCCTAATAGAAGGCAAATACCAACCTGGGAAACCGTTTTCATCATTCATATTATCTACGTAAGCTGCTATTGGAAAATGATTTTTCCAATCCGGAATACTTTTATATCCTTTCATATTTTCTAATCCATCAGCTTCACTTCTGGCTACCACACCCACATTATTCGGATCAGTAGGATGATCTTCATCATAAGGCAATCCTTGACGATAAGCAATATTCAAATCTCTATGAGCTTTTAATGCAAACACTTTACCATGCGCTCCGCCATCACTCACCTCATATACAATACCTAATTTCTCTCCATTAACAACAAAGACATCTCCTACTTTATAGAACTTACTCTGTACAATTGTCAGTTTTACCTGTACATCAGTCTGTGGAATCTCTACAGTCAGCTCAACCGAACGAGAACCGGCTTCAGCAGGGTCTGCACTAATCTTAATTTGATTATTTGCATAATCAGGTGTCACTTTACACCATTTTTGTTCTTCTCCTTCCGGCAAAGTACAGCCCCATAATTCAGCATTGGTAGCTACATTTACAATCACTTCACTTCCCTGCTCATTCAAAGTGATACGGTCTGACGACAAAACCAATGAAGGCTTAGTTCCGAATTGGGTTACGGCAATCTGTGAAGAAACTGTATTAGAACCATCACCTGTTTTCAATGTGATAATTGCAAAACGATCATTCTCCTGATCTGATGCAGTTGCATTTATTTTCAACTTATTCCCATCCTTAGTAATGGTACACCAAGGCGCATCCTCACTTACGATAGCCTCCCAAGTCTCCCAACTGGAAGTAATTTCCACCTCTTGAGATCCACCTGCAGTTTCAAAACCAATCTTAGATTTATTAGCTGAAATTGTAGCTTTCACATTCTTCTCCTGATATATTTTCAAATTAGTATATACTGTAACAGTATCTTGGGTTCCTGTAACTAAAATAGAACCTTCTCGAGCAGCAAGATTCGGATTTACAGCTATATTCAATGTATATCCCCCCTCTTCTCTTTCCTCTACAGTTGCCCAATCAAGATTGTAAATATTGCATTCTGCAAGTGTACACAAAATTTCCAAATCAATTTTTTCACCATTAGCTCCCACACGTACTGTATCAGGATTTACCTTTACCATCGGACGGTTGCCCATCTGCTCAATATTCAATACTTCTGTAAAACGGTTTCCTCCAATTCCACCGGAAACTTCCAAATCAGCAAAACGAGAAACCAATCCAGGATTCAACTGCGGTTTCAAGATAAGCTTTGAATTTTCTTTATCTTGTATAACCTCAATCCAATCAACCAGGGTATCACCTTTCCACTTCCATTCGATTTCCGGGCTGGCTGTCATATACATTACCTCTTTCTGTTCATCATCCGGTGCAACAACCACTTTTTCCGGCATAAATACGATAGACATCTTATCTCCGGCTTTCTGTACGATATCCAGATACAATGATTCTACATTTTCACCCTCTCCTGAAAAAATTCTCACTTTTGAAGAACGTACAACAGTATCATAATTGACAGTCGGTGTAATCACCAATTCTTTTTCTGTTACAGCCAATTTACACCAAACACTATCTGCTGCCGGAGACATTTCTGCATGACAAGGATAATTAGATTTAAGAGCTATTTTTTGCTCTCCTCCTAAAGCCTCAAATTCAAATGTTGTCTGAGTTGTTCCCAAAGACAACCCGACAGGCATCACAACCTCTTCTTCATCCTTACAAGAAGACAATCCCCATACAAGGAAGGCACACAACAAGCCTAATAAAAAATGTTTTATTTTCATAAGATATTAAATTAAGTTATCAATTAAATTCATTAAATTGCTATAGAAAACATAATTGAAAGTCCGGTATGTTCCGGGACATAACGACATACTCCTCCAGAACATTGCATTCCGGCACGATTGCGTCCATAATCAACAGAAGCTCTCAAATTACGCCAACTGTAGCTACATCCCGTCCGATAATAATGCAAAGACTCGCCATAACTCTTATAATTACACATATCGCTTACATAAACCATCCACCTAGGAGCCAAACCTAATTCAAGCAATCCCATCACCCAACGCTGATCATCCTTTGAATTGCTCCACACATGTTGCAACTCCATACGTAAAGACGTTTTGGATGTCACCTTATATAATACATCCGCAACCAAAACTTCGGAAGCCATCTCCATATTTCCAAAACCATATTTGCTGAACTCTGCTTTCTTCTGATGATAGAACAACAAATTGCTTTTAAAATGCTTGGACCATTTCTGTTCCAATTCCAAACCTACTTCACTATAAAGCAAATCACCCTTTTGCTTGAAAAGAGATTCACATTCCCCATCGGCTTTCAACGTCAGTTCTCGGTACATCGAACCATTGACCGTAAACAGCAAAGGATTCCTCTTTTCACCCCATAGAGGCAATTCCCCGTAAAGGCTGAATTGCCCCCCTGTTTCTCCGGCCATTTCCACCTTGTGCGGAAACAAGGACAACAACGAATACTTATGTTGCAACGTCAAAGCCGGTACATAATTCAAACTGACACTCTCCGCACCCAAATTATCATCGATTCTCAAATCCCCGTTCTCAAATGCACGAAACTCTGCAGAAAAACCAATTCCAGGCGCATCGATTCCTAAATGCATCAACACCATCTGCCCTCTTCCCAATGAGCTTCGTTTATCTACATTCCAATAAAGAGAATTGCTCTTAGAAACATATTCACCACCAAAAGAAAAAATACCTTTTCCCCACTCCAAACGTCCCGCATAATTGTTAACCTGACGGTCCGCTCCCTCATAACGTTCGTCACTTTGATCATCACGCATCACCCATGAACCACCCAAAGACAGAAACATATCACTTTCTGGGAATAAAATACCACCCAAATCCAACTCGCCATCAGCTCCATACACTCGGGTCGGTGCATACTTCTGAAATTTCTGAGGAACTCCAGCCACAGCTTTCAAGGTTAACCATCCCCAAGGACGCCATCTCACATTTCCTCCCATCAATGCATTATTGAATCCCAATGCCCGATCCTCATAAATGCGCAACACCAAACCGCTTCCAAACTGTTCATAAACAGTTCCTGCCCGCAATTCCAGTTTCCTGCCGGACCACGCCGCAAACCCCCTCATCAATTTGCACCCCTCCAATTCCGGAGAGAAGCCGACCATAGGTGGCTTATATAAATCGTATTCCAAACCAAACCGAAAATTCTTAATGGCATATCCCAAAGTCAAATAAGTGTTCGTTCCGTATTTATCTTCCACATCCTTAATCCCCAGTTTGTCGTCTTTAAAATAAACGCCCCAATTCGTCTCCAAACTTCCGTTCAACTTTCCCCAATCCCTTTGCGTTTCCTGGGCATACAAATCCCAGGAAGACACAATAGAGAATAACGACACAATAGAAATGATTAAACACTTCATTCTTTTGCTATTTCATGATTAATAACCAATACTTGCATTTACAGAAACCTGCTGAACATTTTCAACCTCACCTTTCTCATTCACTACAAAAACAACAACAGAACATTGTTCACGTACAGCCTTGCCAAATTCCAATGTAAATTCAACATTTTGCAACTGCCCCGGAGCAAAAGCCACTGCATCTCCACCACCAAAAGAAGGCTGGTAATCTCGCATGGTATGGAACCATTCAACCATTCCTAAACGAGTATGATTCAAATAAATACCATCTTCAACCAAAGCAGCTATTACTTTGCCATTAAAAGATTTCTTTGAAGCTACAGTAGCAGCAACCTTTACACTTAAATTATCATCTGCAATAGTGTTTTTTATTGCAATAGCCACATCTGCCTTGGCCTTTACAGCAGACAAAATTCCATTCTTACCAACATTTTCAATAGAGATTTTCTTTTTAACACGATCAAAATAAACAGAAGGAGTTCCTGTAGAAGCATAATAAGATACAAAATCGTCAACCATAGTCTTCGTACGCTCACTGTATTTTCCCCACATAGTCGAATTTCTGCTATGCATTTCCAATAAAACAATCCGCGGATTAGTACGAGCAAGCTCATCTCCTCCCTCTGTCAGCATTTTAATAGTTTCCGTACAATAATCGCAATGTGTTCCGGTATAACTTTCAATCAACATACGTGCAGTATAATCGCTTTCCGGAGCAGCTAAAATCTGAAGAGTCCCATCAACATCAGCGCCATTCCATTTGGCTGTAATACGATGTGCCCCTGAAGTAGTTGTACTGAAATAAGAACCAGTCAAAGCTTGACCATCAACAAAAAATTCTCCATCTGTATATTTACTTCCCTGCTCGTCTGTCAGATAAAGGCAAGCAAAGTCTCCTCCATCAGCAATAATCCCCTTCTTGTCTGCCTCTATTTTCATTTTCACATTCTCTGCCATAGCAATAACATCCAATGCATTGGAAACAACACCTTTAAATGTTGCAACAACTTTATAGGTTCCGGCTTTGGATGTCTTAAAAGTATTGTCAAACAACTCTTCGTCATTCGCCTTAAAAGTACATTGAGAAGTCAAATCTTTTCCATCGTTGTCTTTCACAGTAAAAGTCACGACATCTTTACCATCTGCGGAAAAATAAGGGCGGTCAGAACTAAGTACAAGACTGCTGGTACCTGTATCCGTACCATCTTTTTCATCATCAGAATCAGAACAAGCTGTTGCAGCCCAAGCTATCACTGGCAACAACAAGAATAATAACATTGTCTTCATATAATTTGTTTTTTAATTAAAAATGGTTTTTACATTAAAAACGTTTGCGCCCATCAACAGGGTGACAGGCGCAAACGTTTTTAACAAAAAAATTATTGCTTTACCAATATCTTTTAATCTTCTCGATACAACAAGAACCAATTAATCATAGCTAAACGATAAGGACCTAAAATATCCCGCAACTGCTGGTAGGCTCTTTTCTTCAAAGTCTTTAATGTATTCAATGAAATATTCAATTGACCGGCAATATCAGGATTTGACATACCATCCAATGTCAACAAAATAATCTTTTTAGTCTGTTCCGGTAATTTACAGACAGCATCATGCAATTGCCCAAAAACTTCCTCCTCCAACATCTTGTATTCAAACGAACTGGAAGAATCCATCTGCAACCAAAAATTCAACTCATCTTCATTTTTATCTTTTACTTTCCCATGGCGAATATAATCCAATGCTCCATTTTTAACATTCTTAAAAAGATAAACTCGTGCTGTATTCATATTATCAAATCCATCACGATTCTCCCAAAGCTTAATAAAAGCCTCTTGAACCAAATCTTCAGCAACAGAATCGTTTTCTACAAACTGAAAAGCAAACGACCATAAAGACGAGTAATAACGATTAAACAAAATATCCAGCCATCTATGCCCGTCGGCAAAAGATGGCTGTACATCAGGCTGAATATTATACAATTCCTCTTTTGACATTTGCAAATACATTAAACAATTTACAATTGCTTGTATTCAAAATAACATTCACGAAAATACATGAATATTTTTAAATGCCAAAAACAAAAGAGTAACCTTAGTCTATTTTATAAAATTTCACCTATAAAATCCACTCAATCTTGACGAATATTATTTATCCTTTTTCACATATTCCAAGGCTTTCTCAACCACTTCCACTTCATTTCCAGGCATATATCCGGAATGACTCCACACAACCTTACCTTCATTTATAATCACAACATACGGCACAGCAGAAATATTAAAAGCCTTATACAGCTCTTTATTTGCATCAAGTAATACTTCAAACGGCCACTTTTTACCTTTGACCAACGACTTCACCTTAGCAGTAGCTCTTGCATCATCAATAGAAACCGCTATAATACGCACTTTATCCTTCCACATATCCTCAATATCTTTCAAGGCTTCCAACTCACTTTGGCAAGGTTTGCACCAAGTTGCCCAAAATGAAACAATCACCGGTCCTTCCTTGACTACATCATTAAAAAATACCTCTTTTCCATCCAGCTTTTTCAATGCAAGATTCTCAGGAACACTCTGTGAATACGTTTGTTTAAAACAAAAAAGACTCAATAAAAGAATTAAAATACCTGTTTTCATATTATTCATCATTTAAAGTTATTACAATCTACCCCACATCCTAAAAAGAAACGTTTTAGCAAAGTAAAAGGGTGACACATCAAACCAACTTTTTGATAAAACAGCCAAGTAATATCAGCACAAAAGCCATTTCTGTCAATCTCCAATGTCCGCTCCTCATCCCTTTTAAAGCAAGGGTGTTTTCAACTCCTTTATTTTGAGATGGGAAACTTTAGTTATAATAACTTTAAAATAAGACACAGTTTCCAATATTATTGGGGCAATGATAGCTTAGTTATTTGAAGAAGCAATGAACGCTTTTATTTCTTCCTCGCTTGGAAGTTCTATCATGTACTTTTGTACGAAGATATTCGGATCTAATCCGGCAGTGGCATACTTAACCAATGTATCTCCCTTTTCTGTGCAAAGCA
>OGQF01000528.1_pt1 | contig 31751 bp, 18 predicted proteins | sample 1553141 | NCBI WGS metagenome assembly OGQF01 (sample SAMEA2580005, study PRJEB22360) | human gut metagenome | biome: human gut; feature: human-associated habitat; material: faeces | place: Denmark | collected 2008/2010
TTTGGCGCGCAATTCTGCGGTGTCACCCTGACCAGATGCCGGAATGAAATATTCTACGGTATCGGCAATGAAACTGCGGGCTCCTTTTACTGCTTCTGTTACAGTTTCGATAGTTGAAATATTACCCATTTTGCAGATGATGCTAGCAAAGCTTGCGGGATATCGCTCACTAACTTTTACTTTCAGTTCTAGTGCATCTTTAAAAGGTACATTGTCTTGTTTCCGGATGTTGCGGATTCCCACAATGACATTTTTTACAGCTTCAAATCGAGAAAGTAGGTTCTCATCGTATTCGGCAGGTTGGGGCATGATTGAAATCATGATGCTTTCACCATCTTTGCGTGTCCGAAGAGCTTGCCAGATATCTTCAGTAATAAATGGCATGAACGGATGAAGCAGTTGTAATAATTGCTCGAATATACATACAGTCTGCTCATAGCTCTGACTGTCTATTGGTTGACCGTAAGCTGGCTTGATCATTTCCAGCAGCCAAGATGAGAATTCATCACGGAAGGTTGTGTAAATGGTCATTAGAGCTTCTGATATGCGATATTGATCGAATTGGGTATTTAATGTTTCTGTTACTTTATTTAGCAGATTGTTGAACCAAGCTAAGGCAAGGCGTGAATGTTCCGGTTGTTCAATGTCTGCAATCTCCCAAGATTTAACTAACTTGAAGGCATTCCACATTTTGGTGGTAAAGTTACGCCCTTGTTCCGGAAGACTTTCGTCAAATAAGAGGTCTCCTCCGGCAGGGGCACAAAGTAACATTCCGACACGTACTCCGTCAGCACCATATTTGTCAATCAAATCAAGTGGGTCGGGTGAATTTCCTAATGATTTTGACATTTTGCGTCCTAGCTTGTCGCGTACAATACCTGTGAAGTAGACATTTTTAAATGGCATTTTACCTTGATATTCATAGCCGGCCATAATCATGCGGGCTACCCAAAAGAAGATAATATCCGGACCGGTTACTAAATCATTGGTGGGGTAATAGTAGTTTATTTCTGGGTTTCCGGGATTGTTGATTCCGTCAAACAGAGATATTGGCCATAACCAAGAAGAGAACCAAGTATCAAGACAATCTTCATCTTGACGTAAATCAGCTAACTGTAAGTCTTTATTACCGCTTTTTTCACGAGCTAGCTGTAAGGCTTCGGTTTCATTGTTGGCCACAACGTATCCACCTTCCGGAAGATACCAAGCCGGAATTCGGTGTCCCCACCATAATTGACGGCTGATACACCAATCTTTGATGTTCTCCATCCAATGGCGGTATGTATTTTTAAATTTTGATGGGAAGAAACGAATGTCATCTTCCATTACCGGTGTCAAGGCAATTTTTGCCAAATGCTCCATTTTAAGGAACCATTGCATCGATAGTTTAGGCTCAATAGGCACGTTTGTACGCTCGGAAAAACCTACATTGTTAGTATAGGGTTCAACTTTCTCTAACAGACCGGCAGCTTGTAGATCCTGCTCAATCTGCTTACGTACGTCAAAACGATCCATGCCTACGTATAATTTTGCCGCTTCACTGATGGTGCCGTTATCGTTGAATATGTCGATGGAGGGTAAATTGTATTTCTCTCCTAACATATAGTCGTTGACATCGTGCGCCGGTGTCACTTTTAAGCAACCGGTACCAAATTCTATGTCTACATATTCGTCTTCAATGACGGGAATGACGCGGTTTACTAAAGGCACAATAACTTTTTTGCCGCGCAGATGTTGGTTCTTTGGGTCTTTGGGATTGATACACATGGCTGTATCTCCCATGATTGTTTCTGGGCGTGTAGTAGCAACAATGGCATAACCATCTTCACCTTCTATGCGATAGCGAAGATAATATAGTTTACTGTGTTCTTCTTTATAAACGACTTCCTCGTCAGAAAGTGCAGTCAAGGCTTGTGGATCCCAATTAACCATGCGTACGCCACGATAGATGAGACCTTTGTTGAATAAGTCAACAAATACTTTGAGCACGCTTTCACTACGCTTTTCATCCATCGTGAAGGCCGTACGCTCCCAGTCGCAGGAGGCGCCAAGGCGTTTTAATTGTTTAAGGATAATGCCTCCATGTGTATGTGTCCAATCCCACGCATGTTTTAAAAAATCTTCGCGTGAAAGGTCTGTTTTTTTTATGCCCTCACTTTGGAGTTTTGCTACAACTTTGGCTTCCGTTGCGATGGAGGCATGGTCTGTCCCTGGTACCCAGCAGGCATTTTTCCCCTGCAGACGGGCACGACGTACTAAGGCATCCTGTATTGTGTTGTTGAGCATGTGTCCCATGTGGAGCACACCTGTGACGTTGGGAGGTGGAATGACAATGCAGTAAGGTTCTCTGCTGTTATCCACTTCTGAATGGAACAAATGATGGTCCATCCAGTATTTATACCATTTCTCTTCGCTTTCTTTTGGATTGTAATTTGCAGCAATCATACTTTTTATATATTGATACATTCTAAAAAAGCTGCCGTAGCAGCTTTCTTTTTAATCTTCAGATCTTTTGATTCTTCTACTCTTCTTTTTCTGTGCCTCCATTGCCAGTTCAAGGTCTGCTTTCTGCATACTACCATCATAGTCGCAGATGTATTTGTCAATAAGGATACGACCGCAGTATTCGCAAACAATGATTTTTTTGCGAGAACGGATGTCTAATTGGCGCTGAGGCGGAATTTTGTTAAAACAACCTCCACAAGCATCGCGGTCTACTGTAACAACAGCTAAACCATTACGTGCGTTGGAGCGGATTTTACGATATGCAGTTAAAAGACGTTCTTCTATGCTGGCAGATAATTCTTCTGATTTTTTTATCAGCTCTTCTTCGTCTTTGTGTGTTTCTGCTATAATGTCATCTAATTCAGCTTTTTTTGCTTCTAGATCTGCTTTTTTCTCCTCGTATTGTTTACTCGAAATTTCCAGATTAACTTCTTTTTCTGCTTTAATCTTTTGAGATTCGCGGATGCGTTTGTTTTGCAATTCAATTTCCAGTTTCTGGAATTCAACTTCTTTTGTTAAAGCATCGTACTCACGGTTGTTACGTACGTTATCAAGCTGTTCTGAGTATTTTTTAATCAGTTCTTCTGATTTTGCAATTTCCTGTTTTTTTGCGGATACGTTTTTGTCAGCTTCGCTGATTTCATTTTTTAGGTTTTCCAAACGAGTCTCAAGACCGGCGATTTCATCTTCCAAGTCTTGAACTTCCAATGGAAGCTCACCTCGCAGCGTTCTGATTTTGTCTATTTCAGTATCAATGCGCTGTAGTTCGTAAAGGTGCTGCAATTTTTCTTCGACAGAAAGTTCTTGCAGTTTGTCATTGTTGTTCGTTGCCATATAAAATTCGTTACAAGTTAACAGGTTACAAGTTTTAGGTCTTTTAGGCATCCTGTCTGCTTAAAGGTAATGGACGGGATTTGTACAGACCTTTGAAAACTGAACTGCAAAGTTAGATATTTTTTTTATAAGTAGCTCATAAAAAATCTCTTTTGTGTATTGTTCGCTTTCATAGTGTCCGATATCTGCTATGATGATTTTATTCTCAGCATTGAAAAAATCATGATATTTGTAGTCTCCTGTGATGTAAATATCTGCTTTTCTGTTAATTGCTGTTTTTGTAAGGAAAGCTCCTGATCCACCGCAAACAGCAACGCGCTGAATGGTCGGTGTGCAGAGTGCTGTGTGGCGGATAGTATTGCACTTGAAGATATTTTTTACTTGTTGCAGAAAGTCGTGGCTTTTTATTGGCTGAGAGAGCATGCCTATAATTCCGTATCCTGTGATTGGGTTTGTGTTGTTAATGCATACAACATTCCAAACAGGTTCTTCATAAGGGTGAGCTTTTTTTAGAGCTTCTATACTACGGTGTAGTAGATAGTCCGGAACTGTAATTTCTGTTTTTATTTCTTTTTCTGTATGTAATTGATTGATGTTTCCTACATATGGGCGTGCACCCTCAAGTGCTTGGAACGTTCCGTTGCCGATACTATTATACGAGCAATGACTATATCGCCCAATGTGTCCAGCTCCACAATCTAAAACAGCTTGACGTACTTTATCTGCGTTGGCGATAGGTGTGTAAAACGCAAGGCTGTATAGTTTGCCGGCAGGTTGTAGAATCTCTCTCTCTGTGAGCTGTAATTTATCTGCCATTCGTCCGCTTACACCTAGCATTACAGCATCTAAATTCGTATGCGCAGAATAGAGATTTAGATTGTTGCGTATGGCTTTTATTATACAGCGCTGCACATAACTGTCGGCACGCAAATTTTTAATTCCTTGCAACATAAGCGGGTGGTGTGAGATGATTAGATTATGGCCTTCTGAAATTGCTTCGTCAAGCACTTCCTCGGTTATGTCTGTTGTGAGAAGGATTGAGGATACACTATTGTTGGGATCACCACAAAGAAGACCGGCATTGTCATAGCTTTCTTGGAGAGACAGGGGAGCAAACTCTTCTATGATGGTTGTTATATCTTTTACTAGCATAGTTGGGTAAGTTTTCTGATGATTATGAAAGCTGGTCTTTTATGGATATTAATTCTTCGCGGATATTTTTAAGGCGCTTAATGACTTCAAATGTTTGCTCTGTTTCTTCTTTGTTTTTTTGTAACTTCATTTGAGCTCCCTTTAGAGTCATTCCTTTTTCTTTTACCAGGTGATATATCAAATGAAAATTATCAATATCTGCTTTGGTGAATTGACGATTCCCTTTTTTGTTTTTGTGTGGTTTGATAATGTCAAATTCCTTCTCCCAAAATCGGATAAGAGATGGATTTACTCCAAACATATCAGCTACTTCGCCAATAGAATAATATACTTTTAATATTTGTTTTTCTTGTTCCATGTGAGTGTTGTGTGGTTAGTCCATTGTTTGTCCATTGTTGTTGGCTTCTAGTACTAGTTTGTCATATTCTTCTGCCGTGAGATCGTTGAAATAATAGTTGATCGGATCAACAGGTACATTGTTTTTTTTCACTTCATAGTGAATGTGAGGACCAGTTGAACGTCCTGTGTTACCCATATAACCGATAATATCACCTCTTTTTACTTTTTGTCCAACTCTAACATTGTATTTGTCTAAATGGGCATAAACAGTTTTGTATTTGAAGCCATGATCTATTTCAATGCATTTCCCATAGCCTTTATGCGTGGAAGCTGAAGTGATTTTACCATTACCGGTCGCATATATGGGGGTACCTATCGGGCCAGAGAAATCCATCCCGGCATGTAATTTTACTGTTTTGTATATTGGGTGGATGCGATATCCGAATGATGAGGAAAAACGTACAGCCTTGTTGCTTAGAGACACAGGGAGAATAGCGGGAATGGAGGCTAACATATCCATTTTATTTTTGGCTAAGTGCTCTATTTCGTCATAAGAACGGCTTTGGATGTACATGGCTTTTGCTAGTTCATCTAGTTTTTTGCTAGTATTAATTATGACTTCGGCATTATCCATGTTTTTAATATCCTCATATTTGTTGCTACCTCCTGTGCCTGCGCGTCGAATGGAAGCATCAATGGGCTCGGTTTCAAATATTACACGATAAATATTATCATCTCGGTTTTCCAGATCTTTTAGAACCTTATCTAGTCTGTTTATTTGATTATCCAATAGATTATATTGCGCAAGTAATTCTTCTTTTTCTCGTTTGAGAGCCTTTTCTTTTGGGGAATCAATTATGGAGGTAACAATGAAGAATATGACAATGGCTAATGAGAGACTTTGAAAAAATTTAACAATCCAGGACCACAATTTTCTTTTGTTGGTGATGCGAATTTTGTCATATGACAAAGTTTCTGGATTAAAACGATAACCTGTTTTTGACATTTCCCGGATAAAATTGATATTTTTGATGCAAAGTTAAAGAAATAATTTAATTTTGCAACTCTATATTTTAGTTTGCCTTAGAGGTCAAAAGTTTATACGTTAAATATTATGAAGTCAGCAGAGATTAGACAGAAGTTTCTGGATTATTTTGAAAGTAAGGGACATGCAATTGTTCCTTCGGCACCTATGGTGGTTAAGGACGATCCCACATTGATGTTTACCAATGCGGGTATGAATCAGTTTAAGGATATTATTCTGGGGAATATCAGTCCCAAAAGCCGTCGTGTCGCGGATTCTCAGAAATGTCTTCGCGTGTCAGGCAAGCATAATGATTTGGAAGAGGTGGGACACGATACTTACCATCATACTATGTTCGAAATGTTGGGGAATTGGTCGTTTGGGGATTATTTTAAAGAAAATGCGATTGCTTATGCTTGGGAATTTTTGACGGAAGTAATGAAGTTGGATAAAAATAGATTGTATGCAACTGTATTTGAAGGCTGTCAGGATGATGGATTGAATGAGGATTCAGAGGCTAAGAAAATTTGGATGAATTATTTGCCTGAAGACAGAATCTTGCTTGGTAATAAAAAGGATAATTTCTGGGAGATGGGTGATATGGGTCCTTGTGGTCCTTGTTCGGAAATCCATATAGATTTACGTCCTGATGCAGAGCGGGCTTTGAAGTCTGGACGAGAATTGGTGAATAAGGATAATCCTTTGGTGATTGAAATATGGAATTTGGTATTTATGCAATATAACCGGAAAGCAGATGGCTCTTTGGAAAATTTGCCTAATCACCATGTGGATACTGGAATGGGATTTGAACGTTTATGTATGGCGGTTCAAGGTAAAACATCGAACTATGATACAGATGTATTTACTCCTATTATTGATGAGATAGCCCATTTGAGTGGAGTCAAATATGGGGCGTCGTCTGAATCAGACGTTGCCATGAGAGTGATTGCTGACCATTTGCGTACAATAGCATTTTCTATTACAGACGGACAATTGCCTTCTAATGTAAAAGCGGGGTATGTGATTCGTCGTATTTTAAGAAGAGCAGTCCGTTATGCTTATACCTATTTGAATCAGAAAGATGCATTTATGTATCGTTTGGTGCCTGTGTTGTTGGAGGTGATGGGTGCGCACTATCCGGAGTTGGTCTCTCAACAAGGATTGATTGAAAAAGTGATTAGAGAAGAGGAAAATGCTTTCTTACGCACCTTGGATAAGGGTATTAAACTTTTAGATCGAATTATAGCTAAGACAAAAGCTGATAATTTTGTGATAATACCGGGAAACGTTGCTTTTGAGTTATATGATACCTATGGCTTCCCTTTAGATTTGACAGAACTTATTTTGCGAGAGCAGGGATTGGTTGTAAATCGTCGGGAGTTTCAGGCTGAAATGGAGGCGCAAAAAGCACGTTCTCGTTCTGCTGCGTCTGTGGACACCGATGATTGGATCGAACTGCTTGGAGATGATGAACAAAAGTTTGTTGGATATGATTATTTGGAGGTTGAGGTAAAGATAGCTCGGTATAGAAAGGTTGTGACTAAGAATAAAGTGATGTATCATTTGGTTTTCAATATTACTCCGTTCTATGGTGAGGGTGGTGGTCAAGTAGGAGATCGTGGTGTATTGATAGGAGAAAATGAGACTGTTGCGATTGTTGATACCAAAAAGGAAAATGGTCTGACTATCCATATCGTTGAAAAACTTCCGGAAGATGTTACTCAGACGTTTGTTGCAAAGGTTGATGAAGAGAAACGTGTTTTGACAGCGAATAATCATACGGCTACTCACTTGTTGGATTATGCGTTGCGTAAAGTGTTGGGTTCTCATGTCGAGCAGAAGGGATCATATGTGAGTGATGAGCATTTGCGTTTTGACTTTTCTCATTTTCAAAAAGTTACAGAAGAAGAATTGGCCGAAGTGGCTGCGATAGTTAATCGTTTGATTCGTAAGAATATTCCTTTGCAAGAGTTTCGTTCCATTCCAATAGCTAAGGCTCAGGAAATGGGCGCTATAGCTATTTTTGGGGAAAAATATGGGGATTTGGTGCGTGTGATAAAGTATGGAGATTCAATAGAGTTGTGTGGCGGTACACATGTCGCTGCAACAGGTCAGATTGGTTTCTTTAAGATTTTATCAGAAAGTTCTGTGTCGGCAGGAGTGCGTCGTATTGAGGCTATAACGGCAGATAAAGCAGAAGAATTTATTAATAATACCTATACTAGTATACGGGAGATAGAGAAGTTATTTAAAAATAATAAGAATTTACTAGAGTCTGTTCGTTTGCTCGTTGAAGAAAATGAAGGTTTGAAGAAGGAAACTGAGAAGTTTGCCAAAGAAAGTCTTCGTTTGATGAAGGAACGTTTGAAAAATCAGAAGCAAGTGTATAATAACGATGTAAATGTTATTGTAACTCCATTGTCAATCCCGGCAGCACAAGCTAAGGATATTGCATTCCAATTAAAGGGTGAATTTGATAAGATTGTTTTTGTTACAGGTGGTGTCGTGGGAGGTAAGCCTTCTTTGACGGTGATGATAAGTAATGGTTTGGTAGAAGAATTTGGCTTGCATGCAGGGCAAATAGTGAAAGAGGCTGCACAAGAAATTAAAGGAGGTGGAGGGGGACAACCTTTTTTTGCAACAGCGGGAGGCTCAGATCCAAATGGAATTGATCGTGCAATAGAAAAAGCAAAGAAATTGATTTTGCATAAATTGAATGTGGATTAATTTTTTTATTTTCCTATTGTTAGTTATGTAGTATTATATTTTTTGTATATATTTGCTTTGCGTAACGAGCAATTAAATTAGTATTAAAATAAATTGATGTGATTATGAAAAAGACATTTAGAACTGTCGCAGTGTTGACTTTGGCAGGTTTTGTTGTTTCATCTTGTGCTTCATTGAATAAGATGAAAAAAATGGAGAAAAATATTGCCTATAAAGTGACTCCTGAAATATTGGAAGCTAGAGGAGGACAGGTTGGAGTAAAGATTGATGCAACTATCCCTGCTAAATATTTTAATAAGAAAGTAACTTTGGTTGCTACTCCTGTGCTGAAATTTGCCAATGGTGGAGAGAAGGCTTACGAAGCTAAAACATTCCAGGGTGAAAAAGTTCAGGGAAATAATGAAGTTGTGCCATATGTAGAAGGTAAGGCTGTTGCTTATAGTGGAGTAGTTCCGTTTGAAGAAGGTATGCGTTCTTCTGGTTTGTATGTGAGATTTGTTGGTTCTAAAGGTTCTAAGACTGTAGAATATGAATCAAACAAAATCGCTGATGGTGTATTGGCAACTGCAACATTGGTAAACAATAATCCGTCGATTGCTATTGGTGCTGATAAATTTGAACGTATAACTAAAGAAGAGCAGGAAGCTGCAATCTATTATTTGATTAACTCTTCTCAGATTCGTTCTAAAGAAATGAAGTCAGAAGAAATCAAAGCTATGGAGAAATTTATTAAAGATGCAAAAGCTGCTGAAGATATGGAGTTGAAAAACATCATGATTCAGTCTTACGCATCTCCTGATGGTCCTCTTGATTTGAACGAAAAATTAGCAGGTAATCGTGAGGGAGCTGCAGATAAATTTGTAAAAAATAATATGAAGAAAAACAAAGTTGAGGAATATAAAGATTTGGATTTCTTCAAAAAATATGTAGTAGCTGAAGACTGGGAAGGTTTCAAGAAAGCAATGGAAGAATCTAATATTCGTGACAAAGAATTAATTCTTCGTGTATTGGCTATGCATTCAGATCCAGAAGTAAGAGAGAGAGAAATTAAAAATATTTCTTCAGCATTCACTGTAGTTGCTGATCAAATTCTTCCTAAATTGAGACGTTCTAAATTTATCGTTAATGCTGATCGTATTGGTAAGTCAGACGATGAGTTACGTGAATTGGCAAAATCTAATCCATCTGAATTGAATGTAGAAGAATTGCTTTATTCTGCAACATTGTTTGAAAATAATGCAGATAAATTAGCTATTTATGAAACTGCTAAAAAACAGTTCTCTAATGATTGGAGAGGTTTCAATGATGCAGGTATGATTTTGTTTGAGATGGGTAAAGTAGCTGAAGCTAAAACTAATTTCCAGAAAGCAGATGAGTTGTCAGCAAACAATAAAGTTGTTAAAAATAACTTGGGTGCTGTTGAGTTAAAAAATGGAAACATCAATGACGCTGAGGTGTTGTTTGGTGCTGCTACAGGTGCTGGTGATGAAGTAAATTATAACAAAGGTATTATTGCGATTATGAAGGGTGATTATAATACTGCTGTTCAGTTGTTTGGTCAGTGCAATTGTGTAAATGCTGCTTTGGCTAACTTGTTGGCAGGAAATACTAGCGAAGCTGCTAAAAAATTGAACGCAAATACTTCTGATAACGCAATGGTTCCTTATTTGAAGGCTGTTATTGCTGCACGTAATAATGATACTAATGCTGTTCTTTCAAATTTAAAAGCAGCTTGTGCAAAAAATGCAGAATTGAAGAAGTTGGCTGCAACTGATATGGAATTTGTTAAATTGTTTGGAAATGCAGATTTTCAGGCAATTGTCAAATAAATAATACGTTTGTATTAGGTAAATAATAGTCTAATTGATGGAGGCTGTAGTTTTTAACTGCAGCCTTCTTTTGTAAATGTTTTATATTCATATTCTTGTATATTTAGCTTTTCTTTAACTCATCTTTTCTTTATTATCATCTACATTTGCTAGCCGTTGTGTTTCAGATTATTATAATTGGAGGAAATAAATGAAAGAATTGGTTACTTTTGTATTATTAATAGGATTGTTTTTCTCTTGTTCTCGTGATAATACCGTACAGATTAGTGGGCGGGTAGAAAATGGGGATTCTATTGTAAGTATTTGGGTCGACGACAGCATTTACACTTTCCCTTTGGATGAAAATAATTTCTTTACAGGAATAATTCACATGGAGCATAGCGGATATGTTACTATGTTGCACAATTCTTTGAATTTATACTTGTCCCCAGGAGAGAATTTGGAAATTTATATGAATGCATTGAATTTTTCTGGTTCATTGTATTTTAGGGGTAGTTTAGGTGGTATAAATAGCTATTTGAAGGAGCAAGAGGTTGCTGTATTTTTTGATAAAGACTATTATACTTTGGAAGAAGAAGAGTTCGTGGGTAAAATGAAGGATCTTATAGATGAAAAAACGAAACTCTTGGAAGCAAAAAATTTTGATGAATCATTTACGCTTTTAGAGAAGGAAAGAATACGCTATTCGATCGCTGAAAGAGTTTCGTTTTATCCAATTTATAGGCGGAAAATGAAAGCTGATAGTGCATATCGTCCCGGACCTGTTTTTGTTGATTTTATGTCTTCTTTTTCCTTGAATAATGATGCTTTGTTTGGTGCTAAGGATTACCGCTCTTTTTTGTTGAGCTATATATATCTGCAGGGAACAAGAGGCGGTATTGACGAAAACTATTCAGATTGTATTGCAGATTATGTATTGTCAAAAATAACGAATCCTGCCATAAAGAATTTTTTGCTTACTGAAATTATTTATCGACATATTTGGGAAAATAATGGTTTGGATGGAGCTGATTATTTATTATCAGTTTTTAGAAAAGAGTGTACCGATAAGAGTAAAATAGCCTATATGGAAGATATGATAGCATTGTGGGAACGAATTAGAGCAGGTAAGGAGGCTCCAGATTTTACTGTTGTCAATCGCTGTGGCAATAATGTTTCTTTAGATGATTTTAAAGGCTCTTATTTATATATCACGGTGTGGGCGACTTGGTGCGTTCCATGTAAATCAGAATTACCTTATTTGGAGTTGCTTCAAAAAAAGTATAGTAATCGTAATATTAAATTCTTGACAATAGCAATCGATGGTCCTGCTAATATTGATAAATGGAAGGATTACCTTAATCACCATCCTTTTGCTGGTGTGCATACATTGGTAGATGCTGCTAGTGATTTTAGCAGAGATTATATGATAATAAGTGTGCCGCGTTTTATTTTGATTGCACCTGATGGAAAGATAATCACTTCTAATGCTCCTCGTCCATCTGGGCAAATTATTCAATACTTGGAAGCTTTAGGAGTTTAAAATGAGGTTTATATAAAAAACTCTAATTGCCTAAACAATTCTCAAAAAACCATTGTGCGATGTAGTTTTTTTGTATCTTTGTGGTAAATACGAAAATGGAAACAAAGATAATAAAAGATGAAAAAGATTTATTTATTAATCGCAGCTATTGCACTGATTATGAGTGCATGTAACTCCAACAAAGTGAAGGTTCGTGGAGATGTGAAAGATTTAGTGGGAACTGTAAAGTTGTTGGCTGAAATGCCTGGACAACAGGGAATGGTAGTGCTGGCACAGCAAGAAGTAACAGATGGTAAAATTGATTTGGAAACAGAACAATTACAAATCCCTGCGCGTGTGTGGATCGATATCGCTGGTAAAAATACATTGACAACAATTATTGACTCTAAAGATCAGATTTGGATTCAAGGAAAAGCTAAATTTGCAGATCAAATAGAGGTAAAGGGGTCTGGATTAGACAAAGAATACAATAAGTTGAAAAAGATGTTTGCTGAAAAATATGAAGGACCTATAGAGCCGATTGATAAAAATATTCAGAAATTGATGAATAAAGAAAAACGTAATGCAAATGATGAGGTGATGTTGGGTGTTTTTCAATTACAACGTCAGCGCTATATTCGTGCTCGTGCGAATTATGTGAAGAATTTGATTGAAGCTAATCCAACTCAGGAATTATCTCTTTTCTTGTTGCAAGATGAGTTGCAGGATAGTACTGATTTGCAGAAACGTTTGTTTAAATTAATCAATGTTCCTAATAAAGAGAGCAATTTGTATAAGACTGTTGCTGAAAAAATGCAATAAAGAAAAAACCATGCAAATGGTTTTGTTTTCCCGTTTTTATTACTTAGTTGTTTTTAGGGGGTACCTGGGGGTACCCCTTTTTAGTATCCAATTTTGGATAGAGTGATATTTTGATTTTTTTGTAAATAATATTATTTTTACCGCTACTATATCTTTTACTATGATCAAAAAATTGATATTGCATACACTGTTGGTTATCATGGTTGCAGCTTTTACTGCAGTAGTTGTTGTGCAGTGGCTGTGGATAAAATATGCTATCAAGGAGCGAGAGAATAAATTCACGTCACAAGTTTATGATGTGCTGAATAAAGTTGTTGGGCGCATAGATGAAATTAATTATATCAAATACCGGCGCGAAATGAGTCAGCAGTTGGGAGAAATAAAAAGTTATAATGATATGATTGTTGCCCAACAAGGTACTGGAACGAATATTGGTTGGTATGCTGATAATCTTGTCAATTTTTTGAATAATGACTTAAATCGTTTGAGTAGTGGGCGGTCTTATCTGAGTAATCCTGCAATTCCATTGGTGCATTCTGGGACAGGGAAAATAGTAGACCAAGAATTTATTATGCAAACGATTCGATCAATGGAGCTGCCCCAGCAAGATTCTACTTCAGGTACAGATTTTTATGTGCGTTTTAGTCAGAAAATGCAGGAGTTCATGATGCGTTTAGTAAAGGAAAAAGATCCTGAGAATGTATCCGTTTCGCAGAGATTGGCTAATATAGATTTGGCGGGGATGCTAGTTAATAATTTTCGAGCTTATAATATTAATCTTCCCTTTACCTATGAGATTATGACTAAGCAGAATGTTTTAGATAACGTGAAAGCAGGTCGAACGGAAAATTTATATTATGTAGATTTATTCCAGCAGGATTTAGTTAAGAAAGGTTATTATTTGGGGGTGCGTTTTGAATCTGTGCAGCCTGTTTTGCTCGAAAATATGGGTTGGTTATTTCTGTCTTCAGGATTTTGTATTTTTGGATTGTTATGTGTATTTATTGTCACTATTGTTATTATCATGCGACAGCAAAAGTTATCTGTTATAAAGAATGATTTTATCAATAACATGACACACGAATTTAAAACTCCCATAGCAACAATATCGTTGGCAACTTCTGCATTGACTAAAGATAAAGTTCTGAATGACAGAGAACAAATACTTAAATTTAATGCGATGATAAAAAGTGAAAATAATCGTATGAATAAGTATGTGGAGCGAATTTTGCAACAAGCAAAGCTTGATCGTAAAGAATTGCAGATGAATTTGGTTGATGCTGATGTAAATGAACTTGTTCGTGAAGCAGTGGGACATTTTATGTTGTTGGTGCAGGATGCTGGTGGTTCGTTGGATTGTCATTTAGTGGATGGTGAATTAATCAGTAAGGTTGATGAAGTACATATGATGAATGTTGTATGTAACTTGATAGATAATGCAATTAAATATTCTGGAGGAGTTCCAAACATAAAAGTATATACTCAAGTGAAAAATGGACATTTGCTAATAGGAGTACAGGATCATGGTATTGGTATTTCCAAAGATGCACAGAAAAAGGTTTTCAAGCGTTTTTATAGAGTGCCTAGTGGAAATGTTCATAATGTAAAGGGGTTCGGTTTGGGGTTAAGTTATGTAAAATCAGTTGTAGAGTTGCATGGAGGTACTGTTAGGTTGTCCTCTCAAAAAAATAAAGGAACATTGGTAGAAATAGAATTATAGAATTAAAATAAAAAATATATGGCACAGAAAATTTTATTAGTGGAAGATGATCCTTGTTTCGGTTCTGTACTTAAGTCTTATTTGGAACTATCAGATTATGATGTGACCTTATGTGTTAATGGTAATGAAGGATTGGAAGCTTTCAAAAAGGATAAATATGATATTTGTCTACTAGATGTAATGATGCCTGAAATGGATGGTTTTACTTTAGGTAAAAAAATTAGAGAATTAGATACAGCTGTGCCTTTTGTCTATATCACGGCAAAAAGTATGAAGGAAGATATGAAGTTGGGGTATGAGATAGGTGCTGATGATTATATTATAAAGCCGTTTGATTCTGAAGTTTTGATTTTAAAAATAAAAGCAATTCTTAGTCGTAGTAAACACGAAGAGGTTGAACAAAGATCTAAGTTTATAAATATAGGAGCTTATGAATTCAATACAGAGTTGCGTATCATTTCAAAAAATGACGAGCAGATAAAATTAACACCCAAGGAAGCTAAATTATTGGAGCTACTTTATAACTATCGTGATGGTTTGTTGCCTCGCGAAAAGGCTTTGACTGAAATATGGGGGACAAATGATTACTTTACGGCTCGAAGTATGGATGTCTATGTGACAAAATTGAGAAAATATTTTAAAGATGATCAGAATATTAGAATTGAAAATGTTCATGGATCTGGCTTTCGTTTGGTTATAGAAGAGTGATTTTTTTTCTGAAGAAATTGTATAAAAAGGGAGCAGAGTTTTTTTTCTGCTCCCTTTTTGATCAGATAAGAACCATTGTTGTTTATTCGTTGACAATAATTGTATTTGAATTGCTATATGTATTGTAAATAGGAGCATAAATGCTTTGCATACTTGCAATTCCGTCCTGATAGATTCCACTTTGATTTATCAAGGCAGAGTATTCTATGACATAATTACCGCGAGGTAAGAAGTCGAAAAAGAAATTGGTACAGGCATCTTTTACTTCTTTGTAATAAGATATGCCATTTTTATACTCGTATCCAGATAGTTGTTCTGTAGGCTCAAGGCAGGCTGCTCTCAGATCTTTTAAGTGTAGATATTGCATGTCCTGTGTAAGAGACAGGTTGAGACGAACAATTATTTTTTCTCCTATTTTTAAAGTGCGTCCGTTTGTTGAAATTAATTCTTTTTTGCCATTGGCATTGATGTTTTCTATGTATAGTTTTTTATCGATTGTAAGAATAGTTTTTTGTGCCTTTATGGTTTCCAACTTTTGGAATTTTTGTAAGTAAATGCCTCCCCAACTAGGTGACGAATTATGTTTTTCAACTTCGGCTTTGAGCATATGGGGAGAGATTTCATTAGCTGAATATGATACTTTCAAGTAACCTGGAGTATTATTGGTATTTGCTGTGGAAAGTGAATGTGTCCCTATTTTTATATTGACCACATCTTTTGCTGTTAAAGTTGAATTTTCACCAAGTAATAAGGCATGTATAGCATCTACTGTTGAAGGTATAGCCCCCCAGTTTTGCACTTCTTTTTGGCGAAGTAGCCATTGTTGCATTTGATCTATTTCTAGTGTATGGCCATTGATTTCTTCAAAAGCTTCCAAAATGGCTGTATGTGTTTGAATTGCCGAATTATAGAATACAATATTTTGGTTGTTTGGCCAATACATGCCATATTCTGGTGTGACAATTGCATATTGTCGCAACGACTCTATTATTTTTTGAGCCTGCTCTTTGAAACCATGACGTTGGAATATGGTTGCTAGCAGGGCTTTTTCATAAAATGAAGAGCGCCCCCATTGTCTAATAGCAAGTTGCATGAGGTGTTTATGAGCTTCTAGTGCATCTCCGAGAGGAATGTCGTTGTACAAGCTGCGCACATATAGATACAGGATTTGTTCATATGATATGTGTTTACTATTTTTCTTGTATTCTTTTATCACTTCTTTGTCAAGATATTGGATAGCTTGAAATTGCATTCTTTTTTCTTGTTCATTTGATTGTTTTTGGGCATAGAGAGTAATGCGTTGCATGGCAGTCAGAATATTCAATGTAATAAATCTATTGGCAGGCATGTTTTTGAACCAACACCATCCACCTTCTGTAGTTTGCAATTCTGCTAGTTTTTTCAGTGCTTCTTTTTGTAGATACTCTAGTCGGTTTTCGTCAAATAGTTCTGATAGGCTTTGCATGCGTTCTGTTTCGTTTTGTGCTTCGATTGCCCAAGGTGTTGCCTCTGCCAGAATAGATTTTAGTTCCGGATTTTTATATAAGGGGGAGACGACATCTTGTGAATTGTCTTTTTTCCATTGCAAGATGGCATTTATGATAGCTGGATTGGCGTTGGCTATGCAAGATGCAATGGCATTGACATAATAGGCTGCTATGATATCAGTTGCATTTTCATGTGCTGGCTGCTGTAATTTGGGTAGAGCCTGGACTACATACCATATCGGGTTGGCTGTCATTTCGAGTGTGAGCCGGTAATTGCGGCTGCCGGCACTTTTCTCCTTCAGAGAGAAGGTATGTTTGCCTGCAGTGTTGAGGAATATTGGTTGGGTTGTGTTAACCAGGACCTCATTGGATAATATGGGGATGTAGTGCTGTTCTCCGTCATTGAAGTCCGTACCTTTTGCAATGATGCGGCACACTAAAAGGTGATACTGCTCAGGAACTTTGAATTGGAAGCAAGCATTGCCGTTCTGTTTGGCAGCAATCTTGAACGGAGTCTCTCTGCTGACAACAACCTCGTCAGTGCCGGGAATCAATAGTTCGAACGAGACGGTGCCTTGCTGCAGCGAGTCGGATAGGTTACTGACAATTGTCCGAATTTCTGCTTGGTCTCCGCTGCGCATGAATCGCGGCATGTTGGGACGCACCATCAGCGGTTTGCTGGTGGTGATATACCGTTCAATCTTTGCTGCCCCCATATCCTGTGTGGTGGCAAGTGCAATGAATTTCCAGCGGGTCAAGGCATCAGGAACCGTGAATCGGATGTTTACCATTCCGGTAGAGTCTGTCTGCAATTGCGGATAGAAGAAGGCTGTCGGTTGCAAGTTTTTGCGGAGTTGCACCGGCTCTGAAAGGGACGGGACCGCTGTCAGTTTTTCTTCTGTTTCCATGCTGCTTCCCATATCTGCATCGTAAAACGACATCGAGTAAACAATATCTTCCTCGTATTCTGGAGTCCTACTGCTTGTCAGGTATAATAGGTTTCTGCTGCGTGGCGGGGTGTATAGATTCAGTTTGTTGAATGTGTATGCAGAGGTATAGGGATTAGTGTATTTCTCTCTCTTACCGTATGTCTCTATGGATTGTCGCTCAAATCTCCACGTTGGCTTGTCGAATATTGGAATGCTTAATGGGTCCAGTAATTGGGGTTCAACCTGAAAATGATGGGAGGCAAATTTGTCCAGTGAGGCATCATACATCATGGCAAGCACCTCTGCAATGGCTGCCTTTCCGTGGTTGGTGATTTTCAATTGCCACTCTTCCTGCTTGCTTGGTGTGAGTTTGTCTCGGAATATCGTCGTCTCAATTTTCAGTTTAGGCAGTTCCCGTTTCCGTTTTAGCGGAATGATGTGTTGTATGTAGCGTTTGTTTTTTATGCAATAGATGTATAGGGTGATTTCATTGGCATATTCTTTCAGATATGGTATTTCTATGCTCTTGATTTCGTTGTTCAAGATAATCTGTTTGTTCGATACGTTCTGATTATTTGAAAATACCTGGTAGTGTACGCAAACATTCTCCAGTGAGCTTCCGAATAGTATTCGTGCCTTTTCGCCGTTGTGGCATACGGTTTTTTCTTCAATCATCCAGTTATAGGTTGCAATGGGAGGTCGTTTGTCTTGAGAAGAGTAAAGGAGGAACACTCGTTGCTCTTTTATACCGTTGCATTCTGCTGTGAATAGATAGGCTCCCGATGACATCTTTTGTAGCTGCAACGTGATGGAGTCGTGTTGCTGCATGACTTTTTTCCCTTCTGCTACTTTTTTTTCGACTGTGGAATCTATTTTTGCGTCTGGCACAGTTTGTTCAACGAGTTTTTCCAGCCGGTAATGTATCTCCTGTGGCTCGTTGGGAGGGTAGTCGGAGAGGTCGATTCCGAATACTGCAGGTAATGTTTTGTCAATAATCTTGGGAATTTCGAGCATTGGTTTTGCTGTGTCTCCGTATACGGTGATAATGGTACGGCTCTCTTGCGTCTCTCCTTTGCTGTCTGTCAGATTTGCTGTGATGTTGTAATATCTTCGTATCCTTGGACTGACATTCTCTGACATGATATGAGGGACCACGAATTTTATCTCGAATTCTCCGGATGAATTGGTAATCGTTGTACCATCGGTGACAATCTTTTTCAAAAAATGACGTACTTCGCCAATACCGTTTATGGAGTAGTGTACTGGCTCATCGGTGAGGTTGACTCCTGAATAGCTGACAACTTTTCCTAGGATGCATATGGTGTCTCCGTCGCGGTAGTGTTGTTTGGGACTTTCAAATCTTATCTCGAATTCCGGACGTTTGTATTCGGCTACCTTAATGTAGCTGTAATTGTTTTGTGTTTCTATGCAGTAGGTCCCGTTCATTGCGTCGTTAGGGATGACAAACGAACCAGAGAATGTGCCGAATGTGTTGCTGATTCTGTATATCTTGCTGATTTCTTTTTGGTTGGCATCTTTAAGTATGATTTCGTGTTTTGTGTTTTCGTTGGCTGTAAGGTTATCTCTTGTGGCGTTCCAGTTGTAGCCTTTGAAGTATACGGTTTCGCCAGGTCGGTAAATGTATCGGTCGGTAATCAGTTGGGTGGTGGATTCACAGGTCTGAATAGGACGGGAATATGATTTTGAGATTCTGAATACGTATCCGCCAGGATTCTCTGGATTGATAATCCGATAGTATAATACTTGGTCTCTTTCTTTTTGGTAGTGTACAAACCCCTTCTGGTCTGTGACTGCATTATGGACGTACTGGAAATGTGAATCTTCGAATTTGTAGAATACTATGTCTGTGTTGGTTGCGGGAAAACCGCTATTGACATCTAGTACCTGTAGATCGAATTGATTGCCGAACTTTTGGATTTGACCGAATAGTGATGTGGATGTAAGGATTTTGTATGGCTTGTTGAGCAGATCCTTGCCTTTTATGCCGACTGCATATATTCCAGCCGGCAGACCTTTGATATGGATAGTGGAGTCTTGATTGATAAGTTCTTCATTTAAATTGAGTGTGAGTTCTTTATGTAGTGTGCCGATTTTGGTGCTACCGGTGTAGTATCCCGAATAGTACTCGTGCAGTATGTTGTTGGGGAGTTTGATGATTTCCAACTTAATTTGTCGGACGTTTTTGTAGAACAACCGGATGGCAAAATCTTCTCCCGGATACACCTCTTCAGGGAATTGGATGTTTGCAGTTCTCCTTTTCAATCTATTGACCATTTTTTCTAAGCGTCCTATGCGTGGACTCATATTAAATTTCTGTATCGCTTTTTCGCAGATGTCATATATGTGGTTGTATATCTCTTTTTTCTCTTGAGGCTTTTTTATGGAGGATTTGTTATAAAGATGGATAGCATAATCTGCAACGACTTCAACGACGGTGGGTTCTTCTGCATACTCCTGCATCATTTTTTTCAGCCTCTGTATATACAGTTTTTCGCTTTCGGATGTTAGGCCGAGCATATTAACTCTGCGGATGCGCTCCAGGTCAGCCCACACCAGTGCTGCCGGAGCTATCTCTCTCTGTTGCAGACGGAAAGCAAGTAGTTGCTGACACACTTTGAGGGCCGGGTCGCAGTCGTCCGGTAGCGGATAGGCTGCGAATGTCTCTGCACTACCATATAGTTCTGGCAGGCATGTCTGTTTGTCATCAGGTGCTGGACGCCTGCTGGCGAACAAGCAAAAAAATCGGTGACACAAAAAGTCATATAGCGTAGGCTGCAAGGTGTCCGAGGCTGTACCCCTGATGAGGATGGCATCGTAGATGTCAATAGGGGTGGTTTGCAACTCTTTTTGCGGAGCGACGGATGCTTTGAGATGTTCCCGGATTTTATTGTCAAACTGCTTTTTGCTCCACGTGTTCATATCTTCTGGAACCTCGTCAGCCAATTCTGTCCGTTCGTCAATTTCCCATGAATTGTTCCGGTAAAATTGTTTGTATAGTTCTCCCACGTATGAATGAAGTAGTGAGCGCATGGCTACGTCTTTCTCCTTTCGGATAATTCCCTCTAAGTATTGTATTTGTTGCTGATATTGATCGTAATCTTTTTTTAATGTGAAGGTGGTTTTTAGAATCAGGGCTTCTAAAATCTTGACATTATCTCGTTTTTTGACTCCGATTTTGTAGAGACTATCTGCTTTTTTGATGGCAGTTTCTGGAAATTTGTTGTAGTAGTCAATTAGGCTGTCTTGCTGTCTGGTTTGTGCAGATACGGAAAAACCGACAAAAAGCGCAAGCATGATTAGAATATAATACGGTTTCATGGTCTTATGTTTTTTTTATTAATGGACTGTTATTGTTGTAGAGTTGCTGTAAGCATTGTATGCAGGGGCATAAATACATTGCAGATTGGCGACGCCGTCCTGATAGCTTCCGCTTTGGTTGATCCAGAATGCATACTCAATGATATGAGTACCGCGTGGTAGAAAATCAAAGAAGAAATTGGTGTTGCTATCTTTCACCTCTTTGTAGTACGACATCCCGCCTCTATATTCATAGCCAGACAGTTGTTCTGTTGGCTCCAGACAGGCTGCTCTCAGGTCTTTCAGATGTAGGAATTCCATGTCCTGCTTCAGCGAGAGGATGAGACGTACAATCACTTTGTCTCCGGTCTTCAGAGGCTGTCCCTCTAAGGCAAAGAGCTTTTTGTCACCCTTTTCATTCGTTTTTTCGATATAGAGTTTTTTATCGACCTTCAGGATGATTCCCTGTGTTCCTATTTCGTCCAGCCGTTGGAATTTTTGCAAATAGATGCCTCCCCAACTGGGAGTCGAGCTCTGCTTTTCAATCTCCACTTTCAGCATGTTCGGTGAGATTTCCTGTGCAGGATAGGACACTTTCAGATAGCTAGGAATGTTATTGGCATTTGCCGTTGAGAGGGTATGAGAACCTATTTTTATGTTGACGGCATCCTTTGAGGTCAATGTGGTGTTGCTGCCGAGTAGCAGAGCGTGTATTGCATCTACTGTCGAAGGTACGGAACCCCAGTCCTGAGTTTCTTTTTGGCGGAGTAGCCATTGTTGCATCTGCTCTGTCTCTCGGGTATGACCGTTAATTTCCTCAAAGGCTTCGAGGATGGCAGTTTGTGTCTGGATAGCAGAATAACGGAATATCTTGTTCTGGTTATTAGACCAATACATGCCGTATTCCGGTGTCACCGTGGCATATTGCCGGAGCGATTCTATGATTTTTGTTGCCTCCTCTTTGTGTCCAAGCCGTTGGAGGGTCATGGCGAACAGGGCTTTTTCATAGAATGAGAAATGTATCCATTTCTGTATGGCCATTTGTACTAAGTCGTTATATGCATATGATGCTTTCCCTATAGGAATGTTGTTATACTGACTGCGTACATAAAGATATAAAATCATTTCGTGAGAAATGTATCCGTATCGTGCTTTGGGTGTCCGAAAGATTTCTTTGTCGAGGAATCGTATGGCTTTTATCTGCATTGTTTTTTCTTGCTCGTTGAGTGGTCGTTGGGCATTAGTTGATACCCGTTTCATAGCAACTAATACATTCATTGTAGTGAAACTGTTTGCCGACATTCCTTTGAACCAGCTCCAGCCACCCTCTGTCGTTTGCAGATCTGCCAGTTTTTTCAAGGCTTCTTTTTGCAGATAGTCCAATCGGTTTTTATCGAATAGCTCAGACAGACTCTGTATGCGTTCCGTTTGGCTTTGTGCCTCTATAGTCCATGGGGTAGCTTCTGCCAGAATGGATTTCAGTTCCGGATTTTTGGATAGGGGTGAGGCGGTATCCGTCTGATTTTCCTTTTCCCATTGCCGGATGGCATTTATGATAGCCGGATTGGCTTGGGCGATGCGGGAAGCGATGGCATTTACGTAGTAGGCAGCCACGATGTCTGTGGCATTTTCATGTGCCGCTTGCTGCAATTTGGGCAGAGCCTGCACGGCATACCATATCGGGTTGGCAGTCATTTCGAGCGAGAGCCGGTAATTCCGGTTACCGGCGCTTTTCTCCTTCAGTGAGAAGGTATGTTTGCCTGCTGTGTTGAGGAATATCGGTTGTGTCGTGTTTACCAGCACTTCGTTTGCGAGTATCGGGAGATAGTGCTGTTCTCCGTCGTTGAAGTCCGTACCTCTTGCGATGATGCGGCACACTAGAAGGTGGTGCTGCCCGGGGACTTCAAATTGGAAGCAGGCACTGCTGTTCTGTTTTGCCGCTATCTGGAACGGTACCTCTCTTCTGACGACGACCTCTTCCGTTCCTGGAATCAGAAGTTCGAGCGTGACGGTTCCCCGTTGTATCGAGTCGGATAGGTTGCTGACGATTGTTCGTATTTCTGCCTGGTCTCCGCTGCGCATAAACCGTGGTAGGTTGGGACGTACCATCAGTGGCTTGCTGGTGATGATATACCGTTCAATTTGTGCCGCCCCCATATCCTGCGTGGTGGCAAGTGCAATGAATCTCCAACGGGTCAGGGCATCAGGGACTGTGAATCGGATGTTTACCGTTCCGGCAGAGTCTGTCTGCAATTGCGGATAGAAGAAGGCTGTTGGTTGTAGGTTTTTGCGGAGTTGTAAAGGTATGTCAGGATTTATGTTTGTCATAGCTTCTATCCTTGGTATAGTTTTTCTTGTTGTAGTGGAATTATACATTTTTGTATGGCCACTGTTGTAGCGTCTTGTTCTAATGGGCTCGTAGGGTAATTCATATATGATGTTGTACAGATTCAGAAAGTTGAATGAAAATTTGGGAATCTTCGGAATAGGCGTGCTTCCATAAAAGTCGTGTCTTTGTCGGTAGAATGAAGGATAATTTTCCTGGCAATAAGATGGTTCGGATATGTGCAGATGTTCTAGTCTGAACTGTACATTATGTGTATTCAGTTTGTCTAACGATGCGTCATACATCATGGCAAGTACTTCTGCAAAGACTGTTCTTCCGTGGTTGGTGATTTTTAATTGCCACTCTTCTTCTCTTCCGGGTGTCAGATGGTCACGGAATGTGCTTGTCTCGATTTTCAGGTGTGGCAATATATGTCTACGCTTTAATTCGATGCAGTGTTCGGTATAATTTTGGTTTTTTAAATGCTGGAGACGAAGATGTATTATACCGGGATATTCTTTTAGATAGGGAATCTCGATAGTTGTGATTTCATGGTTGGTAATGACGTGGTCTCTTAAGACGGTTTTATTGTTGATAACCACTTCATATTGTATGTAGAGACTGTCGTGCAGGCTACCGTATAATATACGTGCTTTTTCACCGTCTTGACAGATGGTTTTTTCTTTCACTAGCCAATCATAGGTCGCTATTGGAGGCTGCTTGTCTTTTGGTGAATAGAGATGGAATAATTGCTCTTTTTTCATGCCCTTGCATACTGCTGTAAAGCGATATACGCCAGAGGGTTGATTTTGTAACGGCAATATAATGGAATCTTGGTTCACGATAGACAGTTTTCCTTTCGTGATTATTTTTTCGACGGTGGTGTCGATTTTTTGGTTCGGGATTGTGTGGGGGACAAACTTCTCCAGACGGTAGTACACCTCTTGTGCCGTATCTTGCGGAAATTGGTATAAATCGATGATAAAGGGTACTGGCAATGTTTTATTGATTCGCCATGGAATCCATAGGCTTGGTGCCGGTTTGTTATTGTAGGCGATGACTCCGAGTTTTGATTCTTGTGTTTCTCCTTTACTGTCTGTCATGGTTGCCTTAATGTTGTAGAATTCACATGGTGAAGTGGGCGTTCCTTGTGCAGTGAATTGTATCTCAAATTCGCCGTCAGCGTCAGTGAATGTTTCGTTCTGTTGAGTGGCATTTCTGACATCATCGGTGATATAGTTTAGTCTGTCCACTTGGTAGCGGATTGCCTGGTTAGCAAATAGGATACCGGAATAGCAGCATGCTTTGCCTTTGATTCGGACTGTATCCCCAAAGTTAATTCGTTGTTGGGGCTTTTCGAGTATTATTTCGAATTCCGGACGTTTGTAATCACAGACTTGAATACTGCATTTCCCGTCGGGAGTGTATAGTTGGTATGTGCCGTTCATGAGGTTAGTGGGTATTATGAACGAACCTGTAAAAGACCCGAATTGATTGCTGACAAAGTTTTGATGACTGATTTCTCTATCGTTGTGATCTCTGAATGATATTTGTTGGGTGCTCCTTGGATTTGCATGGATGGTATCCGTTGTGGATGTCCAGGTGTAGCCTTTGAAGTAGATGGTTTCACCCGGGCGGTAGACCGAACGATCGGTAATCAGTCGGGTGTATGATTGGCTGGTTGCATCGTCTATGCCGCGATTACCGTATGCAGAGAAAAGGTAACCGCTTGGGTTGTCTTGGTTGGTAACGCAGTAGTAGATATCTGTATACTCTGCTGTTTTGTATTGTACGATACCCTCCTTATTCGTTGTCTGACTGTCGATTTGTCTGAATTTTTTATTTTCATGCGTGTAGAATGTTACGTGGGCATTGGGTATGGGAAAGCCGCTCTTGGCATCTAATATTTGGAATAGGATGCTGCCGTTTTCTCTGGTCTTTCGTACAAAAAATGATGTGGATATCAATAAGTTGTACTCTCTGTTTTCAGGTGTTTTGACGGCGTATATTCCTCCCGGTAGTCCTTCTATACGGAGGGTCGTGTCTTGGATGGATATGCTTTTTTTCAGATTGAAAGTCAAGGTCCGGAATAAGCGTCCTTCTAATGGGACCTCGGTGATAGGGTACATCGTGCTTTTGTGTAGAGTACTGTCAGGAAGTTTGAAGATTTCTATTTGCAACTGTTCGAGATATTTGTATCTTAGCTGCATGTTGAATGCTTCGCCAGGATAGATTTCTAGGGGATAGCTGAAGTTGCCGTCTTCTGTCTTCAATTTGTTCTGTATATGCTCAATCATCCCAATTCGGGGATTCGTACCGTATTTTTGAATACATTCTTCGCAGATGGCATAGACTTTTCGCCATATTTCGTTCCGTTCTTGGATGGGCTTGGTGGAGGACAGATCGTAAAGTAGCTTGATGTATTCTGCATATATTTCTAAGACTAGAGGTTGTCCTGCATATTCCTGCTGCATTCTTTCCAGGCTTTGGAGATAGAGTGTATCATATTCGATGCCATATTGGAATGAGTTTATCTGTCGGAGGCGTTCCAAATCTGCCCATAATAGTGCCGATGGTGCTTTTTCTCTTTGGTGAAGGCGAAATGTGAGCAGTTGCTGCCACACTTTGAGTCGGTAGTCTCCATTGTACGGTAGAGGATAGGCAATGAATGTGTTGATGTCGCAGTATAAATCTTTTAAAAGTGTCCGATACTCTTTTTGTTGATCGGAAATATTAGGAGCTAATTGAAAAAGTCTGTGACACAGAAAGTCATATAGCGTAGGTTGCAAGGTGTCTGAGGCAGCTCCTTTGATAAGGATGGCGTCATAAATGTTTGCCGGAGTCGTTTGCAGCTTTTTTATTGGTGCCACAGAGGCAAGGAGGTGTTCGTTAGTTTTGTCGTCAAATTGTTTTTTACTCCATGTATTCATGTCTGCCGGAACTTCGTCCTCTAGTACAGTACGCTGGTTGATTTCGTATGCGTTGCGCAAATAGTATTGGTGGTATAATTCTCCCACATATGAGTGGAGCAATGACCGCATGACTACGTCTTTCTCCTTCTGTATGATTCTCTCCAAATATTGTATCTGTTGAGGATATTGGTCATAATTCTTTTTAAGGGTGAAGGTAGTCTTTAGAATCAGAGCTTCCAGTATCGCTGCGTTGTTGCGTTTTTTGACACCGGTTTTGTAGAGGCTGTCGGCTTTTTGGAGGGCAATTTTCGGATATTTATTGTAGAGCCTGATGAGGCTGTCCTGCTGTCTGGTTTGTGCAGATACTGCACAAACGGTGACGAGCAGTAGGGCGGATAGAAGGCAATATAGTTTCATAGCTTTAGGTTTTTTTCTTCGACATAGCGAATGATTATCACCTATATGATGCAAGCAGGAGATAATTTCCATAAAGATATGAAATATTTTTTGAAAATAATGTGGGAAATAATGTGATTACTTCTCTTTATTTTTCTTCTCAATGCTTGCCGCCCCTTTTAATTCTATTGTGATTTCAGCTTGGGGGGTCAGCGGAGTCCATTCGATACGGTCATATTTGTCGACTTGTATAGGGTGATAGAATTGTCGGCGGCCTGTCAGATGTGCTGTGTGGATGTGGCTGTTTTTTGTATTTGTATATGAAACGATATCCAAGTCCATATAAAGGTCTTGTATTTCGGTACTGTCCATTTTTATACCATAAATTTGAGCGTCTAATTTGCCGAAGTGGCAGTTCTTTATGTTGATATTGTTTTTAGCATTGATGGTCATGGAATCTCTTTGAATATTTTGTATATAGGTAGGCAGTCCGTTTAGCTTGAAGTGTATAGTTTCAGTCTTGGGGGATAGAAATAAGGATATCGGAGAAGTGCGGACTAATATTTGTGAATAAGGGATTTGACGATGTTGTTTTAGAATATTCTCAGAAATGTTGAAATGCAGGATAAGCGTATCGTCCACAATCTGTTTGATAAGATATTGTTTCCAGCCTTCTGCCAGAGAGAGGAAACCCTCTTCCGATTGGCTGCTTGTGACAGTCAATTTAGACGATAGAAACGAAAATCCGCTGATATAGCTTGAATTATTGTTGTCTATACAGGAAATAGATGGCTGAATTAGTTTTACCACCTTGCAGTCGGGTAGTTTTTCATTGAAATATGCTCCTTCTACGGTTATGATGTTTTCTTTGTAATCAACACTATGTGCGTGTAAGTATGCTATATAGCTACTGATGGCAATGAATCCTGCCGCCAGCATGCTTATCATGATGTAAGTTGTCTTTTTCATATTATGGTTGTTTATCAAGGTATTCTTGGTACATTTTTAAAAGTTCTTCCTTAGATATGGCTAAGGTATAGAGTTGTTTGAAAAAATAGTCTGCCTCTTCGTTTAGAAATAGCGCTTTGCGTAGGGACTGTATTCGGCTTCGTGCGCCCGGCGATACGAAATATCCGATACCTCGCTTATTGTAAATTACATCTTTTGATTGTAAATAGTCAAATGAGCGCATTACGGTGTTGGCATTCACTTCGACCAGGGCAGCATATTCCCGGACAGAAGGTATGCGGCTTTCTTCTATGAAGTTTCCTAATAGAATATCGTCGCAGATACGGTCGGCAATTTGTAAAAAGATGGCTTTGTTATCTTTGAAGTTCATGTTTTACCAGCGTTGAATAATTTCAGATTCTTTAAAACGGAAATATGCTAAAATCCAGTTGAACAATACGATACCGCTTAATATGCATATACCGACAAGTTCTTGGTTGCCTTCGTTTACCAAATTTGGGAACGGGTCTGATATATATTTGTTGGACAAATATTGTTCTGCCGATAAAAATGCGAAATAGAAGTAAACTCCGAATAGCAGGAAGAGTGCTGCAAAAGTCTTGATGAATGAATTTTTAGGCCAAATACAGCTGCCTAATACAAAGAATGATTGTATTGCCAGATAGCCTGAAAAGGCAAGCAAGGTTAGTTTCCTGGCTTTGAAATAGCAATATTCACTGCCTGGGTTCCATAGAAAATCCGATAAAGGCAGAGGTGATATCAGTGTATTTTCGGGATATGCCGCACTGTAGATAGCCATACGAGTCCAGTCTGCCAGATAAAATGCTATCCAGTAGAACATGAGGAAGAATACTACAAATATCAGCCAGCGGACTATGAATTTTTCAAAAGAGGAAGCAGGGAGCATCAGTGTTGATATGCGTTTGGTTTTAGTGTTTATATGTTCCATCATCAGCGAGGCGCTTGCACATCCTGTTACAAACAGAATACCAATGAAGGCAGCCATTTCTAATGCCCAAACATTATATTCATTTTGTGATGTCGGATAATATTGAAGGGCTGCCAGCAAAAAAGTAATGGTCAGGAATCCATATAGCATAAGCCAGCGGAGTAGCAGACTTTTTTTGTTTTCTTTCAACTCTTTGAGTAGTAGATTTTTGAATCTGGATAGATTAAAAATAGTATTCTGTGTCATTATTCTGATATTTGAGTGTGAAACATTGTTGCGATTTTATCGGGGTGTGTCGTGGTGGCACCGAAAAGCAACTCAAGGTTTATTTCGGTATCTTCTTTTTGCTCGTTGGGCAATAACAGCCAATTGCTTTGCACGGAGGGAAGGGTGTAGATGGCTTTGTCCAGCAGATTCCGGTCGTCGCTTTCGATGAATAACAGTGTTTTGCTTATTTCTGTCAGAGATTGGTCTAGAAGCACTTTGCTCTCGTCCATGATGACTACGTGGTCTAGCACCTTGTCTATGTCTCTCACCTGGTGGGTGGAGATGATGATGGTTTTATCGTCTGACATGCCTGAGGCTATGAATTTGCGGAATTGGCTCTTTCCGGGTATGTCTAGACCATTGGTCGGTTCGTCCATTAAAAGTACGGAAGTGTTGGTGGCTAAGGCAAAACTCATGAATACCTTTTTCTTTTGTCCCATTGAAAGTGAGCCTAAGTTTAGGCCGGATTCCATTCCGAAGCATTGCAGGTAGTTTTTCATGTCCTCTTGGCTGAATCTTGGGTAAAAAGGACTGTTTAGTTTTACGTAGTCTGTCATGGAAATGTTGGGTAAATTAAATTCTTCCGGTACTATAAATAGTTCTTGTAATACAGCCGGTTGTCTTAGGCGGATGTTCTGTCCTTTAAATAAAGCCTGTCCTTTACGAGGTGTGAGCAGACCGCTCATTAGATAAAGTAGTGTTGATTTGCCTGCTCCGTTTTTTCCGAGCAGACCATAGACTGCTCCTGACTGGAAAGAAAGTGAAAAATGTTGCAATACATTTTGTTTCTTTCTGTTATAGCCGAATGTGATTTCTTTTAATTGTAACATAATGGCAATGTGTTAATGGTGTATTAGAGTATTAGTACACTGCAAATGTAATGCTATTTTTATGCATGCCAAACAGAAAGAGAAAATTTTTCAAAAAAAATGTGCGCACATAGGCGCACATTTTTAAATCTATATGTAAATCTATTTTAAGCTTTGATGTTTGCTTCAAAATCTCCGTAGCGTAGAAAGTCTGTTGCTGCATCAATGTCTTTGTACATTACGCGGTCAACATCGTTGAATGGGACAACTGTGCGGAATTCTTTCAGGAAGCTTTCCAGATAGGGAGATGTTTTTGTCGGGCGCTGTAAATCGATAGCCTGAGCTGCATTCATCAATTCAATGGCTAAGATACGTTCAACGTTTTCTGCCACTTTTACAGTCTTCGTAGCAGCGTTACCTCCCATACTTACATGGTCTTCCTGCTCGTTGGAAGAAGGAATTGAGTCAATGGAGCAGGGAGTACACAATTGTTTGTTTTTGCTGACAATAGCTGCCGCGGCATATTGCGGAATCATAAATCCAGAGTTCAGTCCCGGATTGGCTACGAGGAATTCTGGTATATTGCCTCTATCGCCAGAAATCAGACGATAGGTACGGCGTTCAGAAATACTTCCCAATTCAGCCAGAGCAATGCTCAGAAAATCCAATACTAATGCCAATGGCTGTCCGTGGAAGTTTCCGCCTGATACAATCAGGTCGTCATCCATGAAGATAGTTGGGTTGTCGGTAACTGAATTGATTTCACGTTCTACAACAGTTGCTACATACATGATGCTGTCTTTGCTGGCTCCGTGTACTTGGGGCATGCAGCGGAATGAATAGGGATCTTGTACTCTTGTTTTTTCCTTCTGCTGGAACTCAGAACCTTCTAGTAATGCTCTGATATTGCGGGCTGTCTCAATCTGTCCCGGATGAGGACGCGCCTCCTGAATTTGTGGGAAGAACGGGTCTATACGTCCGTCGTATGCTTCCAATGAAAGAGCGCCGATGATATCAGCATATTTGGAAATTTTGAATGCTTTTAATAACGCATATACTGCATGCGAACTCATGAACTGTGTTCCGTTCAATAAAGCAAGTCCTTCCTTGGCTCCTAATGAGATGGGTTCCCAACCGAATTTGGCATTGATTTCTTTGGCATCGCAAATTTTGCCTTCATACCATACTTCGCCTTCATTGATTAACGGTAGAAACAGATTGGCAAGCGGGGCAAGGTCGCCGGATGCTCCCAATGAACCCAATTCACGCACAACAGGCAATACATTGTTGTTGAACATTTCAATGATGCGCTCTACTGTTGCCAACTGTACTCCTGATTTTCCTAATGATAAAGCGTGAGCTTTCAGCAACAGCATGAGACGGATGATGTCTTGGTGGATGGGATCTCCTAAACTACATGCGTGCGACATGACTAAGTTTGCCTGCAATTGGCTTAAATCTTCTTTTGAAATGCTGATTTTACACAGCGATCCGAATCCTGTTGTGATTCCGTACAATGGTTTTTCAGAAGTCTCAATTTTGTGATCCAAATAAGCTTTGCAGTCGTTGATTAACTTTTTGCTCTCTTCTGACAATGCCAATGTGTAATCCTTATGCAGGATATCGTCAATGATTTCAAACGTTAGCGGAGCGGGTGATATATAATGTACCATAATTTTATTGTTATTTGATATTAGTTTATTTGGTTGATTAGTTATTTTAATATTACGTTTTTGCAAAAGTATAATGCTTCGTTTCAAGGACATCGTGAATCGTAGCCATGGCTTTTCAGTGGCCGCAGTTCTTTTCTGTATATTTGCATATTCTTATTTTTTATTATTCAGCTTTGCTATCACTTCTTCTATGCGTAGGTTTGTTTGTTCTCCACTCGTCATGTCTTTGAGTGACAAGATGCCTTCTTGCATTTCAGTCTCGCCAACCAGAGCAACATAAGGAATTCCCTTTTTATCAGCATATCCCATCTGCTTCTTCATTTTGGCGGCTTCAGGGTAGATTTCAGTATTAATTCCAGCTGTGCGCAGTTGTTTTAATAAAGGTAGACAATACTTTTCCTCTTTTTCTCCGAAATTGACAAATAGTATTTGGGTAGTGGTCGTATTGTCTTTAGGGAATAGGTCTAATTGTTGCATTACATCGAAAATGCGGTCTGCTCCAAATGAAATACCGACTCCCGACATGTTTTTTAGACCAAAAATACCGGTTAGGTC
>OGQF01000534.1_pt1 | contig 31654 bp, 26 predicted proteins | sample 1553141 | NCBI WGS metagenome assembly OGQF01 (sample SAMEA2580005, study PRJEB22360) | human gut metagenome | biome: human gut; feature: human-associated habitat; material: faeces | place: Denmark | collected 2008/2010
CTCTCTGGCGCCCCCCCCGGCCTCCAGCGCCCGCCGCCGTGCCGGCGCGAAATGCATCGGCATCCTGACCGGCCTCGAAGGCAAGGACGCGATCCCGATGTTTGAGAAAGAAGGCGTCCCCTATGTGGACCGCGTGACGGATGTGCTCGAAAAATTAGATTAAGAGTGACTAGTGACTGGTAGCTGGTGACTAGTGATTAGTCACTACCTGATTTCGTTTACCATTCTCTCACTCATTGTCATTTCGAGCGAAGCGAGAAATCTTTTTCGTCTGCGAGGAAGGTTGAGCGGGATGGCAGACAATGGGAAACCTGACATATCCTCCATGTGCGTGATGGAGGCGGCCTGAACAGTAAAAAACGTGGGAAGAAAGAACTTTGAAGATCTTTTTTCCCGCGTTTTGCTATATGAAATCGGAGCAGCTGTTTCCCCGATGGTAACAGGGGTGAGTAACTTGAATAGCGCTTTCGAGTATCGCCCATATATATGCGCGGCACAGCCGCCACCACCATCCCTAATCCCTAGTCACCAGTCCCTAGTCACTCATTCCGGACAGCAAAAAACATCCGGGGAATGCCTTCTGCCTTTACTCAAATGCAGGCGGGACACGGAATCGGCGCCGGTGTGGTCAAATGCAGCGAAGTGCGGACGTCCTGGCTGTCGTCGGTGCTCGGCCTCGCAGGGAGCAGGGAAGCGTGGAAAGGATGGATTTCCCGGATATTTTTTTGTTTGTCTTACATGTTCAGCCTTAGACAGGTGGGGGAAAAAGACTGACATTTCCTTGTCCTGTCCGATGAGCCTGAGCGCAAAGCAAGATCTTCCTTTCGTAAGGCAGCTCTCTGTCATATTTCTTAGCGCTAATGAATTCTGGAAATCAGAGAACAGCCGCGAAAAGGTGCACACACGATGCCCTTGGCTTCATATCTGTATTGTATACCTTATTGATGAAAATTGCAAGTCACGTCTTATAAGTAACTCACAAGTAATGGGTGATAGCGGAAAACTATCGAGTGATAAGCGCATATATATAGGATCATCTGCCGTTTGCGAGCACTTTTATTCACATGGCGGATTATGTCGTGATAAGGAGATAATGGCAGATCAGTCCGTGAGAGGGCGTTTCTTATTTTTGCTGAGAAAATGAGATGATCGGGGAACCCCATGCTGATAGCCGTCCTTTTATGGGGAATACAACTTATCATATGAAAAATTAGAAGCAAAAGATACAAGGTTAACAAAAATAAAATTAGATTAAAAGACATTGGACAAAACAAGCGATTTATGATAGTCTCTTAGAAGGCTATCACTGATAAGGGAATAGGTGATGAGGATTTTCGTCTTTGCCGTGGAAACTCGGACACACTGGCTCTTGATGGAGATCATTTTCTTCCCACTCATTTTGGAAAGAGGAGAATGTTTATGAAAAAGGGAATGTATAAGATGTTGGCTGCGGCCCTCATGCTCACAATTTCGGGGGGGTAGTAGGCAGTGCTGCTGATACTGTACTGGATACAGTGTATGTAAATGCAGATAGAGATCAGGCGGAAGATACCGTCGGTACACTTCCGGGCGGATTCATCAAAGAAGAACCAAGCGTTGGACTGTTAGGGCATCAGGATGTAATGGATGCCCCTTTTGCTGTGTCTGAAGTCAGTCAGAAGACGATCAAAGCTTTCGCTTCTCCGGTCAACGGTGTCAATGAAGCTCTCGCGTTGAACCCATCTGTCACGATCCAGTCCGGGAGCTTGTATCAGGATATTGCGATTCGTGGATTCAGAACGAATGGTCATAGACAGTACGTAAATGGTATTCCAGGCCTTCTCTGCCAGGAAAATATTCCATACTACTGGGTAGATAGCGTCAGTGTGGTTTCCGGTCCGAATATCGGCGTCCGTGGTACAGGTCTGAGTGAAGCTATCGGAGGTGTCGTTGATTATACCTCCAAGAAAGCAGTAACCAATGCCACCGATTTGAAACTGGCGTATCGTGGCGGCAGTTCTTTTGAAGAAGGCGTTGATTATCAGACGCGTCTTGGCAGCGATAAGAAATGGGGCGTTCGCGTTACTACGAATAACATTCATGGGGATACTGCAATCGATAACGAAAAGCTGGAACAGCAGAATATTTTCGTCAATATCGATCACAAAGCAGAGCGCTCAAAGACAAATTTCCTCTTTGGATATAATCATACCAAACATTATGGTGGTCCGTATGGGGTTAGCTTTGATTTTAAGACGGTAACCGATCTTCCTTCTGCGCCCAAGGGAAGCAACGGATTGAAACCTGATTGGTCTTATAATGCATATGAGAACTATATCATGGCGTTTAACCATGAACAGAAGTTGTCTGAACATGTGACCGGTTTCGTGAATGCTGGGTATCATAAGGAAAACTGGTATGGCTATATTGACGGAAGCCCGAAAGTTTTAAATAATAATGGCGATTACCGAATTAGCATGTACAATTCCCCGCTGTTCCTTGTGAAAACCTACTTAGGAATGGGCATCAAAGGGGATTTCAACATTGGCAAAGTCAAAAATGAATACATGATCGGTGTGGATAAGAGTTGGGAAACCTACGACATTGATGATGGACATCCAACCTATTCTTGGTCGGGACATGGTAACATCTACCAGACCAACAGCTGGGCAAATCCGGGCGATGTACACTGGATTCCAGCTCATTCTGATACCACTCAGATGGAAGGCTGGCATGTTGTAGACACTCTGAAGGCACTGGATGATAAGCTGCAGGTGACACTTGGCGTTCACGGTCACAGGGCCACAGTAAATCAGGTAGGAGAAACGTCTCTGAAAAAGTCGGATGCCATTACTCCGACCTATGCGATTCCCTATAAATTTACGCCAGACTTCATGATGTATGCGGATCATACAGAAAGCTTCGGTATGGGAGCGCGCGTTTCGACAGATGCCTCTTATAACTATGTTAATAAAGGGAAGATGCTTGATCCCGCGAAGACGAAGCAGAATGAAGTGGGTTTCAAAGTAAAGACGGGTAAATTCCTGAACACGTTGGCATACTTTGATATCAAACAGGCGAATGCAATCGACGTAAAACTGGCGAATGGCAGACTGCTCCGCGCACTGGATGGGGAACAGGAAAATAAAGGCTTTGAATGGGCCTTCACCGGCAATATCAATGACAGATGGGATCTCATTGGTGGTGCCATGTATATCGATGTCAAACAGACAAAGACGAAAAATAGGGCTAATGATGGTAAGCCGGTAGACGGCATCCCGCACTGGACGGCCAATGTCGGCGCGATTTATCATCCAAACAGCCAATGGTCTATTATTGGACGAGGCAACTATATCGGAACAGCGAAGATCAATGGAAATACGGTCAAAGTACCGTCTTCCTTCGTATTTGATCTGGGTGCGACCTATGATACCACTTTTGGCAAGACACCCGTGACTTTACAGGCGATGCTTTACAATGTAGCAGGAAAAGATTACTGGATTCCAAGCGGAAGCTCCAGCAGCTTGACTGTCGGCGGACCACGTACCTTCGTATTCTCCGCTAATTTCCGTTTCTAATTTCAAAAGGAGAAATCTATGAGCAGAACTATCCGCCGGATGCCTCTGGCGATTCTCACAGTCATTCTCACCGTTCTGCTCCTCTTCTCCTGCCTTCTCGGGCTGAAGCTCGGGTATCTCTCTGTGTCCTTGTCGGGGATCGTATCGATCCTTGCTTCGCATCTTTTGGGAAGTGCGCTTCCTTCGGATATTGCGATGGGCATTGCGGATGCGGTCTGGGATCTTCGGCTCCCGCGCATCCTGCTCGCGCTGGCGGTCGGGATGGGGCTTTCGCTGTCCGGCATGGTGATGCAGGCGATGTTTCGGAATCCGATGTCAGACCCTTACATCATGGGTGTGTCCTCCGGGGCATCGCTGGGGGCGGCTTCTGCTGTTTTCTTTGGCGCGGGGGCGGCTTTCGGGGTATCTGCGATCGGATGCGGGGCATTTCTCGGTGCCTTGGCGTTGTCATTCATTCTCGCCATCGCGGCAGGCCGCGTGGCACCGGGAGATTCATCCTATCTCCAGATTTTTGGCGCGGCGCTGGCGGCAGTCTGCGGCGGGATCACGAGTGTGCTGGTGTACATCGGGGCCAATGCGACGGGGATGGATGTGACGCTGTACTGGCTGATGGGCTCTGTTTCCTTCGCCAAACTTCTGCCGACGCTTTCTATTCTCGCCATCGTGCTTGCTTTCATCGTGTTTTTCTCTACACAGACAAGGATCCTGAATCTGATGCTGGAAGGGGAGGAAACTGCTGTCCCGCTGGGGCGGCAGCTCCTCCCTTTTCGGCGTCTTTACCTCGTGATGAATGCGCTCCTGATGGGAAGTCTGGTGACGCAGGCGGGACTGATCGGCTTCGTAGGTCTTCTGGTGCCGCATGGCTGCCGGATGGTCATGGGAGCGGATCACAGGAAGCTCCTGCCTGTATCCGTTCTTTCGGGGGGACTGATGACGGTCTGGGCGGATATCTTAGGACGGATACTGATCCACGGTGTGGATATTCCTTTGGGTGTCAGCTTATCTCTGATCGGTGCGCCTGTATTTCTGGGGATGCTCATCCGGCGTTCGTATCATTTTGGAGGAGAAGGGGCATGAATATTTCAGTCAATCATGTATCTGCCGGTTATGGGGGAAAGCAGGTGCTGAAGGATGTGTCGATTTCCTTCGAAAGCGGACAGCTGACGGGCATCATCGGGCCGAATGGGTGCGGGAAGAGTACGCTTTTGAAGTGCATTTACCGTCTGCTTTCGCCTTGGTCCGGGGATATCCGGATCGGGGATACCGCTTTGAAGGATCTGCCGTATCGGGAAAGTGCGAAGCGCGTCGCGGTACTGGCACAGCACCACGCAGCTGGTTTTGATTTTGATGTAGAGGAGGTCGTGCTGATGGGGCGCACGCCTTACAAAGGCATTACGGAGGGAAACAATCGCGAGGATCGTGACATCGCGCATCGGGCGATGCAGGAAACGGGCGTGGAAACATTAGCGGAGCAGAGTTTTTCTTTTCTCTCCGGCGGGGAGCAGCAGCGCGTGATGCTCGCGCGGGCTCTCACGCAGGAGACACCTTGTCTCATCCTGGATGAACCGACGAATCATCTGGATATCACCTACCAGCTGCAGATCATGGATCTGGTGAGCTCGCGTCATTTGACGGTGCTTGCGGCTATTCATGACCTGAATATCGCAGCCATGTATTGTGACAAGATCGCAGCGATGAAACATGGAGAGCTGGTCGCCTTCGGTAGACCTCAGGAGGTCTTGACGGAGGAGCGGATCTGGGAGCTGTATCATGTGAAGACTGAGGTTTTCCCTAGAAAAGATGGAAGACCGGCTGTGATTTTTGAAAGAGGGGCCATCGTATGAAGCCGGTCTATCGTGTGATGCTCATCAGCTTTCTCTGCCTGCTCCTGACGCTTTTATCATTGGGGTTTGGAGAGATTTCCCTTTCACCGGCAGAGACTTGTCACTATCTATATCTGGCGCTGACTTCACCGGAAGGAAATGGGATGGTCGAGCAGGATGTGCTGCAGTTCATCCGTCTGCCGCATCTGGTGCTGTCTTTCTTCATCGGGGCAGGGCTCGCCGTCTGCGGAGCGGTGATGCAGGCGGTGATGAAGAATCCGCTGGCGGACCCGTATCTATTGGGGATTTCCTCTGGCGCAAGTCTGGGTGCGGTGCTGGCGATCGTTCTCGGTATCGGGATGATTGGGAGTTTTGATGGGATCGGCGCTGCGGCTTTCCTCGGCGCTGGACTCGTTTCCCTTCTGATTCTCCTTATTTCTTCGATCAGCGGCAAAGGAGAGGGATTGACACTGCTTCTGGCAGGTTTTGCACTCAATGCAGCCTGCTCGGCTGCTGTGAGCTTCTTCGTCACCGTGGTGGCGGATACGTCGAAGACGCGGTCTATCCAGTTCTGGATGATGGGGAATATCCGCGCCGACTCCTGGATGGCGATCGGCATTTTGGCGATTCTGGTGACGGCTGGATGTTTCTACTTCTTCTCCCAAAGGCGCATCCTCGACCTGATGCTCATGGGGGATGATCTCTCGCTGACCATGGGGCAAAAACTTTCGACGTATCGAAAAGTGTATATCGCTGTCATGGCGCTTCTTGTCGGAGCAATGGTGTATATGTCGGGCATGATCGGATTCGTCGGGCTCATCATACCGCACGGCGTGCGTCTCCTCGTAGGGAGCAGCCATGGGCGTCTTCTTCCACTGACGGCACTGACCGGAGGAACATTCCTCTGCTGGGCGGATATTTTGGGAAGAAATGCGATCTCCGGACTGGAGCTGCCTGTGGGCGTCATGGCCGCACTGGCAGGTTCGCCCTTTTTTCTATGGATGCTGATATCCAGAAAGCAGGTGAGAAGATGAAGAAGGCTTGGCTTCTCTCGCTCCTTCTGCCGCTCTGCCTATCAGGCTGTCAGTTGCAGAAGTCTCCTCCTGCCGAGGAATATTCGCGCCCTTTTGTGGAGAATATCAAGGTAGAGAACTACTATGAGACGGGGGTGAATCGCGAGTACATGTCAGATGTGCCGCAGCGTGTGATCGTCATCGGTGCGAATGAAACGGAGACGCTGCTGGATCTTGGCGTCGAAGAGGCCATCCTTGCTGCAGATGATGGACAGAACAGTCAGCGGTATGGCATCAAGGCATCGAATGAAAGGGCTTTTCAGCGGCTGCCCCGCATCGATCGCAGTACGATCCAGGCAGAGCATTTCCTGGAGATGCATCCTGATATGATCATCGCGGAGCAGCAATTCTTCTCGAAGACCCGTCTTGGCAGTACGGACTACTGGAACAGCAAGGGCATCCTCACCATGGTGCCGCTGAATACCACATCGCCGGGAAAGCTGAATCAGGTGGAAACCGTAGAGAAGGAAATGAAATTCATTCGTGATCTGGGGATCATTTTTCACAAAGAGGAAAAGGCAGAGAAAATCGTGAGAGCGACGAAAAACCGCATTCATGATATAGCGGAAACGGTGGCATATCATAAGAAACCGAAAGTCATGATTCTCGATCGCATGAGCATCCTCGCGTCCTACGGGCGAAAGAAGATCGCAGGGGATATGGCTGCCTCTATTGGCGGTGTCGTCCCGGATACCACGGCAGCGGTCAGTGATGAGATGATGATGAAGCTAGACCCGGATGTCGTCTTTCTTGTCGTGTATCGCGATGAGGAGAAGGAGCTGGCATGGCTCCGAAATAGGCCGGCTTTCCGGAATCTGAATTTCATAAAAAATAACCGTCTCTATGGCATACCTCTGAAATATGTGTATGGCCCGCAGGTACGGACGATCGATGCGATCGGCTATATGGCAGAGCGCATGTATCCGGGGATATTTGATTTCCCGAAGGAATATGATTTTCATTAGTGAAAAAAGATCAGGAGAGATCCGGCTCTTTTTTTATCATGGAAAAATGGCATAGAGAATGCTATTTCAATGAAATTTAGCTGCAAGTTATCTGAGAGACGGCAGTCTGGTAGCGCAGACCGGCTCGAAGGTAATAGCGACGACCATCCGGCATAGATGTGTCGAGAAAGAAGGACTGGAGTTGGGAGATCTGGCGACGAAAATTTTCCTGAACAGTAAGGGGAAAAGCGATACTCTCGATTCTGATGTGGCTGCATTTCTCCGCTATGTCGATGGGAAAGCGGACGAAGGTGTATTTACAAAAGGAGTGAATGAAGAAGTCATTCGTGTGAAAAAACATAGAGAACCGAGGCGGGGGTATATGACATACGCAATGGAACTTGAAATGACCAAACGCGAAGCCCGAATGAAAGGGAAGCAAGAAGGGCGCGAGGAAGGGATGAAACAAAAAAACGCGAAGTGATCGTCAATCTGCTGAAGATGAATTTAGACATTGACTCCATCGCAAAAGCGACTGATAGTACGATCTCTTATGTGAAAGAGGCGGGACGGGAAGCAGTAATATCTGTCTGAATGAAAATGGTACGTGGCGGCGAGCTGAAAAGCTCGCCGCTTTTATTATGGGATATCGCAGGGGAATGGGGATTCGCTTTGGGGGATTTCTGGGAAATTACGCACTTATATTCCTTAAACTCATAGATATATAGAAATTTGACAATATAACCAGGGGGGGGTATACTCAACATTAAGAGCTGATTTAAATTAGAAAAGGAATTTACAGGTATATTTATTTTTGCGGAGGTGTTAGATATGAAATTATCTAAGAAAATGGCTGCCATGATGGCAGCGGCAGTGTTGCTTTCGGGAGTGCAGATGGCAGCTGCCGACACTGAGCTTGTAAGTTCGACACCATCGAAGGCGTATACCACCGATGTAGATAAGAATAACAACGTAGGAGACGGCGAAGTAGGTCGGTATTACTTATATACAAATGGCAAATATGCTGCGACTGAGCCAAATAGACCGAAGACAGAGGTAACTTTCTCCAATATGAACTTTACCGATAATACGGTAAAAAATACAGGAACGAGTGCAAAAACTGGTAGTAGTAGTGGCGGTGCCGCTGTGTTTATTAAAGGGGCTGATGTCACTTTTAATGATGTAGGATTCACAGGAAACACAGTGACGAGCGAGAGTGGCGCTCTTTCCAATGGCGGTGCTGTCTTTGTGGATTCGACGAGAAACAATCACAATTATGATGCTAGTGTGACTTTCAATGTTAGCAAGGACATGGCATACACAGGAAATAAAGTAACCGGGGCCCCCACGTATTCTGAGACCTATGGGAGCATCGCTACGACCTCTGGTGGGTTCTTGTATATGGATCGCGGAACTACGGCTAACTTCAATATCGATGAAGGGGCAACTTTAACCATCGGTAAAGAGGGCGAAAAAGATGTTAATACAGACAGCATTGCAAGCTCCATTAAAAGAAAAGACCAGACTTACTCGGAAAATGCGATTAATAAAAATGGCAAAGGCACGCTGACTGTCAATGGCAGTATGAGCGGATATCATGGGGATCTCAATGTCAAAGAAGGGACCATGAATATCAATCAGTCTCTTGCTGGAGATGCGAATATTTCCGTATCTGATGGGGCTACCTTGAATCTGAAAAAGATAGAGCTTTCCAGCCAGTCTGGTACTATTTCTTCCGTAGTAGATCCCAATGGCGTGGTGACAACGTACCAATTAGCTGAGAGAAACGGCAGTCTGGTAGCGGAGACCGGCTCGAAGGTAACCGCGAAGACCATTACGCTGAAAGACAAGTCCTCTATGAAAGTCGAAATGGGCGCGACTGTCACGGCGGACAGTGTGGCTGTTGCGGATGAGGCTACATTAAGGGCAGAGTCCCACTCAAACCTTGATGTGAAACAGGTGAAAGTGGAGGATCCTAACAAGAAAGGACAAGTCCAGCTGATGGGTGATTTCAGCGGGAAGTTTGTAAAAAGTGACGGCACGGCACTGACAGCGGCAGAAACGCAAAATGTCATGGCAAAAGCAGACAATGACAATTCTCGTATGGATATCACAGCACAGAATGGGGAATCGGCCACCTCGCTGCTGCAGGGGGATGACGGATCCTTCGCCATTCAGAACAAAGATTATGCGAATGGTGGGACCACCAAGGTTTTGGCGTCCTATGACAAAGACGGCACCTATGATGCACATGGAAATGATATGAAGAATGTGGGCGCTATTTCCGCCAAGTCCCTGAGTGTCGGTCAGATCGGAGATGTGGAAACGGCGATCAACAAGAATGCAGCTGGTATTCAGCGCCTGGATGGCCGTATCAATAAGGTGGGGGCGAATGCGGCGGCTCTGGCAGCCCTGCATCCGCTTGATTACGATGCATCGGAGAAATGGAGCGTCGCTGCCGGTGTAGGCAATTACGGCAGTGAAAATGCAATGGCTGTCGGCGCTTTCTATCGCCCGAATGAAGATGTCATGCTGAACATGGCAGGTAGCTTCGGTTCTGGTGAAAATATGGTCAATGCCGGCATTTCCTTCAAAGTGGGACAGCGTGGAGCAAAAGTCGTAAAGGCTGAAGGTGCGGATGTCAAAGCACTGCAGGAGAAGGTAGAAGCGCAGGATAAAGAAATCAGGGAACTGCGTGAAATGGTAGAAAAACTGGCTACCAAAGCATAAGACATATTTCTGATGAGATGTGAGTAGGATGATCGAAGCCGCTCTGCGAAAGCAGAGCGGCTTTTGACATGTATACGGTATTGCAGGGGAGAAGGTCAGCACGAAGCCAATCGTTTTCTCATCGCCTTCTCGTGAAATGGAATGAGAAAAGAAAATACGTGATGATTACATGAGGCATTACAGGAGGTGAAAGAAATGGATGATTTCGATAGATATCTCAAAGAGCAGATGAAGGATACTGATTTCAAAAAAGATTGGGATGAGAATGAATCGCGCTATCAGCGGATGATGATGGTTCTTCGCGCACGGAATGAAGAACACTTGACGCATTTGAGCTGGCGGAGCGCACAGGGCTTCGGCAGTCTAGGGAAACACTGATTCAATCGTTGTTCGATTTTACTCTTGTATTTTCATGTAGCGCAAGGAAGAGCCCTCCTTAAATAGCGAGCTATTTAAGGAGGGCTCTGACGAAGCGTTGTATGAAAATATATGTGAAATCGAATTCTGCGATTGAATCAGCGTTTCCCTAATATCAGCCGCATTGAGAAAGGTCAGTCAATGCCTTCCATTGCTACACTTGCGAAGATTGCGCAGGGACTTGGAAGCGGCTCGAAATCCGTTTTGTATAGTTTTACGCGCAAGCAAAACCCCCGATTTGCCAAAAGGCAAATCGGGGGTTTTCATTTATGTACCCATGAATCAGAACTTCACTCTGAGCAGTCTTACAGCATAGAGGATGCAGAGGATGGTGACGCCGGTATCTGCGAAGACAGCGACCCACATATTGGCATAGCCTAAGAGACCCATGATCATGACGGCGATCTTTACAATGAGGGCGAAGGCGACATTTTCCCAAGCGGTCTTGATGACTTTTCTGGCCACACGGACGGCTTTGGAGATGGCGTCGACATTCGAATTTAGGAAGACGACGTCGGCGGCTTCGATGGCAGCGTCTGCCCCGCTGCCCATGGCGGCGCCTACATCGGCACCGGCGAGGACGGGAGCATCATTGATGCCGTCGCCGACGAAGAGGACGGAGCCGATCTCTTTTCTGACTTTCTGCATTTCAGAGAGTTTGTCTTCCGGAAGAAGGCCGGCGTGGATGTTCTCGATGCCGACGAGGCTGCCGATGGCTTTTGCGCTCTTTTCATTATCTCCGGTCAGCATGACAGGAGTGATGTCGAGGGCTTTCAGGTCTTGGATGCCTTCGATGGTGTCGGACTTGATGGCATCGGAAATGGTGATGCGGCCGAGGAGGGTCTTGCCTTTGGCGACGTAGACGTCAGTGCCGACTTCTTTGTTTTCCGGAAGGGATGGGACAGAGATGCCGGAAAGGGCGAGGAGTTTTTCATTTCCAATATAGATGTCTTCGCCGTTCAGGTTGGCTTTGACGCCGTGTCCGGCGATTTCCTGCATGGAGGTGAGCTTGGGAAGAGAGAGGCCTTTTTCATTCGCGCAGGTCACGATGGACTGGGCGATGGGGTGGGTGGAGTAGATCTCACCGGCAGCTGCGAGGGCAAGGATCTCGTCTTCGCTCTTGCCTGCGGTCTTCACGATGCTTCTGACTTTGAATTTTCCTTCGGTCAGAGTGCCGGTCTTATCGAGGACAGCGGCTTTGGTATTTGAGAGGGCTTCCATGACGGTGCCGCCCTTGAAGAGGATGCCTTCTTTCGATGCGGCGCCGATGCCGGCGAAGAAGGAGAGCGGGACGGAGATGACGAGCGCGCAGGGGCAGCTGATGACGAGGAAGGTGAGTGCGGTGTAGACGCATTTTTCCCAGTCAGCGGAAAAGAGGAGCGGCGGGAGGACTGCGACGGCGATCGCGACGAAGACGACGATCGGGGTGTACACGCGAGAGAAGCGGGTGATGAATCGGTCGATCTTTGGCTTGCTGGCGACGGCATTTTCGACGGAGTCGAGGATGCGGGTGACCATGGATTCAGCGAGGACTTTTTCGACTTGGATGCGGATGGTGCCGGTCATATTGACGCAGCCGGAGTCTACGAGGTCGCCGACGGAGGCGAGGACGGGCTTCGGCTCGCCGGTGACGGCGGAGGTGTCGATCTGGGTCTCGCCTTCGGAAATGATGCCGTCGAGCGGGATGCGGTCGCCGGGGCGGATGAGAAGGATGTCGCCGACTTCGGCTTCTTCGGCCGGGATGGTCTCGGTGCCGCTTGCGGTCACGCGCTGGACGACTTCCGGGCGCAGGTCGACGGCGTCCATGATCTGGTCGCGGCTGCGGTCGGCAGCGAGGTCTTGGAAGTATTCACCGATGCGGTAGAAGAGCATGACACCGACGGCTTCGGGGTATTCGTGGATCGCGAAGGCACCGACGGTCGCAACGGTCATGAGGAAGGTCTCGTCGAAGAATTCCCCATGGGTGATGTTTTTGAGGGCGGTGTAGACGATGGGGCCGCCTAAGATGAGGTAGGAGACGAAGAAGAAATAGTCTCCGATGGAGGCAAGTCCTGCGAAGAGGCCGACCGGCTGGTAGTGCATCAGCATGCCGATGATGAAGAGGAGGCCGCCGATGGTGAGCTGGCATTTTTCGCTTTTCAGGCGGTCAAGGAAAGATGCTTCTTTTTTTGCCGCTGACTTTTTCTGTGCTTTGGTCGGGCGCTGCTTCTTTCGGATCTCGGTCGGATTTTCGACCTCGTTGCATTTTCTGGTCAGCTCGGGGATGAGGCTGTCCGGGTCTTTGGCGGTGAGTTTCATCGTCTTGGTGGCGAAGGAAATCGACGCGGAGAGGACGCCGGGCTGGCGGTTCACAAGCTTTTCGAGCTTGACAGCGCAGGCTGCACAGTCAAGGGTGGGGATTTCATAGATTTCCGTCTTGAAATCGCCTTTGTCAGACGGCGGTACGATGCCGATATTTTCATCGACGGTGCGGCAGACGGAGAGCAGCTGCGGGATAAGGCTGTCCGGATTTTCTTTGGAAATAACGCGGAGCTCTTTCTTCGTGAAGGAGATCGAGGCGAAGAAGACGGAGGGCATTTCGCGGATCTTGCCTTCCATTTTTGCGGCGCATTCCATGCAGTCGAGGTGCTCCATGTGATAGAGGCCGCGCTTGTATTCTTTCCCTAAGAAATCGCACTGGCAGGAGGCGAGGTCTTTGCCGCAGTAGTCGCAGTCTTCTTCGTCGATGCAGTCATGGCAGTGGCAGTCATTCTTGTGCCCGTCATGATGGTGGACGCCTTTGTCATGGAAATGGCCGAAGGCGCGTCTTTCATCGATCGCGATGTCGACATCGCTTTCCATGACGTCGATCTCATTATCTTTGTACCTTGCCATTTCCGGATCATTCGAGTGGTCATGATGCTCTTCCGGAATTTCCTCGCAGCAGCCACAGCCGCATCCGCCATGATCATGGGAGTGGCTTTCGTGGCCATGATCATGCCCGCATTCGCAGCCATGGTCGTGGGAGTGGCCTTCATGGCCTTCGTCATGGCCGCATTCGCAGCCATGATCGTGGGAGTGGCCTTCGTGGTCGTGGTCATGACCGCATTCGCAGCCATGATCGTGGGAGTGGCCTTCGTGATCGTGGTCATGCCCGCAGCCGCAACTGTGGTTTTCTTCGTCTTCCTCGTGGTGGGTATGTTCTTCGGTGTTATGGACGGTTTCCTGCTCCTGATGGCAGTGGCCGCATCCGCAATGATGTACATGCTTTTCATCGTGCTTTTCCATGGTATGTCTCCTTATCCGGAATGGAAGCGTTGCTTCCTGAGTGGTTTCATTCTATGGTGCTATTTTAGCATTCTCCAAATGCACCGTAAATGGAGCATGAGAAACACTTTAATATTTCAAGTAGGGCGGGGAAGATGATGAGTTTAGATAAGGCTAAAAAAGGAATGGGTTCGAGAGGGGGAGTAAGAATGAGAAATGAGAAATGGCGGTGCGGCGCATAAAAATCAGAAGCGCCGCGAAGTTTTGATAGCGCTTCGCGCATCGTCATTTCGATCGTAGCCGAGAAATCTTTATTGCAGAATACTCATTGCCTGATATAAGACAGCACCAGGACATCGTTTCTCCTTGGCGCATACACGCTGATTCTCGCAGTGCAGTAGAGATCCCTCGGCTACGCCGGGATGACGGTGCCAGAGAATCCCAGTCACCAGTCACTTCTAATGACCCCGTAGCTTTTTTATTGACATACCTGTATATTTATGCTACTATCTTGAATAATTAAGAAGGGTGTGAGGACTATGTCAGATAAAAAAGTCATTTATGAAGTCAAGCATTTGCAGAAATCGTTCGGTAAGGTCGAAGTACTGAGAGATATCAATATGAAGATCGAGAACGGAGAAGTGTGTACCATTATCGGTCCGTCCGGGAGCGGGAAGAGTACCTTCCTGCGCTGCCTGAATCTTCTCGAAACGCCGACCGGAGGCGAGCTGTGGTTCGATGGGAAGAAGGTCAATGAAAAGACCGACGTGAAGATGCTGCGCCGCGATGTCGGCATGGTTTTCCAGTCGTTCAACCTGTTCCCGATGTTCACCGCGGTCGAGAATGTCATGTACGCGCCGATCCACATCAAGAAGCTGCCGAAAGAGCAGGCGAAAGAGGAAGCGATGGAGCTTCTCTCCCGCGTCGGTCTTGCCGAGCGTGCGGATTATTATCCGGGCGAGCTTTCCGGCGGGCAGCAGCAGCGTGTCGCTATCGCCAGAGCGCTTGCGATGAAGCCGAAGATGCTGCTCTTCGATGAACCGACGTCTGCGCTCGATCCCGAGCTCGTCGGCGATGTACTGACCGTCATGAAAGAAGTCGCCTTGGACGGCATGACCATGGCCGTTGTCACGCACGAGATGCAGTTCGCCAGAAGCGTTTCCAATCACGTCATTTTCATGGATAAGGGCTATATCGTGGAAGAAGGAAATCCAGAAGATATCTTCACCCATCCACAGGAAGAACGGACGCAGACATTCCTGAAGCGTCTGCTCCATGCTGATATTTAAGGAGATGATGCGATTATGGATATGGTATTAGATACAGCTGTCAAATATAATGACATTTTCATGTCAGGTGTGAAAATCACCATCATTATTTCTCTTCTGTCCTGCTTCTTTGGTCTTCTTCTCGGGATCATTCTGGCATTCATGAAGATTTCCGGCATCAAGGTCCTCCAGTGGATCTCGACCGCCTATGTAGAAGTCATCCGCGGTACGCCGGTCTTGGTACAGATTTCCCTCGTATTCTTCGGGCTGCCGTTCCTCGGTATCCATTTCCCCAGCTTTCAGATCATGGGCGTCGACTTCGAGAGACTTTCCGCCGGTGTCCTTGCACTGATCCTGAATTCCGGCGCGTATGAGTGTGAAATCGTCCGTTCCGGTATCCAGTCTATCCCGAAGGGGCAGCTTGAAGGCGCGATGTCCCTCGGCTTCTCGAAATGGGAGTCGATGGTGCGCATCATCATCCCGCAGGCGATCCGCAACATCCTGCCCGTCATCGGGAATGAATTCGTCACCCTTATCAAAGAGTCCTCTCAGGTCTCTGTCATCGGTATGGCCGATCTGATGTACACCGCGACCACCATCCAGGGCATCAGCTTCCAGCCATTCCCGCCGCTCGTCATCGTAGCGATCTACTACTTCATCATGACCTTCTTCGTCTCCATGTGCCTGCGCGTCCTCGAGCGCCGCATGAAGGTGAAGAGTGTGAGATAGCAGGAAATCGGCAAACGGTTCTTCGAAAGGAGAACCGTTTTTTTAATTTTTTGAAAAAAGAAAGCATGAGAAGGCGGCATAGTCCCCATTCTCGTATCGTTAGCCATTTCCTTCAGGTGGGGCTTTTGTATTTTCCGTGACGGGATTTCCTGTATCGCATGCCCTTTTTCATTGTGGCTGAATTTGTCAGATGGTATAATGACCTTAGAAATTTTATATAAATATGTGTGTTAAGGAAACGCTGATTCAATCGCAGAATCTGATTTGGCATGTATTTTCATGCCATGCTTCGTCATAAACCTCCTTAAATAGCTCGCTATTCGCGGCGGATTATTCCTCGCCTAGCATGAAAATACAAGAGCCAAATCAGACAACGATTTAATCAGTGTTTCCTTAACATAGACCAGAAAGGGCATGGGACATGAGCTTATCCGCATTGATTGAAAGACTTCGCAAGATCATGAGAAAAGATAAAGGCGTCGACGGGGACGCGCAGCGGTTGTCTCAGATCGTTTGGCTGATCTTCTTGAAGATTTTCGACTTCAAGGAAGAAGAAGGCGAGCTGAGCGATGCTTACGAGCCGGTGATTCCGGAAGGATACCGCTGGCGCGACTGGGCGGATACCGGCGATGTCAAGAATGCCATGACCGGTGACGAGCTGCTCCATTTCGTGAATAACATCCTGATTCCGGTTCTGAAAGGGGACGGCATCGAGGTAGAGGGGAAGAGGGTGCATCCTTTTGACAAGACTGATGACCGCAGCCTCATGGTGAAGAAAATCATGAGCGATACCGTCAATTACATGAAAGACGGGTACATCCTCCGCGAAGTCATCGACACCTTGAACGAAGTCGACTTTGCCGATTCGGCAGAAGCGCATCAGTTCAATGAGATGTACGAATCCATGCTGCGAGGGCTCCAGAGCGCAGGGAGTTCCGGCGAATTCTATACGAATCGAGCCATCACGTCCTTTGCCATCGAGAAAATCAATCCGCAGATCGGCGGCGTGCTGGCGGACTGGGCGGCGGGGACGGGTGGTTTCCTCGTGGATGGCCTGGAGCACCTGGCGCAGCAGGTGGGAAATAGTGCCGAAGCGCAGAAACTTCTCCAGACGAGCATTCGCGGCGGGGAATTCAAGCCGCTTCCCTACAAACTCCTGATCACGAACCTTCTCCTTCATGACATCGAGCTCCCGGATATCCATTACGGAGATTCCCTAGATGAAAAGAATTTCGGCGAATACATGGCAGATGACCTCGTAGACTATGAAGCCATGAATCCGCCCTACGGCGGCGTCGCTTCGCAGAGCGACAAGCTGGCCTTCCCCGCGGATATGAGAAGCTCCGAGACGGCTGACCTTTTCGTGGCGCTGGAAGTAAAACGGCTGAAACAGGGAGGCCGCGCGGTCATCGTCCTGCCGGACGGATTCCTCTTCGGCAATGACAATGCCAAGCTCGCCATCAAGAAATACCTCATGGGTGAATGCCGTCTCCATACCATCATCCGGCTTCCCCAGAGCTGCTTTGCCCCGTATACCTCCATTGCGACGAATCTCCTTTTCTTCGATAAGACGGGCCCGACCCATGACGTATGGTACTACCGCCTCGACATGCCGGAAGGATACAAGCACTTCTCCAAGACGAAGCCCATGCTGAAAGAGCACTTCGACGGCGTGAGAAAATGGTGGGATGACCGCGAGGAAATCATCGATGAAAAGACCGATGAAGCTGCTGCGACGACCTATAAGTCGAAGTGCTACACGATGGAAGAAATCAAAGCCAATGGCTACAACCTCGACCTGTGCGGCTATCCGAGCGAAGAGAAAATCATCCTGTCACCGGAAGAGACCATGAGACGCTTCGTAGAGAGAAGGGAAAAACTTGACAAGAAAATGGATGAGCAGCTGGCTCGTATCAGAGAGATGCTGGAGGTGAAAGGCTGATGGGGATCGCAAGTGATTTGAGACAGTCCGTCCTCCAGGCGGCGATGCAGGGGAAGCTGACGACGCAGAAAGCCGAGGACGGTGATGCAAAGGATCTTCTCCTTGCCATCCGCGCGGAGAAGGAAAAGCTCGTCCAAGAGAAGAAAATCAAGAAGGGAAAGCCGCTGGCTCCCATCACCGATGAGGAAATCCCTTTTGATATTCCTGATAACTGGGTATGGTGTAGACTGGAAGATTTATCCTATTTTATCGGAGATGGAATTCATGGAACACCACAGTATTCTCCAAGTGGAACTTTTTTCTTTATTAACGGTAATAATCTTAATCAAGGGAAGATACAGATAAAAAATACAACGAAAAAAGTGAGTGATGATGAAGCATCCAAATACGCCGTCAATCTAAATGAAAATACTTTGTTAGTTTCAATCAATGGTACTTTGGGGAATTATGCGTTTTACCAAGAGGAAAAAATATTACTTGGAAAAAGTGCATGCTACATAACTTTACATCCCGATGTTTTCAAATATTATCTCGCACTTTTAATTCAAACATCTTATTTTCAACAATACGCTCTTGGTGTGGCAACTGGTTCAACGATAAAGAATGTTTCATTAAAAGCTATGAGATATTTTACTGTACCCCTCCCCCCTCTTCCCGAACAGCAGCGGATCGTGGCTCGTGTCGAGGTGCTAATGAAGGAAATCGATGAACTGGAACAGACGGAGAAGGAGCTGGAAGCCATCAAGGCGGCCTTTCCGGCGGATATGAAAGCCTCCCTGCTCCAGGCGGCTATGCAGGGCAAGCTGACAGAGCAGAAAGCGGAGGACGGTGATGCGAGAGGTCTTCTCCTTGCCATCCGCGAGGAAAAGGAAAAGCTCGTCAAAGAGAAAAAAATCAAGAAAGAAAAGCCGCTGACGCCCATCACCGATGAAGAAATCCCTTTTGATATTCCGGAGAATTGGGTATGGTGCAGACTGGGTGATTGTATTAAATTATTGTCTGGTCAAGATTTAACACCTGATAAATACAACGCAAGCGGGAAGGGGACTATCTATATAACAGGTGCAAGTAATATAGAAAATGGACGAATCACAGTCAATAGATGGACGGAATTTCCACGGGCAATAGCTCATAAGGGGGAGCTACTAATAACATGCAAAGGTACTATAGGAGAAATGTGCTTTCTCAATATTGATAAAGTTCATATTGCTCGACAAATCATGTCCATAAAAGAGATTTTGGTAGATATTAAATACGTTCATATTTTTCTCCTCAGTTATGTTAATACCTTAAAGGGCAATGCTAAAAGCATGATTCCAGGCATAGATCGTAAAAATGTGCTAAATGCATTGTTTCCTCTCCCCCCACTCCCTGAGCAGCAGCGGATTGTTGAGAAGCTGGATCAGCTCCTGCCCTTATGTGACAGCCTGTCAGAACACTGAGAAAGGATGCGAAACCTATGGAATCAAGAGACGAATATGGCCAGACGGTGGATGAGAATGAAGAATCCACGAAGCTGCGTTTCATTACGCCGGTGCTGGAAGACAAATGGGGTGGGCGGCACGATATCCATATGGAATACCCCATCACGAATGGGGTGATTTCCATCGATGAATACAATGAACCCCACCGGGGCAAGCCGAAGAAGGCGGACTACTTGCTCTGCTTCAATGAAAACGTGCCCCTCGCCGTCGTGGAGGCGAAGGGCTCCGCTCATTCGGCCGATGAAGGCTACAACCAGGCGAAGGAATACGCCCGGCGGCTGGATGTGCCCTTCGCCTATGCCACGAACGGGGATGACCTCATCGAGCTTGACCTCATCACGGGGATCAATAAGAATCTGAAAATGATGCAGTTTCCGACGAAGGAAGCCCTCTGGAACCGCTACTGCCATGAGATGGGCCTCGATGATGAGATGGTGGAGCTCTATACGGAGCCGTACTACACCACGCTGAACGGCAAGCGGCCCCGGTACTACCAGCGTATCGCCATCAACCGGACCATTGAGCATATCGAGAAGGGGAAGAAGCGGCTCCTCCTCGTCATGGCGACGGGGACAGGGAAGACTTTCTGCTCGTTCCAGATCATTTACCGCTTCTGGCACACCCATACCTTCAAGAAAATCCTGTACCTCGCGGACAGGAATATCTTGATCGACCAGACGATGCGAAAGGATTTCTATCCTTTCATGCATGCGATGGAGAAAATCGATAACAAGAACATCCATACGTCGAAGGATATTTTCCTGGGGCTGTACCAGCAGCTCGTTGGGAATGACAATGGCGTGGAAAAAGACTATTACAAGCAGCTGCCCCGCGATTTCTTCGACCTCATCATCATCGACGAATGTCATAGGGGCAGTGCCAATGATGACTCCAACTGGCATAAAATCCTCACGTATTTCGCAAGCGCTGTCCAGGTCGGCATGACGGCTACGCCGAAGGATGGGGGACTGGAAGATGCGGAGTCTGCTATCAGGGAAGCGGAGACAAACCTCGCCTTTGCCACCAGGCAGCATTTGGCGGTCGATGTCAGGAAGTACACGAAAGCCCTGACCAGGGCGAAAGAGCGATACGCCAGGGCGATGGAGCAGAGCAATCTGGTCTACTTCGGGAAGCCGATCTATACCTATTCCCTGAAGCAGGGCATCGAAGACGGTTTCCTCGCGCCGTACCGTGTCGTGAATGTGGAACTGAATATCGATAAAAACGGCTGGACGCCGGCCAAAAATACGACGGACGTGGACGGCGATCCCGTCCCCATTCGCACCTACACGCAGGATGATTTCGACCGCATCATCGTCCTGCCGGACCGGCGCAAGGCGGTAGCGAAGCGAATCACGGACTTCATGAAGACGAATGATATGCGCTATGCCAAGACCATCGTTTTCTGTGAGGATATTCCCCACTGCCAGGAAATGGTGCGGCTCCTCGAAAATGAAAATGCGGACCTCGTCGCCGAAGATACCCGGTATATCATGCAGATCACGGGGGATAACGAGTACGGGAAAGCGCAGCTGGATAATTTCATCGACCCGTCTTCGAAATATCCCGTCATCGCTGTGACAAGCCGCCTCATGAGTACGGGCGTCGATGCGGAGACCTGTAAAATCATCGTGCTAGATAGGAAAATCGGCTCTATGACTGAATTCAAGCAGATCATCGGAAGGGGCACCCGCATCAAGGAAAAATACGTGTGTGATGGAGAGGAAGACTCGAAGATGTTCTTCACCATCCTTGATTTTCGAAAGAACTATACCAAATTCAACGACCCAGACTTTGATGGCAGCCCGGCTGATGTGACGACGGTACCGGAAGATAACAAATTTCCGAAGCCGCCTGTCCGCCCCAGCCGCCCACAGGGAAACTTGAGAGAGCATCCCCAGGGGAAGGTCATCCGCATCAACGGCGTGGATGTAGAAATCGTGAATGAAGATGTATTCTACCGTGATGAGAACGGGAATCTGGTGGAAAAAAGCCTGAATTCTGAAATCCGGAATAATATAGTGATGCAGTATCCGAAGTATGAGGACTTCAAGAAAGCATGGTTGGGGAATAACAATAAGGCCAAGTTCGCCTCCGACCTTCTCCTTGAAATCGAATGGGGCGATCGGTTTTATACCCAGTATGGATACGAGGTCGATGTCTTTGATATTATCGCGTACTTTGGCTATGACATCGAGCCGCCAATGAGCAAGCGGAAAAGGACAGAGCAGCCATCTGTGCAGCATTTCCTCGCGGCCTATCCGCTGAATATCCAGCAGATCGCCAGAGGACTGCTGGATACGTATATTGCCTCTGATTTCGTGGCTCTTCGTGACGTGAAGAATGTTTTCAGTATGAATACGTTCGACAAAATGGGACTTACACCGTTGTCTGCCATGAGAATTTTCAGCGGGAAGACAAACTATATCAAATTCCTGCATGGATTGGAACAGTCCCTATATGAATAGTCATCTGAATGATTCTGGGGAAACACACGGTTTTTCCATATAAAAACGCTATCCACGAAAAAGTGGATAGCGTTTTTGTGTGATTTTTAGGACTTTGATCAGAAGTGAGGAGAGGCATGTAGTGTCCAGGGAAATGCATCAGCCTTGCCTATGTATCGTTTTTTGCTCTCACATATAGATTTATGTGGAAAAGTGAGGAATTTCTCTGTATAATAGAATAGAATTTTTGTGTACAGATGCAAGAAGTCGGGAAGTTTGAAAGCAGGGATGAGTGGACAGGGATTAGGAGTGACTAGGAGACTAGGAGACATCAGATATCAGACATCTGACGTCTATCCTCCGGACTTCGGGCATCTCTCCATATATATTCGCGGCGAAGCCGCCACCTTCATTCCTAATTCCTCATTTGAGTAAAGCTTTCATCCCTAACCAAGGGGCGGCACGTCCCACAGGCTCACCCCTGAACCCCTTTTTCTCTCCATCTGTAAGTGTTGTCATTTTATGCAATGAGGTACTCCATGTTTATCGATAGAGCAAAGATTATTGTAGTCTCCGGCGCGGGCGGGGACGGGATGGTTTCTTTCCGCCGTGAGAAGTATGTCCCGCGCGGTGGTCCTTCGGGCGGTGATGGCGGCAAGGGCGGCTCGGTCTTTATCAAGGCGAATAGCGACCTGAATACGCTGATCAATTTCCGCCGCCATAGAAAATTCGCGGCCAAAGCGGGTGCGAATGGCGGGGCGAAAGAAATGTTCGGTAAGAATGCGGAAGATGTCTTCGTCGAGGTGCCGCTCGGGACGATGGTCTATGACAATAAGACCGGCGAACTTCTGGCGGATATGACGCAGAATGGGCAGGAAGCGCTCGTCGTAAAGGGCGGGCATGGCGGCCGCGGAAATTCTCATTTCGCGACGTCGGCTGTCCGTGCGCCTCTCTATGCGGAAAAAGGGGAACCGGGGGAAGAAAAGGAGCTGCGCCTCGAGCTGAAGGTGCTGGCTGATGTCGGACTTCTGGGCTTCCCTAGTGTAGGGAAATCGTCTCTCATCCGCAAGGTATCCGGTGCGAAGCCGGAAGTGGCGGCGTACCATTTCACAACGCTGAATCCGATCCTCGGCGTGGTGAATCTGGACTATGAGAGAAGCTTCGTCATGGCGGATATCCCGGGCCTCATTGAAGGCGCAAGTCAGGGGACGGGTCTTGGCGATGAATTCCTCCGCCATGTGGAGCGCACGAAAGTCCTCATCCATGTGCTTGATGCGGCGGGCAGCGAAGGCCGTGATCCGTTGCATGATTTCCATATCATTAACAATGAGCTCGAGCTGTACAGCCCGGAGCTTCGTCAGAAGAAGCAGATCGTCGCAGCGAATAAGATCGATCTCATCGATGACCCAAAGAAGCTGGAGGAGCTGAAAGAGGCCATCGAGAAGGAAGGCTATGACTTCTATCCCATCTGCACGCTTTCCGGAGAAGGCACCCGCCCGCTGATGGAAGCGGTATGGAAGCTCCTGCAGGAAATCCCCGATGTCTCCTTCGAGTCGCCGGAAAAAGCCATTGTATATGAGGCGAACAAACAGGAATTCGAGATCGAGTGCAAGAATGATGTCTACTACATCAAGGGCAAGCGCGTAGAGAAGCTGGTCGGCATGACGGATTTCGAAGACTATGTCTCCATGCGCCGCTTCGACAGAGCATGGCGCTTCATGGGCCTTGACAAACTCCTCCGCAAGGCAGGCTGCCAGGAAGGCGATACGGTCAATCTGTACGGCGTAGAATTCACTTGGTCGGAGAATCATAACGAGGAAGAATAGTGGGAGCTGGTGACTAGTGACTGGTGACTAGGAAACTCCCGCATCGTCATTTCGAGCGTAAGCGAGAAATCTTTGTCATTCACGGCCGAGCGATCGAAGTGTGGAAACCCCAAACGGGAAACCCTGTCATCAAGAGCCCCTCGGGTATCGCTTTTTTATAAAAATCGACGCAGCGCGGTGCTCAGGTACTGGCGTTATCCGCACAGAGGCGTAGATTTTTCCCTGTTTTCTCCTTCCTTTTGCAAACCAAAGCACCCTATCCGCCCCTTCGGGGCACCTTCCCCATGCGGGGAAGGCTGAAAAGGAAAGGCGCTTCGCACCCATACATATTCGCGGCGAAGCCGCCACCATAAGTTTGAAAGCAGGGATGAGTAGCTGGTGACTAGTAGCTAGGGATTAGGATGCGATACGAGAAAACCGCTAATTTCAAACGTCCGCGGCGCTTCCATATTTTTATGCGCCGCACCACCATTTCTCATTTCTAATTTCTAATTTCTCATTCAATCGAGACTTTCAAACGTAATCAAGGGGCGAGCCGCCCCAGAGGCTAACCCAGAACCATAAATCCATCCATCATTTTAACCAAGGAGTTTTTTCCATGCTTACAGGAAAACAGAAACAATACTTAAAAGCTCTCGCCGTGCAGCTGCCGGCGGTCGTACAGATCGGTAAAGACGGTATAAGCGAGACGGTCATCCAGAGTGTGGATGACGTCTTGACGGCACGCGAACTGATCAAAGTGAAAATCAATCAGAATTCAGACGAAGATATCAAGAGCACCGCTCTCTATCTCGCAGGGCATCTCTCCTGTGAGATCGTACAGATCATCGGCAGGAACTGTGTGCTTTTCAAGAAAAAAGAAAAGAAGTCGCACTATGAATTACCTTAAGACAGGAAATCGCGAAGCGATTCTGAAGAAAAAGCGTGTGGTCGTGAAGGTCGGGACCAGCTCGATCACCTATGAAAATGGGAAGGTCAATTTCCGCTACTTGGACCACCTGACGCGGCAGCTGACCGACCTCAAAAACCGCGGTCTTGATGTGGTGCTCGTCACTTCGGGGGCGATCGGCGTGGGACTACCCATGCTGGGATTTCATAAGAAGCCGGATTTCCTGCCCTACAAACAGGCAGCGGCGGCCGTGGGGCAGGGCGCGCTCATGAATATATATGAGCATCTCTTCCATGAATACGGGCAGACCGTTGGACAGCTCCTTTTCACGAAGGGCGATGCGGTGAATTCGAAGCGCTATCTCTACATGCGAGGTACCATTCAGGCACTTCTTGAACTTGGCGCGATCCCGATCGTGAATGAAAATGATGCGGTATCCGCAGATGAGATCAAGATCGGCGACAATGACACGCTGTCTGCCATCGTCGCAAGCGTGGCCGAAGCCGACCTTTTGATTATTCTTTCCGACATTCAGGGCCTATATACGAAGGATCCAAAGAGTCATCCGGATGCAGAGCTGATCCATGAAGTCCCCGCCTTCTCCCGCGAGCTTTTTGCCATTGCCGGCGGCGCGGGTACAGCGCGCGGTACGGGCGGCATGTATACGAAGATCCAGGCAGCGGAGATCTGCGTGCATTCTGGCATTGATATGATCATTGCGAAAAGCGATGAGAAAGAAGTCCTGCTGCGCATCATGGATGGGGAGGAGATCGGGACACTCTTCCGCGGTGAAAATGTGCATCCGCAACTGAAGAAGCGGGATATCATCATCGGTACGGCGGTTAAAGGTAAGATCTTCGTTGATGAGGGGTGCAGAAAGGCGCTCCTTGAGAAGGGCTCTTCACTCCTTCCTGTCGGCGTCATTCATGTAGAAGGCGCTTTCAGTGATGGGGATACGGTTGCCGTGTACTTTGAGGATCAAGAACTGGCCCGCGGCATTTCCCACTACAGCAGTGAAGATGTACAGAAGATCATGGGACATCGCACCGAAGGGCTTTCCGAGGCTCTCGGCATGGCAGCGCCCTATGATACTGTCATCCACAGAGACAATCTCTTGGTGATGAGATAAAGGATCCACCGCTCTTATGGAGCGTTTCCCTAGGGAGTTATGCGATTTCTGCTGGCAGACAAAATGAAATTTTCAGAAAAATTATACTGGATGGCGTACTACTATACCTGCCATCCGAAGGGGAGATTTGAACTGTCCCATATCCTGCAGCTTTTGGCTTTTTGGGCAGTTTGTATTTTAGTGTGCGAAATGGTGCTGTATCTATGGCTGAACGGATAGGTATTTTTGGCGGCTCTTTTAATCCCATTCATGTAGGACATTTGGTGATCGCAGAAGCGGCATGGCAGGAATTTTCGCTGCGCAAAGTCCTTTTCATTCCTTCCGGTGATACACCGAATAAGGATATGCACCACATTGACAAGAATATCCGCTATGCGATGGTGGAAAAAGCCATCGAAGGGAATGGGCATTTCATGATCTCACCCATTGAGCGTGACCGCCAAGGCCTTTCCTATACGGTGGATACCATCCGTATCCTCCAGCGCGAGTTTGGCGATGATTATGAATTCTACTTCATCTGCGGCACCGATGCCGTGGCGGATCTGCCGACGTGGAAATACAACAGGGAGCTTCTTTCTGCTTGCCATTTCATCTGCGCGAGCCGTCCGGGGAATGAAAATGAGATACAGAAGTCCATCGATTACTTTGGGGAACTGGGGAGGAAAAAGATCCATTTCCTGAAGACGCCGGAGCTGGCGATCTCCTCTACGATCCTCCGAGACTGGATCGCAGAGAAGAGATCCGTGCGCTACTTGATCCCGGATGCGGTGATCGATATGATCCGTAGCAATAAATTGTATGAATGCGGCGCGGGAAACACCACCACTTAGTGAGGCTGTTATGAAACTGGATAAAATAGAAAAAGAACTGGAAAAGACATTGTCGCCAAAGCGTTTCCGCCATTCGGCGGGAGTCGCAGAGATGGCCCGTCATTTGGCGCATTTGTATGGGGCATCAGAAGAAAAGGCATACCTTGCCGGCTGGATCCATGACTGTGCGAAGGAGATGACACTCTCCGAGATGCAGCATGTCGTGAAGAAAGCACATCTGACATTTGATGATGCAAAGCATATGCTGGGGAGCCGTGCGCTGCTGCATGGCCCGGCAGGGAGCGTCCTTGCCAAAACGGTATTTGGCATCGATGATGAAGAGATCCGGGGAGCGATCTATTATCATACGACGGGGCGCGTCGGCATGACGCTTCTCGAAAAGATCGTATTCCTCGCAGACTATATCGAGCCAAACCGCGATTTTCCCGGCGTCGAAGACCTGCGGCTCCTCGCAGAGAAAGACTTGGACGAAGCCGTACTTGCGGCGTATGATTCTACGATTTCCCATCTCATCGATCAGGGAGCGTACATTTACAGCCTCACCTTCTTAGGACGCAATGATATGGTGGAAAAGCGGGAGAAGACCGGTCGGTAGTCGGAGGTCGATCTGCTGCGAAAGAGGAACGCCTTTTGCGGTGTGAGTGCAGTGAAAATCCATATCCTTCTTTTCACAGCGCTGCTTCTTTGGGCAACAGGGTTTTCTGTGGAGAGGATACATGAAGGAGGTTTTACCTCGAAGGTATGATGAAAAAGAAAAAAGGAAAGACAAGAATTAAGCTAAAAAAGCTTCTTCTTTTCCTGCTGATGGTGGTTTTGGCGATCGTGCTGCTCGTCTTGGGCACAGAAAAAATCGTGCACTTGGCTACGGGGCGCATGCATGCCGATGAAGCAAAGCCGACCTACTACCTCTTCATCGGAGAGGATGAGACGGCAGGAAGCGAGGCGGATGCCATGCTGCTTTTGGCGGATAATGATAAGAAAAAAGAAATGACCTTCATTTCTATTCCGCCGAATACCAAGGTCGTCCGTCAGGAAAAGACAAATCTTCTTTTGAAGGATACGTTCAAAGAAGGCGGCGCAGAGGAGACAAAGTCAGCGGTGGAGAATCTGCTCCACATCCGCATCGACAAGTATGCGGTCGTGAACTATGCTGATTTTCGGGAGAATGTGTCGAAAGCCGGGCCCATTTCTCTCTATGTAGAAAAATATATGGAGCATCTTGATCGGGATGGATTCTTTGATATCGGACTGAATCAGGGCTACCAGCCGCTTGACAGCGAGCAGGCACTCGGCTATGTCCGCTACGTGGATAAGGAGGATGGAGAGATCGGCCGTATCCAGCGACAGGAACGATTCCTCAAGATCTTCCTCTCGCATCTCCAAAGCCGCATGGCACTGCGGAACTGGCTGACCGTCCGTTACGGCTTCCGTGCCATCGAGAGCGATATCACGCCGTCTGAGGCGGCCTCTTTGGCCTATCGGCTGACCGGCTATCCGCCGGAAGGATGCAAATTCATCATTTTCCCAGGTGAAATGCAGACCATCGGGAAAGTCAGGACTTGGGTGGTGAATCCGGTGGAAGCACAGAAGGTGCTTTCTCTGACGATGGAATAGACGGGGCGCACCCAGGCGTCATCTATTAGCATAAAAAGGAGTATATGTATGGAAAACAATCTACAGACCATTTGTGAAGCATTATCGAATAAGAAAAGCGTACTCATTAAAGTACTGAATGTCCGTGATCTCACTTCGATCGCAGATTATTTCGTCCTCTGCTCGACCAGAAATCAGAAGCAGTCTCAGGCCGCGGCGGATGAAGTGGAAGAAAAGATGGCAGAACTCGGCGTGAAAGCGACCCGAAAAGAAGGCTATCGCGAAGGGGACTGGATCCTTCTCGACTTTGGTGATGTGATCGTTCATATTTTCACCGATGAAGAAAGACGCCATTACGATTTCGATACCCTCTGGAAAGAAGCGCCGGCAGAAGAATACCACGACGAGGGAGAAACGGAGAAATAAATGGAAGAGACCAGGATTCCTGCCAAACAGGAAAGTATATATAAGGAAAACTCCATTGCAGAGCTCCCGGTCGTCCGTGTTTCCGGCTTTGGTGTCTTTTTGGACGGAGGTACAGGAAATTCGAAGGATGATATCCTCCTTCACAAAGGACAGCAGACCCGCGAGGTGAAGGAAGGGGAGAGGGTCAAGGTCTTCCTTTACCACGATCCGCATCACCGTCTGACGGCCAGTATGCGCCTGCCGCAGATCGCCATCGGCGGCATCGGCTATGCGCCGGTACTTTTGACGACACGTTTCGGCGCATTCGTCGACGTGGGGACGGAGCGAGGCATTTTCCTGCCCTTCTCTCAGATGATAGAGAATGTCACCGAAGGACAGCAGATCTGGGTCAAGCTTTACGAAGACAAGACCGGCCGTCTCGCTGTCACCATGCATGTTGATGAAGAAATGCGTGCTATCGCTCTGCCTTTCAAGGAGGCAAAGCTCGGGGACACGGTGACTGGCACCGTGTATAATGAAACCGGAGAGGGCCTTTTCCTTGTGACAAGAGACCGCCACCTCGCGTTCATTCACAAGACAGAGCTTGCAAGATCCGTGCGCCTTGGGGAAGAGGTGACGGGACGTATTTCTTATATTCGAAGTGACGGTCGTGTGAATCTCGCGCTCCGCCCGCAAAAGGAAAAAGCGATGGAAGGGGATATGGCTCTTCTCATCAGCTGCATGGAGCGCCATGGCGGTCTCCTTCCGCTTACCGACAAAAGCGATGCCAATCTCATCAAGAGTACCCTTGGCATCAGCAAGTCCGCTTTCAAAAGAGCGGTAGGCCATCTTTTGAAGGAACGGAAGATCACCATCACGGAAGGAAAGATCCGCTTGAAAGAGTAGCGAGACGTTTTACTCCGCGCCTTTGGTAAATGCATGAAAATGAAAATGCGCCGATGAGCATATGGCTCATCGGCGCGTTTTTCATTTTGAGTAGCTAGGGATTAGTAGTTAGGGATTAGGATTCTCGAGTAACTCGTGACTGGTAGACATCAGACTCTCTCATATCGTCATTTCGAGCGGAGCGAGAAATCTGTTTCGCTTGCGGTCAAACGGACGATGATAGGAAGGCCGAAACGGGAAATCTGGGATCAAGCCCCTTATATATTCGCGGCGAAGCCGCCACCCTAATCCCTAATCCCTGGTCACCAGTCACCACTATTCATCCTTTATATCTGTGGGAATGGCAGCGATCGTCTTCTGATGTGTATAATTCACAAGACCTGGTGGTCCGTTGGGGATCTTCTTGACGTAGCGGATGAGTGTGTAGTCCACATCCACCTTGCCGGAGTCTTTTCCCTTGCTGTTCCATGCGGCCAGGGCAGCAGCTTTTTCGATGGTTGCGAGGGGGACGGTCAAGCCTTCTGTCTCGATCACGACGTGCGAGCCGGGGATCTGCCGCGCGTGCAGCCACAGATCCGTCTTGGCGGCTTTTTTGAGCGTGAGGAATTCATTCTGGGTATTGTTCTTCCCCATGAGGACGCGGAAGCCGTCGATGGTGAGTGTGGTCAGGAGGGGTTCATTTTTACGCTTGCGGTTTACCGGTTTCTGTTTCCGCCCACCGATGCGCTCGATGCCGGTATCTTTCAGCTCTTCTTTTAAAGCATCCAGATCCTTTTTTGTTTTGACCTCCGTCGCAAAATACAGCACATCTTCAAGGTAGCCGATCTTTTCATGACATTCGTCCAGCTTTTCACGTCCGATGATAAGGCGCGTTTTCATTTTATTGTATTTTTTGAAATAGAGCTGGCTGTTTGCGGTGACAGAAAGAAGCGGATCGACAGGGATCGTTTCTTTCGTAGGGGGATCATTGAAAAGGTTCTCGACGGTGAGCGCTTTTCTTCCATTGATCTTTTCATAGGCGTAGATCGCAAGCAGATTGCCCCAGAGCTTGTATTGCTCCGTCTTGGAGGTCTCCTTCATTTCTCCTTCGATCTTCTGGATCTTTCGCTCTTCCCTTTTGATGAGGGTGTGGATCTTCTTTTGGTAGTCAGAGAGCTGTGCGGCCATGGTACCGCCGGAAGATTCGGCTTCCCTTTCAAGCCACGGGATGATGGGGCTGCATTCGATCTCCTCACCGAGGAAGGGCAGAGCGATCGGACTGACCATCGGATTCCCCTTGGCATTCTGATAGATGTGAAGGGCATCCGAGGCCATGATATCCTCTTTAAGGAGAAGTATGGCGGAGAGCAGGGAGTCCTCCTCGGCCTCTGTCAGGGAGGCGAGGGGGGATGTCATCAAGACCTTGCTCAGATGGCCCAGCTCATCGACGAGGAAACGGGAGAAGCCGTTGAAGGTATGGAAGAGCCATTCTTCGATCGTACTCTCTGTTCCCTTACCGTAGTCGAGAATATTTTTCAGTTCCTCTTTGGAGAACTGCATGAAATTCATACGTGCGCTGTTTGTCGGAAGATGGTACACTTCCCCGGGGACGAGCAGGCGGTCGCCCTTCCTGCCGCGAAGACAAGCATCGATGATCGTATCCCCTTCCGTCAGGACAAGATTCGGTGAGGAGGGGAGAAGCTCGGCCCAGAGCGTTTTGGTGACGATCTCTCCGGCGGCCTCGATGCGGTCGAAGGAAAAGGCCAGGATGCGGTCCATGTCGATCTGCCGTACTTCAGAGAGACGGCTTCCTTCCAGATGCTTGCGCAGTGTCATGCAGAAGGTCTGTGACGGGGTATACTGATTTTGCACCTTGCTCTTCGATGTGAGGTATACGACGGGCGGCGTGTGGGTATTCGCGATCATGTGGACAGGCTTTGCATTCGGGCAGAACAGCTCGATGTCCATGATGCGGTTGTCGATCTGATGGATCTGCCGCACCTGTGCAGGGATGAGGAGCTTTCGCAGTTCTTTGACGAAAAGATATAAAGAGGCACTGTCGATTTGCATGGGATAGATTCTCCTTTTGAGGGAAAAGATTATGGGGGACAAGGTTCGGGGTTCAGGGTTAGCTCACGGGGCGTGCTGTCCCTTGATTGCGTACGAAAGAGGGGTAGTGGGTTCTACAGGTTCAGCGGGTTCAGAGGGGGCAGCGGGGGGGTGCGGCGCATAAAAATATGGAAGCGCCGCGGAGATTTGGAACTAGCGGTTTTCTCATATCGTGAGAGTGTAGAATGGTTTGTGTAAATAAGATTTTCTTGAGTTTACACAAGCTTTCAAGGTCTAAAACAAACCATAAAAGAGACTGATTGATGACCGCTGCACTCTCTGCAAACGATGAACGGATACCGCTGTAAGACGGGGAGTGACATAAAGC
>OGQF01000536.1_pt1 | contig 31608 bp, 25 predicted proteins | sample 1553141 | NCBI WGS metagenome assembly OGQF01 (sample SAMEA2580005, study PRJEB22360) | human gut metagenome | biome: human gut; feature: human-associated habitat; material: faeces | place: Denmark | collected 2008/2010
TTGTACTTTCCCTAAACTTATATTTAGGTCTTTTGCTATCGACCTTAAGCTATATCCTTGATCTTTCATACTTTCTACTTTGTTTTTTATCTTGTGTGCCAGCTCTTTCTGTCCGGCTCCCATAGCAATTTCAAACAGCATCTGGATGACACGCATGCTGATGTTTTCTTCCTGCTGTATTCCTGCTGTATTTGCAAATTTAGGTGACAGAGAATTGGTGTATCTCAACATTTGGTAGTTGTTTTCTGCCAATTCCAACAGCAGATGATTTGCTTTTTCCGTAGCTCCCAATGTGTAATACAATGGAATGTAATTCAGTAGGGTGTTGTCTACCGGTACTTGAGTGATAGGGAGCTCTTCCATACATTTGTCCAAAACTGCAATTGCTTTTTCAGGCTTGCCTTCGGCATGTAATTGTTCCGCAAGGCGCAGGAATGTATTACGATATTTCATGACGGCAATTGTATTGTCGTGGAAATAATCGATGTTTACTTTTGGATCTTTGATATTTCCCCATTCGAATTTATTCATTAAGTTGTCATAGAGAATATCCGAGTCAATCCGACCATAATCCATGAAGCCTGCATCTTTTGTTTCAAGTGGAACCAGACGATACGCTGCGCCTTCCAACTGGAAATATTTTTCCAAGCCGAGATAAGCTTCTGTGCCCATACCTACACCAAAGTAGATCGGACGTTCCCAGTTGGCATTGGCGATGATATCCAGCACCATTAATTGTGATTTGTTTAAGAAGTTGCCTTTTAAATCAAGTGGCAGTTCTTTCAAAATTTTATTGGCATTTTCTGGTTTGACGATTCCATTTGCCACCACTTTAGCTGAATCTACCGGAATAATCAATCTACGTGTCGGTATATAATCGATAGGCTCGGAATATCCTGTCAGTTTGGTTTGTGGTAAATCACTGGCAACAAATTCCATTACCTCTTTCAGTGTGGCCTGTTTATAATGTTCGACAATGGCCACTTGATCTCTGATACCTTCGCGATATTGGTTTCGTTTGAATGAAATGGGTACAGCAGGAGTCTCGTAAGCCTGACGTTTTAATTGGTCGATATACCAAGAGCCAAGCAACAGACTTAAATTCACGATTCTTACATCCCGACGATACCCCTCCACTTCCTGGGCATACCACAAGGGGAATGTGTCATTGTCTCCGTAGGTAAAGAGTATGGCATTGGGGGCACATGAATTCAAATAATTCTTTGCATGAGCGACAGTTGCGTAACGTCCGGCACGACTGTGGTCATCCCAGTTTTGTGCAGCCATGTTCACCGGAACCGCAAAAAGGCATACGATTGTCACTGCAACAGCTGTCTGGGCTGTATTGGCTTTCTTCAGTTTTGAATTGAGGAATTCCCAAATGGAAAGCACTCCCAAGCCAATCCAGATAGAAAAGGCATAGAACGAACCTGCATAGGCATAGTCCCGTTCGCGTGGTTCCATCGGAGGTTGATTTAGGTAGACAATAATGGCAATACCGGTTAGGATAAAGAGCATCATGACAATGGAAAAGTCCTGTTTGCCAGTGCGCCCTTTGCGATATTGATAGAACATGCCTAACAGGCCTAAAATAAAGGGAAGCATATAATATTTATTATACCCTTTTTCAGACTTCAGTGTATCCGGCAGTTCATCTTGATTTCCGAGGCGGATTTCATCAAGGAATTTGATTCCGGTAATCCAGTTTCCGTGGGTAATTTCTCCATTTCCTTGGATATCATTCTGCCGACCGGAGAAGTTCCACATAAAATAGCGCCAATACATGTGTCCCAACTGGTAGTTGAAGAAATATTGCAAGTTATTTCCAAAGCTGGGACGGGTGATTGATTCACCGTTTACCGTATAGGTCGGTCCGTTGTTTTTGCCTCCCCAAGCCTGATATTGTTGAGGGTAATAAGGACGTGAACTGCTGTGCATTCGCGGGAAAATGCCGCAGAAGCGCTTGTCATATTCTAGTTTTTGCTTATGTCCTATTACATCATATACACCGGTTTCTTTGTTTTGGTAGTAGATAGGTTCTCCGTCTTCGTAAGCTACTACAGGTGCATTGTAATAGGCTCCATACAGGAGCGGAGAGTCTCCATACTGTTCGCGGTTAATATAGGATAACAGTGAGAAAACATTATCTGGACTGTTCTCGTCAATAGGAGGATCGCTTAATGAGCGGATAACAACCATTGAATAAGACGAATAACCAATTAAGATGACCATAAAACAAGTGAGGATGGTATTCCATATCGGCATTCCTTTTTTCAATGTATAGCGAATACCCCAAGTCAATGCACCGATAATAAGCAGTACATATACGACAACTCCGGTGTTGAATGGCAGACCCATGCCATTGACAAATACCAATTCAAACCAGCCTGCTATTTTGATGACGCCAGGAATCAGCATGAAGTTGACAAAGCCAAGAATCACCAGAGATAACAATCCGGTTTTGACAATACCTCTTGGAGTCGGTTTGTATTTCTTGAAATAGTAAACAAATACAATAGCCGGTATAGCCAGCAAGTTCAGCAAGTGTACTCCGATGGAGAGCCCAACCAAGTAGGCGATAAATACCAACCAGCGGTTGGCATACGGCTCGAATGCGACATTCTCCCATTTCAAAATGGCCCAAAACACGATGGCTGTAAATAGCGATGACATGGCATAAACCTCGCCTTCAACGGCCGAAAACCAAAAGGTGTCAGTGAATGCATAAGTTAATGAGCCGATTAAAGAGGCTCCTAAAATGGCAAACATTTGTCCTAAAGTCATCTCTTCACCTTCTTTTACGACAATCTTCCGAGCCAAGTGGGTGATGGACCAAAATAGGAACAAGATAGTAAATCCTGAACACAATCCCGACATGTAATTAATCATCAGAGCCTGCGTATCCGCTGAGGGAGCAAAAATGGCAAACAGTCGGGAAATAATCATAAACAAGGGTGCTCCGGGAGGGTGCCCCACTTGCAATCCGACAGATGTTGTTATGAATTCGCCGCAATCCCATAGGCTGGCTGTCGGTTCAGCCGTGAGGATATACGTAAGGCTGGCAATAACGAATGCAACCCATCCGGTTACACGGTTAATGAGCCTAAAGCTTAGATTTGGATGGTCTTTTATAGTGTACATATTCATAATAAGGATAATTTTCCTGTTTCAAATTGCGTAAAATGCTGCCAAATATACGCATATATGGCGAATAAAACACGAAAATAATTATTTTACCCAATTTTTCTTCATTTTGTTTGCAGATTAAAAAAATGCTCGTATCTTTGCACCCGTCAATAACGACACATCCACCTTGTCCCATTGTGTAATGGCAGCACAGCAGGTTTTGGTTCTGTCAGTCTAGGTTCGAATCCTAGTGGGACAACAAAGAGTGGATGCCCAAGTGGTGAAATTGGTATACACGCTAGTTTCAGGTACTAGTGGCTTCACGGCCGTGTAGGTTCGAGTCCTATCTTGGGCACATTTAAAGTTCTTCATTGCAAGATTGGATTTGCCCAGGTGGTGAAATTGGTATACACGCTACTTTGAGGTGGTAGTGGTCGAAAGGCTGTGCAAGTTCGAGTCTTGTCCTGGGCACAAAAAAAAGACATATCCAAGAGTTAAAGACGCTGAAATACAGCGTCTTTTTTTATTTTATAATGTTTTCTCTTTTCAAAAATATAGTAATTAAGCTCTAAATTCGGCTCTCTAAAAAGTTTTCTAAATGGATAGGAAACCCTTTAATGTATATTGTTTTTTCTTTTGTTCCTCTTTTGCATTCCTCTTGCTTGCCTCCCTCTCATTTATATGACAAATATAAGATAACTATATCTTAAATATATATCAAATATAAGCTCTTGTTATCTTTGATATGATTTTGAGATGAATTTATCTTTAATGAATCTATAATGTTGGAGAGGGATAATTGGTATATGGATAGGTAAAATATTCGGAATATAAAAAAACTGCCCCGTAAAGCAGAGCTTCCGGGGCAGTTGGTATGATTGATATCGGACGATTATTTTATAACGTTCAATTTTTTACCAATCTTGATGAAGGCTGCAATAGCACGGTCTAACTGTTCGCGGGTGTGAGCAGCAGACAACTGGATGCGGATACGAGCCTGTCCTTTCGGTACAACCGGATAATAGAAACCGGTTACATAGATATTTTCTTTCTGCAATTCAGCTGCAAATTGTTGTGACAATACTGCATCATAAAGCATCAAGGCTGCAATAGCTGATTCAGACGGTTTGATATCAAAACCTGCTTCTTTCAATTTGCCACGGAAATATACAGCGTTGTCCATAACACGGTCACGCAACTCGGTGCTTTCCATCAACATGTCGAAAACAGCAATTGAAGCTCCGCAAATAGCCGGAGACAATGAGTTGGAGAACAAATAAGGTCTTGAACGTTGACGCAACATTTCGATAATCTCTTTTTTACCGGTTGTGTAACCGCCCATAGCTCCACCCAGAGCTTTTCCAAGGGTTCCGGTAAAGATGTCGATACGGTCCATTACGCCGTTGTATTCTGCAGAACCACGTCCTGTCTCGCCAATGAAGCCGGCTGCATGGCTGTCGTCAACCATTACCAGAGCATTGTATTTGTCTGCCAGATCGCAGATTTCTTTCAGGCGAGCGATATCACCGTCCATTGAGAATACTCCATCGGTTACGATGATACGGAAACGCTGTGCTTGTGAAATTTTCAACTGCTCTTCCAGATCTTCCATGTTGGCATGTTTGTATCTGTAGCGAACAGCTTTACAAAGACGTACACCATCAATGATAGAAGCATGGTTTAATTCATCGGAGATGATGGCATCTTCCTGGCTGAACAACGGTTCGAAAACACCACCGTTGGCATCAAAGCATGCAGCATATAATATAGTGTCTTCTGTGCCGAAGAATTTAGAAATCTTAGCTTCCAATTCTTTGTGAATGTCCTGGGTGCCGCAGATGAAGCGTACAGATGACATTCCGTAGCCACGTGCATCCAATGCTTTCTTGGCACCTTCGATTACTCTTGGATGAGAAGAAAGACCTAAATAGTTGTTTGCACAAAAGTTCAATACAGTTTCGCCTGTAGTTAATTTAATTTCTGCTCCCTGTGGAGTAGCAATCAGTCGCTCGGTCTTATATAAGCCGGCATCTTTGATAGACTGAATTTCAGTTTTTAAGAAATCTTGAAATTTTCCGTACATAACTGTAAGTTTATTGGTATTCTGACCTCAAAAGTATAACATTTTTATGAGAATATACTCAAAAGGTCGATTTTTAATTTCAGAGAGTTTTGATATCAGTATATTAATTCGGGTTAATTTACAAGCAATTTATTTGTAGGTGTTGATAAATTTTGCGAATATTGCAGTATAGGTTATGCATCATGGTAGCATAGTCTATATATTTTTGTTTTAAAACTTCAACTTCGAAAGTAAATTATATCTGAGTATGACATACAAATTTGTGATGAATCATGTTAGGTGGGTGGTTTTGTTTGTGTTTTGTTTGGTGACATTTTTTGTGAACAATTCTGTATTGGTACCGGATATAATGGAATCTAGGAACATCGTTACTGCCCGTGAGATGGTTTATGACGGTAATTGGGTTGTACCAACGATGAATGGTGAATTGAGGTTTGAAAAGCCACCCTTGCCGACTTGGATTACTGCAATGGCTGTGCTGGTTGCTCCTGATAGTTTAGGCTTGCAGCGTGGACTGGCGGGTTTGGCAGCCCTTCTTTTGGTATTCTATTTTTATCGTTTTGTAAAAAGATTTTTAGGAATAGATCCCTTTGTATCTACGCTGATTTTGTGTACTTGCTATAATGTGATTCTGATGGGGCGAACGGCTTCGTGGGATGTCTATTGTCATGCATTTATGATGGGGGGAATATATCATTTGGCAGCGGCAATGACGGAGATTGATAGAAAATGGAAACATGGTATTATGTCCGGTATATTGGTGGGACTTTCTTTGATGAGTAAAGGTCCTGTGTCTGTTTATGCTCTCTTATTGCCATTTGTTATTGTGTTTGCTCTTGTTTTTAGGGAGAGGATTAAGATTTGTTGGACTGTTATAAGTGTAATGTGCATGATTGCATTGGTAGTGGGGGGATGGTGGTTTGTCTTTATTCATTTGTCATATCCGAATGAGCTGGCTGAGGTCGTGGAAAAGGAATCGACAGCCTGGATTAGTTATAATGTACGTCCATGGTATTATTATTGGAAGTTCTTTTTAGAATCGGGAGTATGGATTGTTTTATTGCTTACGGCTATAGTTTTGCCTGTTTGGAAAAGGCAATTAAGGCAAAATAAATGGTATTTGTTGCCGTTGTTGTGGATGTTGGTAGCACTTGTTCTGTTGTCTCTATTGCCGGAAAAGAAGATGAGATATGTTTTCCCATTGCTCATTCCTGCTAGTATGTTGATGGGATATCTGCTTGATTGGTGGAAAAAATATTTTGTTAGTGGTGCTGTGGAAAGGGCAGATTGTTTTATATTTCGTCTTAATGTTTGGCTTGTAGTGATAGCTGTGATGCTTTTACCGATTTTTGGTTGGGTATTTATGTTAAGTGTGGGGAAAATGACTTTTGGACTGTGGCTTATAATGACTTGTACTTGTTTTGTCGTGGCTCTTGTGTTGATTTGGGCTGGTTTGCGATTGAGAATACAATATTTGGTGTATGCTGTGGCAATACTTTTTATGGTGTCAGAAGTGATATTGTTCCCTAGTCTTAAAAGTATTATTAATAATCCGGAAATGAAAAGTATAGCTTCGGTCCGAGAGATTGAAATATTGCACGATCTTCCTTTTTATCACGATGCCAGCGAGCCGTTGCGTATAGAATTAGTATATGCGGCACATAGGAAAATTCGTCCGATAGAAATGGATACGACATCATTAAAAGAGCATTCTCCAATGGTGTTGCTTACACATGAGCCTATAGAAGAGGTATTGGATGAGGATGTGATTAGGCGTGTCGATATTGAGCATGTGGGAGTATATGATGATAATCCGCGCCCGCGTTCTAATAAGAGATATGGCAAAGACTTTATATATCATGTGAATATATTAAATTATAGAGCAAAATAAGTGTGAGCATTTTGTTTTTCCGAAATAAACTTTATTTTTACAGAGTATTGGAATAATATTTCTTCAGGGCAGGGTGTAAATCCCTACCGGCGGTGATAGTCCGCGACTCCCTTATGGGGACTGAATCGGTGAAATTCCGATACCGACGGTGATAGTCCGGATGATAGAAGAAATGTTGCATTGGCTTGGTAAATGCTACGTCTTTGTATATATGCCCTGAAGAGATTCAGGGCATTTTTATTATGGTGACAGAACAAGACATACATTTTATGCGCTACGCAATGAAATTGGCTGCGAGAGGGACGGGATGGGTGAATCCTAATCCGCTGGTAGGAGCCGTGATTGTACGTGACGGACGGATTATTGCTGAAGGATGGCATGAACGTTATGGCGGTCTGCATGCCGAGCGCAATGCTTTCAAAAATTGTCAAGAGGATACTGTTGGGGCTACAATGTATGTGACCTTGGAGCCTTGTTGCCATTATGGGAAAACGCCCCCTTGTACAGAAGCTGTTGTTGAACATGGGATTGCAAGAGTCGTTGTCGGGTTGACAGATCCAAATCCGTTGGTGGTAGGAAAGGGGATTGGCATTTTGCGGGAGGCTGGCATTGATGTGGAAGTTGGTGTTTGTAGTGAAGAATTGAAGGCTCAGAATCGGGTGTTTTTGAAATACATTCAAAATCGGATGCCTTGGGTGGTGATGAAGAGTGCTATGACATTGGATGGTAAGATAGCTGCGTATTCTGGTGATTCAAAATGGGTGACAGGCGAGCCGGCACGTATGAGAGTGCAGGAGATGCGTCGAACATATATGGGGATTATGGTGGGGTCTGGGACTGTTGTTGCAGACAATCCGATATTGAATTGCCGATTGGAAGGAGAGGTTCGCCAACCTGTGCGGATTGTTGTAGATAGCGGGGCTCGTGTCGGAATGGATAGCAAGTTGGTGACAACAGCTGTCACTTATCGGACGATTGTGGCACATATAGCAACTGCCGATCCGGATAAGTTACGGATGCTGTCGGCATGTGGTGTGGAAACGTTGTTGTGTAGAGAACAGAATGGGCATGTGGATTGCGTAGATATGCTGTCGAAGTTGGGTGGAATGGGTATCGACTCCATTTTTTTGGAGGGAGGAGGTCAACTGAACGAGACATTTTTACGTAATGGTTTGATCGATGAGGTATATGCTTTTGTCGCTCCTAAGTTGGTGGGAGGAAAGGAAGCTAAAACTCCGGTAGAGGGACAGGGGTTTGCGCGGATGTCGGAGGCTGTAGAGTTGAAAAATGTGGAGGTGGAAATGGTAGGAAAGGATGTATTGATTCATGGGTTAATCGAAAGATGATATGTTTACTGGAATTATAGAAGAAATAGGTAAGATAAAGGCGATACGTCGGGGAAGTAAGAGTGTTGAACTTGAAATTGAGGCAACAAAGGTTTTGGAGGGTACCCGTGTGGGGGATAGTATTGCAACGAATGGAGTTTGTCTGACTGTAACAAAATTGGGAAGCAATCAATTTTCGGCTGATGTGATGCCGGAGACAATGCATCGTTCTAGTTTGGGGATTTTGAAGCCTGGTGATCGGGTGAATCTTGAGAGGGCTTTGTGTCTGAACAGTCGTTTGGGAGGACATTTGGTGGCTGGGCATGTGGATGGTGTCGGGAAAATTGTTGACAAAAAACGGGATGACAATGCCATTTGGTTGACTGTATCTGCTTCGTCTGATATATTGCACTACATCATAGAAAAAGGATCGATTACGATTGATGGAGTGAGTTTGACTGTGGCATATGTGGACAGATCGGTATTTAAAGTGTCAATCATTCCTCATACGCAGGAGGAAACAACTCTGATATCCAAACGAGTAGGTGCTGTCGTTAATTTAGAAAATGATATGATAGCCATATATGTCGAAAAATTGTTGGGTGCTCATAAGCCTGAAGGAGGATTGAGCCTTGAATTTTTGCAGGCAAATGGTTTTTAAATATAGAAAAAGTAAAATGTAAAAAAAATAATAGAAATGGAAGATTTTAAGTTTAGTACAATAGAGGAGGCTATTGCCGATTTGCGTGCCGGCAAGATGATTATTGCAGTGGATGATCCGGACCGGGAGAATGAAGGCGATTTGATATGTGCAGCAGAGCATGCGACACTTGAGAATGTTAATTTTATGGCTTCTTATGCCAAGGGGTTGATTTGTATGCCGATGAGCCGGGAGTTGACTTCTAAGTTAGGGTTGGAGCAGATGGTGACGAATAATACGGATAACCATTGTACTGCATTTACTGTTTCTATCGACCATATTTCAACAACTACCGGTATTTCAGCACTGGAGCGTTCGGTAACTGCGATGAAGTGTGTAGAAGATGGTGCGAAACCTACCGATTTCCGTCGTCCGGGACATATGTTTCCCTTAGAGGCGAAGAGCGGAGGAGTATTGGAACGTATGGGACACACAGAGGCTACTGTTGATTTAATGCGTATTGCTCATTTGAAAGAATGTGGTTTGTGTTGTGAAATTATGCGTGAGGACGGGACGATGATGCGTACTCCGGAGTTGCAGGAATTTGCTCGGAAATATGGCATGAAGATGATAACAATTGCCGATTTGATTAATTATCGCCGCCGTACGGAGATTTTGGTTGAGCGTGTGACAGAGGCTGAGATGCCAACAAAATATGGCACGTTCAAGGCTTACGGATATGTGAATAAAATTACAGGAGAGCATCATGTGGCTCTTGTAAAGGGCGATATTGCTAATGGCGAGCCGGTATTGTGTCGTGTGCATTCAGAGTGTTTGACTGGTGATGCTTTTGGATCTTTGCGTTGTGATTGTGGAGAACAATTGGCAGAGGCTTTACGTCGGATCGAAAAGGCTGGACGTGGAGTGTTATTATATATGCGTCAAGAAGGTAGAGGTATTGGCTTGATAAATAAATTGAAGGCATACCATTTGCAGGATGGCGGCATGGATACTGTGGAGGCGAATCTGGCTCTTGGGTTTAAGGCGGATTTGAGAGAATATGGTACGGGTGCTGAAATTTTAGCTGATTTGGGTGTGAAGAAGATGATTCTTATGACTAATAACCCATTGAAAATTAAAGGGCTGGATGGCTTTGGACTAGAGGTCGTTGGTAGGGAGCCAATAGAGATGACTTGCAATGAGAAAAATGAGTTCTATATGTACACTAAGTATAAAAAGATGGGACACATTTTGCATGTTCGTTCTGGAGAAGAGATTAAAAAGGAACAAGATAAATTGAATAAATAAGATAAGAAATTATGAATAAACTGGAAGGTAAATTATTGGCTGAAGGACAGCGGGTAGGTATTGTTGCAGCTCGTTTTAATGAGTTTATTACGTCTAAACTGTTGGGAGGAGCTATTGACTCATTCTTGCGTCATGGAGGTGATGACAGTAATATTGATGTAGCTTGGGTGCCGGGAGCATTTGAAGTGCCTCTTGTAGCAAAGAAAATGGCTGAAAGTGGAAAATATGACGCTGTTGTTTGTTTGGGTGCTGTGATTCGTGGAGCAACACCTCATTTTGATATGGTGGCTAATGAGTCTACCAAAGGAATTGCCAATGTGAGTCTGCAGACCGGAGTGCCTGTGATTTTCGGTATATTGACGACGGATTCTATTGAACAGGCAGTGGAAAGAGCTGGTACAAAGGCTGGAAATAAAGGTTTTGATGCAATGACTACTGCTGTGGAAATGGTAAACCTTTTGAAGGCTATTTGATTTTTCAGATATTTGAAAAGGGCAGTTATGGTTACATGGCTGCCCTTTTTTTATGGTTATTCTTCGGTGATGACTGAAAATTCTCCAATTCCGGCTTGTGTACGTAGGTCTGCAATGGATAGCGCAACAAAGCGTATTTCCTGACCGCTGATGGCAGGAAAGCGGATGATTTGTTCTATCGGATTAGCTTTGATGTTAGAGAATTCTCCTTCTGTGATGAATTTTCCATCTATATATAATTGGTAGTAGAAAATATAGCCTCCTGCATCTCTTTGTTGGTTGGGAGTGTAGCGAAAACCGGATAAAGAACGTTTTTTATCTAGACGTATTACCAATTCCTGTTTATCACGGGGAAGATAGATAGCGCTATATCCGTTGCCGTCCAATATTGCTCGTGCTTTTTCGCTTTCAGGATAAATGATTTGATAGGCTGTTGCAGGAATGTCAAAAGTTTCTGTGGTAACAGGGCTGCTTTTTTCTGTTATCGGGTCGTATGACATGGCTTTGACAGTTCCTTTATATGCAAAAGAAAAGGGTTCCTTGTAGATCGGAGATGATAAGGATGGTTCTGTACCATCTGTGGTATAGTGGATTACAGCTCCATGGTCTCCTCGGCGGATGGTGACCATATTATTATCGTTGCGGATGATACGGGGCTCTGTTACTAGGGCTGGAGCCAAATAAGCTTCTACGTTATTTATGCATAAAGGACCTCGTGAATCAGTGAAATTGATACGGATTTTTTCAGCATTTACAGTTTGAAAGCGGACAATGCGTTTATAGCCGATTGTTGTGGTAGAGTCTACGCTTTTTATCGGGAACCATTGGCCGTTGTGTTCAACTTCGATATCAAATGTTCTGACCCGTTGTCCTAAAGGAATGTATTCTTGTAAGATTAGGCGGTTCAGTGTTGTAGGTTGCTTTAGGGTGAATGTGAGAGATCCTCCTGGAATGTCATCGGGTGTAGCCCAATAACTATCCCAATTATTGTCTGTCACGAATTCTGCTTTGTATTCATTGCTTCTAGTTTGGGAAGCTTCTACATGGCAATCTTTTAAGAGATTGTCTTTGAATGAATTTTGTATTGTATGATACCATTCAATGGCGCGTGTTGAATCTGCTGGACTGATCTTACCGTTAAGTGCTATGGGAAAATTCAACAATAAGTTAGCATTGTGTCCAACGCTTTGATAATATAGTTCAACCATTCTAGCCAAAGATTTCAGTTGGTGATCTTCTCTGGGATGGTAAAACCATCCTGGTCGAATAGAGACATCACATTCTCCACCGAGCCACATGTCTCCGTTTTCATCTCCCCATACGCTATGGCGGTAATTAGGAGTATTGGGCTCTGGCGTAAAGATACTCCATTGAGTCGCTCCGGCGCGTCCTTCTTCGTTTCCGATCCAGCGGATATCAGGAACAGTTCCGCCAAAAATGATGATATCAGGGTGGTGTGCTTTGATGGTATCCCGTGCTCTTTCATATTGGTAATATGTTTTTGCATCTATCGAGCGGACACCTTCTTTTCCTCCATACCAGCCGTTGCCGCCGTTGGCTCCATCAAACCAATATTCGAAAAGAGAACCGTAGTTGGTTACCAGTTCGTGCATTTGTGTATGGAATTTCTCAACGTATTTAGGAGTGCCGTAATGTACACAATTCCGATCCCAGGGGGAAAGGTAGAGACCGAACTTTAATCCGTGTCGCTTGCAGGCATCGGATAGTTCTTTAACCATATCTCCCTTGCCGTTTTTCCAAGGAGAGTTTTTTACACTATAGTCTGTTGTTTTGGTGGGCCATAGGCAAAAACCATCGTGATGTTTAGCTGTTAAAATTACACCTTTTAAACCTGCGGCTTTGATCGTTTGCACCCACTGCTCGCAATCCAAGTCGGTAGGATTAAATGTGGATGCTGGGGTAAATCCATAGCCCCATTCCAAGTCATTAAAGGTGTTTAATCCAAAATGAACAAAAGCATAGGTTTCAAGTTTATGCCATGCAATTTGTGCAGGTGTCGGTATGGGAAAGATTGGTTCTGGAGGTGGAATATTACTACATAATAATAAAGGCAATAACCACAAGTAACGTAGTTTGAAATGTCTTTTCATATAATAGGATTTTGCATGAATTGACAAAGATAGTGAATTTAGAGAATTGTTCAAAATAGAATTAGGCGAGACTGTAAATAAAAAAAGCACCTTGATAGGTGCTTTTGTGAGCGGAAAACGGGACTCAAACCCGCGACCCCCAGCTTGGAAGGCTAGTGCTCTATCGACTGAGCTATTTCCGCAATTTGATGAGTGGGCAGTGATGGATTCGAACCACCGAAGGCTACGCCAGCTGAGTTACAGTCAGCCCCATTTGGCCACTCTGGTAACTGCCCATGCTTTAAAGAACTATTCTTTTTTCTTTTGCGATTGCAAAGGTATGATTTTTTATGATAGCAGCAAAATAAAATCGCTGTTTTTTATGAAAATATTTTATTTTACATTGTAAATCAATTCGATAGTTTTGGTGGTGCTATCTGTATCATTGTATCGAATGATGATTTTTGTGTTTTTTTCGATTTTTGTGAGAATAGGATGTAGACGAAATGACACGATTCCTAGCATTGTTTTGGTTCGTTCATCATCAAAATCGTTGTGGCGGAATTCGAATTCCAATAGCTCATCTTTTGCTGAGCGTTGTAATAGATTGACCATATGTCGTTTGGTGTCTCCTACAAATGCAAATTCAAAGTTTAGAAAGCCATGTGCTAACCAGGCATTTGTAAGCATTACCGGTGCATGTCCGGCACTATCAGTGTTGGGTAAATAAGGCAGAACATCTTTTGTGAGAATTGTATCTAGTGTGATGAGGTTGACTTGGCTGCATGAAGGAGTTTCGTTTAAAATCGTAAATATCGATTGTACTCTTGTGCTGTCTCGAAAGCGTTCCAATTGGGTAAAACCTTCTTGAGGGATAATAGTATGTCCATCATCTAAAATAATAGAATATTGTGAACCATTTTCGCACTTGATCATTCCATAACCTTCATAAACATCCTCTTTGTCATTATTGCAAGCATTCAACGTAATTATTCCCAAGATGAATAAAGCGGCGCTGATAAAGGTGAAACTGAATTTTTTTTCCATTTTTATTACTTGTTACTTCCATTAATCTAGATGCAATAATACAAAAAAGGTTGCGTTTTTTCTGTGTGAATAAAATAAAAGTTGGTTAATGTTTTTAGATACATTAACCAACTGTCAATAAATGTCTTTAATATAATTTTTTTCGTAGGGAGAAGATAAATTCCAATCCTCCGTCTTTCCGGTTTTTTGCTGAGATTTGCCCTTTGTGAAAAAGGATGGCATTTTTGACAATAGATAATCCAAGGCCAGAACCTCCATTTTTTCGACTTCGTCCTGGGTTGACCCGATAGAATCGATCGAAAATGCGTGTAAGATGTTCCTCTTCTATCCCTCGTCCTGTGTCATAGTAGGAAAAATAGTAGTATTCACTGTCTTCTGTGTAGGTTTCTATGTGGATAGTTACATTGTCTCCGGCATAGCTGATGGTGTTGTCAATCAGATTTCGGAATATAGAATAGAGCAATGTATGATTACCTTCGATTTCTACTTTTGACGAAACACAGTTTTCTAAAATGATTCCGGCATGTTTTAAAGGAACTTCCAAGTCAGTTGTCACCTCGTTGACTGTGTCATAAATGTTGATATTTTCTTTGGTGAACAATTCTGAAGCCTCTTCTGTTTTAGTGATTAGCGCTACATCTCGGATAAGGTCGGAAAGGCGTAATACTTGAGTGTAAGCTCGTTCTAAAAAGAATTTTTGTTTGTCAGGAGTCAAATTGCTTTGCTCTAAAATGGTTTCGATGTAACCTCTGATACTACTGACTGGTGTTTTTAATTCATGCGCTATGTTGTTGGTCATCTCTTGTTTTAGCAGGCGGTTTTTTTCAGATGAGGAGATGTTATTAAGTAATACTTCATAGCTGTTGTCATTAAATATCAGTAATTTCACTGCAAAATGTTTGCCGTTTTTGCTGATTTTTCCTTGCCAAATAGGGATGCTGTTGCCTTGCGGATTGACAGGCGTATTGTTTTGTAAAAATATTTTCACTTCTTTGAATTCTGGAAGAGAAAATATAGAATCGACATCAAAAATTGGTTCGTCGCTGATGGTATTCAGATATTGGATAAAGTGCGTATTGGCATATATCTTTTTATTGTCAGCAGCGAAAATACAGATTCCTTCGTCTGAATGATGGAAGTGGCGAATGATTTTTTCTTTTTCCATCTTCAGTTGGTTTTTATTTTCTTCCAACATTTTATAGTTGGCAATGATTTTGTTACCTATTTCGCCCAATTCTGTCTCTGGAAACTTTATTTGGTCGTAATCAGGAACTTGATTTTCTGCAGATTGTATGAAATCATTCAAGCCGCTGACTGCTTTCCCAAATCGGTCTGCCAGGTATAGCAAGGAAACTAATGCTGAGAAAAATAGCAGTAGGATGAAATAAGTGAATATATCATCGGCTTTTAGTATATTTTGTACACTGCTATCGTATGGCATGGCAACACGGACAAAATAGGGAGAGAAAAAGCGGGCATAGTAGAAATAATTCGCTCCAGTAGTGGCTGATTGGCGAATATTGGATCCATTACCGTTACTAAGTGATTTGACAATTTCAGGTCTATCAAGATGGTTTTCCACTTCGTGTATACTATCTACATCGTTGTCAAATAGTACGCAGCCATCTCGGTCGATGATTGTGACGCGTAGTTCTTTGGGTAAAAGAGGAAGTACATAGTTGAGGGAGTCAATGTGTCCACTAGTTAAAAGCTGGTGATATTGAATATACCCTGCAATAACTTTGGAATAAGCTTCCATGCCTGTTTTAAAGCTGTCAGCTTTGTATGTTTTTTCTCTATTTTGTTGTACAGCAACAATGATGATGGTGAAGATTGAAAATACCAGCAAAAAATAGAGAAATATCTTTTTTTTATAAGTCAGGTGCATAATGAAACAGATTTAGCTTTCTAAACAATAACCATATCCTGAACGGTTGGCGATATGCTTGCCAAAGTCTCCTAATTTTTTACGAAGGCGGGTGATGTGTACATCGACGGTACGTTCAAGTACATATCCGTCTTCTTGCCATACTTTGCCGAGGATATCTTCTCTTGAAAAAATACGATTGGGAGCTTTGGCTAGCATAGTAAGAATTTCAAGTTCTTTTTTGGTTAATAGAATAGGCTTTTCTTTTAAAAATACATTTTTACCATTAAGGTCTATAGTCAAATCTCCGATTTCTATGGTATTTTTTTGTTTTGGAATATCTTGACTGCCGACACGTTTTAAAACAGCTTTGACACGGGCGGTGACCTCTTTGATGGAGAATGGTTTGGAAATATAGTCATCTCCTCCTATGCTGAATCCGGTCAACATATCATTTTCCGTATCTTTAGCTGTAAGAAAGATAATCGGAATATTACGGTGGAGTTCTTTTCTGACTTTTTCAGCCATTTTGAAGCCTGACATGCCTTCCATCATGACATCTAATAATATCAACTCATGATCGTCCCGAAGAATTTTTAAAGCTTCTTCCGCCGAATTGGCTATATCCACTATAAAACCTTCACTTTCCAGGTTAAATTGGAGAATTTCGCACAAGTCCTCTTCGTCGTCTACTACCAAGATTTTATTTTTATCCATGGATTTGAATTTTAATAGGTCTTAGAACATTTATTAATTTGTTATCCTTCACTGCCGGCTTCCAGAACCTCATCTTTATTGGGGTTGTCCCAGTGCTTGATGTTTTTACCTTCAACCAAATAAATGGCTGCTTCTGCAATGTTGGTGGCATTGTCTCCTATACGTTCCATGTTATATGACATTCCGTTCACAGAAAGAATATCTGTCATGTTTTGGGCTGTCAGAGTTCTTTCTGAATATTGCGAACGTAGACTGTCACAGATAGCATGGTGCAGTTGGTCTACTTGGTGGTCCATTTCAATGGTTTCTCTTGCCAGTTGTATATCTGCACATGTGAAAGCAAATATAGCATTTTGTGTCATATTTCCTGTCAAAGCGAGCATTTTTAAGAATTTTGGTTTATAAATCTCGAAAACTTCCCCTTGTAGATCTACTTTTAGTAAGTATTTAGCAATGTTAAGTATCAAGTCTCCAATTCGTTCAAGATAAGCAGTCATGTCGTAATAGGAAATGATCATCCTTAGATTTGTGGCTCGAGGACTGTAGAGCACAATCGTATTAATCACTTCGTTTCGAATCTTTACTTCCAGACTGTCAATAATGTGTTCATCGTTATTGATTTCAGTATATAAGGCATTGTCCTTGTTGTTTTCTAATAGTTGTTTTATATTTTCTTGTTGCCGGAGAACAACTTTGGCCAATACTTGAAAGTCGGCGGTTATTCTGCTGAGCATTTTTTCTTGTAATCCACTCATAATATATTATTTTTTAATTATTTTTTTGTTATCCGAATTGTCCTGTCAGATATTCTTCTGTGCGCTTGTCTTTGGGGGTAGTAAACATTGTTTGTGTCTGGTCGTACTCTATTAATTCTCCTAAATACATGAACATGGAATAATCAGAGATTCGTGCGGCTTGAGACATATTGTGCGTGACAATCACAATCGTAAATTCTTTTTTTAATTCAAGTAATAGTTCTTCAATCCGATTGGTTGCAATGGGGTCTAGAGCTGAGGTTGGTTCATCCATTAACAGGACTTCCGGTTTGAGAGCTAAGGCGCGGGCTATGCATAAGCGTTGTTGTTGTCCACCAGAAAGGAAGGTCCCTTTTTTATAAAGAGAGTCTTTTACTTCGTTCCAAAGGCCGACATTGGTTAGACATGTCTCAACAATTTCATCTTTTTCTTTTTTTGATAAACGGATACCGTTCAATTTATATCCTGCGATGACGTTGTCGTAGATGCTCATTGTGGGGAATGGATTAGGGCGTTGAAATACCATTCCTGCCATTCGTCTGACTTCCATTGGATTCATTTTTAAGATGTTTTGATTGTCCAATAGAATTTCGCCTGTGATCTGAATATCCGGGTATAGTTCATGCATACGGTTGATGGCTCGAAGTAAAGTGCTTTTGCCGCAGCCTGAAGGACCCATGATGGCCGTGATATTGTTTTTTTCGATTTTTGCATTCACTCCATTAACTGCGTTTTTTCCAGGGGTGTAAGAGATGCAAACGTCTTTTAGTTGTAGTATTGGATTTTCTATCATAATTCAAATGGTAACGTCTGTCATTTATTGTTGTCTATTATCCGATTCTCCATTTTTGAGCAATCTTTTTAGCAATGATGTTTAATACTAGAATCAGCATTAATAAAAATAGCGATGAGCTCCATATCATGTCAATTAAATTAGGATCGTTATAGAATTCCCAAATCAGTAGTGGGACAGCGCTGGTCGGATGAGTAATATCCCAATTTACAACTGTGCTACCCAAAGCTGTAAGCATCAGCGGTGCTGTCTCTCCCATAACACGAGAAATAGCTAGTAAAATACCGGTAAATAGACCTCCGAATGCTGATGGAACTAATATTTTTAGTACAACACTAGTGTAGGAGGCCCCAAGGGCAAGGCCTGCTTCTTTTAGGCTTCCGGGTAGCATTTTCAGTGTTTCTTCAGTTGAACGTATGATTAAAGGAAGCATCATTATGGCTAGAGCAACACTACCTGCCAGTGCGGAGTAACTGCCCAATGGTTTTACAACCCATGCATAGGCAATGATTCCAATGACAATGGAAGGGGTGCCTTGTAATAAATCTGTCAGAAAGCGGGCTATATGAGAGAATGTTGCTTTCGGTTTCTCTGCTAAATAAATGCCGCCCATAATGCCGACAGGAATGGCAATAATGGCTGCGATAATCACCATTAATAATGTGCCGGCAATGCCATTGGCAATACCTCCGGGGATGAGCTCTCCTGTGCTTTTGGCCAACATGGCATCCAGAGTGCTGGGGGCTGTTTCTGAAAAGAAACTGAGATTGATTTGTCTGTATCCTTTCTTGACAACTTCCCAAATAATTACAATTAATGGAATAGCAGTCATTGAGGATAGAACGCAAATCGTCCAAAAGAAAATTCTGTCTTTTAATATTCTGTAATTCATACTTTAACTCAGTTTTTTCATAATCATCTTACCGATGAAGTTAATGACTGCTGTAATCAGAAATAATAGTAAACCGATAGCAATCAAAGAACTTAATTTTAGGCCATCTGCTTCACCGAATTGATTGGCGATGACACTTGCCATAGTGTTACCAGTTGCTGTTAAGGAATGTGGCAGGTTGTTGGTGTTTCCTATTAGCATAGTCACAGCCATCGTTTCTCCCAAGGCACGCCCTAAGGCTAGTATGTAGCTGGCAAATATTCCTGATCCTGATACGGGGAATATGACCCTGCGGACAACATCCAGCCGAGTGCCTCCTAAACTGTAAGCACCTTCTTTCAGTTCTTTAGGAACCATAGAGATGAATTCTGAGCTAAGAGAAGCGGCATAAGGAATTATCATGATTGCCAATACAATGGAGGAGGTTAAAATTCCAAATCCTTGTTCAGATAGATTCATGTCTATCAAAATGGGGCGCAAGGTATAGAACCCCCATAAACCATAAACGATGGAAGGGATTCCGGCTAATAGGTCTATGATGGAGCCGATGATGGTGGCTGCACGGGTTCCGCGGAAATATTCGCCAGTGAAGAGGGCTACCGGCAAAGAAAATGGAATGCAGATAAGTAGAGCCAAGAAGGATGTCATGACGGTCCCGACGATGAACGATAGAGCTCCATAGTGTTCACTGCCCGCTGTCGGATCCCATTCAGGAGAACTGATAAAGCTGAGGAAACCAAAGGTTTCAAAGGCTGGTATCGCACCATTTATAAGTGAGAATACCATGCCTCCGCATATCAATAATACGAGTAGCGAACAGAGAAACAATAGCCGTTTGAATATAAAATCACGCATGACAATAGATGCTTAAAGCGATACTGTATAGTCTTATTTTAAAATGTTTTGCCCTTTATAGGTGATGCTTTTCAGTAGGTTCTTTGCATTTGTCACAGCTGAGGCTGGCAGGGGAGAATAATGGACGTGTGTTGTTAATTCTTGTGCCTGTGGGTCGGTCATCCAGTTCAATAATTGGATAGTTGCCTTGGCTTGTTTTTCAGTCCGTTCTCCATATGCCTGTTCTTTGTAGAGGATGATCCAGGTGAAGCAACTGATAGGATAAGCATCAGCAGCTTCTGGATTGGTTATCATAGTCCGTGTGTCTGCTGGGATTTCGTTGGCAGCAGCGGAAATACTCTCTGTTGAAGGGGTAATAAAATTACCGCTACGATTTTGTAGTTTTGCCGTCGGTATCTGTAAAGCAAAGGCGTATTCAGAACCAATATAGCCGATGGCACCCGGAGTCTGACTGATTGTTCCGGCAACTCCAGGATTTCCTTTTGCTGCTAAGCCTGTCGGCCATTTTAATGATTTACCGGTACCGACTTTCTCACTCCATTCTGTGCTTATTTTTGTCAGGTAGTCACTGAATACAAAGGTTGTTCCACTACCATCAGAGCGATATACAGGGCTAACGGCTTTGTCAGGAAGAGTAATGCCTTCATTCACTGCTTGTAGACGACTATCATTCCAACGGGTGATTTTGCCTAAGAAGATATCGGCAACAATGTCCGGAGTTAATTTTAATTCTTTTACTTCCGGTAGATTATAAGCCAATACTACCGCTCCCATACAAGTTGGTATATGGACCACTTCTGCTGGCATTTCAGCTAATTCTGCATCTCTTAAATAAGCATCGCTTCCGCCAAAGTCTACAATTTTATCTTTTAAACTGCGGATTCCGCCACCGCTACCAATACCTCCATAAGTGATAGACACTCCAGTAGAATCTTTATAGTTTTTGAATGCTAGGTTATAATAGGGAAGAGGGAATGTAGCTCCTGCTGCTGCGAGGGTTATATCACTTGCACCTTGAGCGTTTTTCTTTTTTGAGTTTCCACATGCTGCGAGGCAGATTGCCAATACTAAAATTAATAATTTGTTCATCTTTATTTGCATTATAATTTCACTTTGCAATATTACAGACCTCTTGTTATTTGGTTGTTACAGAAATATTACAAAAATGTTACATCTGAAATCCGTGTGTTTCAGTGTGAAAAATGATTACATTTGCCCTCCTTAAATAAAATAGTTACTATGGACGACAAGAAGCAGGAAAAGCTGTTTATGCGTGAATTTTTCAGGAAAACCGGTAAGGCAATATATGATTATAATCTGATAGAACCGGGTGATCGAATTTTGGTGGGCGTATCTGGAGGAAAAGACTCGTTGGCTTTATTGGAAGTTCTAGCTCTTAGGGCACGGGATCCTAAGCAGAGTTATTCCGTCGTGGCAGCTCATATTGCTGTGGAAAATGTGGCTTATGAAGTGGATGCAGAATATATCGCTGCTTTTTGTGATAAGTTGGGGGTGCCGTTGATATCGCGGACAATATGTGCCACGGTAAGGGAAGAATCCGGTAAGCCTGCTTGTTTCGTTTGCTCTTGGAATCGACGCAAGATGCTCTTTGAGATTGCCAAGGAGCAGCATTGTAATAAACTGGCTCTTGGACATCATCGGGATGATGCCATTGAAAGTTTGTTGATGAGTATGATGTTTAATGGTACGATTGCGAGCATGCCTCCGCGATTAGCCATGTTCGATAATACTTTTACTTTGATACGACCGTTAATTTATATCACTAATAAAGAGACAATGCAATATGCGAAATTTAGAAATTTCAAGCAACAAAAAAAGGCTTGCCCTTACGAGCAAGCCACAAATCGTCATGCAATTGCATCGATTATAGATCAGATGGAGGCTTTGTCGCCTCATGTGCGCGGCAATTTATTCGCAGCAATGAAAAATATTCAAAATGAATATTTACCATAAACTTTAGATTGCAGCCAAGGCACTTTCGTAATCCGGTTCAGTGGTGATTTCCGGTACTAATTGTGAATAGATTACTTTACCGTTTTCATCCAATACAACAACGGCGCGAGCAAATAAGCCTGCTAAAGGTCCTTCTGCTAATGCAACACCGTAATTTTCTCCAAAGGTGGTGTTACGGAATGCTGACAATGCAATTACATTTTCAATGCCTTCGGTTGTGCAAAAACGTCCGTGTGCAAAAGGAAGGTCCTTCGAAATAGCCAATACGACAGTGTTGTTCAATTTTGCTGCCATTTCGTTGAACTTTCTTACAGAAGTTGCACATACTGCAGTGTCTAAGCTTGGGAAAATGTTTAATACAACTTTCTTTCCCTTTAAGCTGCTCAAAGACAGTTCGCTCAAGTCGCTTTTTACTAAAGTGAAATCAGGAGCTTGTGCACCTGCTTTTAGGAATTCCCCATTTACGTTGAAGGCATTTCCTGCTAAAGTTACTGTTGCCATAATTAATTTGCTTTATAAGTGGTTATTTAATTACTTGTAATTTGTCTCCGGCTTTTTCGATAATGGTGCGCAAATACCATTCCGGTAGAGCCGGTTGTTCAACTTTCGGATTCTTTTCTCCCGGTACAGCAGTTTTTATATTGCCATCCATGAAGCGGCAGAATAGATAGCCATAGAAATTCCTCCAGTCTGCTGTCAGACGGTCACCGGTGTTGCAAGAGAAGTCAGTCAAGAACTTCACAGTGCCTTCCGGATCTTTTGTGTACATATCGGCTGCGCCGGCATCAATTAATTTTACATATTCTACATACTGAGTTTCTAATGCTTTTTGTTTTGCGCGTATTTCCGGATGGATAGCATTGTAACGTGTATATGCAAGATTTGTTACCTGGTTGAATACCCAGAATGCTGCTTCGTTCGTAAATTCCATCATGCTGCCATTACCTTCTGCGAAAGAATGTGGCACTCGGGTTGAGCAGCTATACATGGGAAAATATACAGTACTTGCTGCATCATCAACACCAAACCAGATGATTCCACCAACAGCGTTGGGCAACCAACTGCGGCATTGTGCTACAAAGGTGAATCCGGTTTGTTGGGTAGCTGTAGCTCGCTCGTGTACATATTCTTTACCATCTACGGTATAGCCCATAGGACGCCAGCGGTACGGACATTCATAGGGACCTGCTCCCGGATCTTTGCTCATATCCAGTTCTGTACCTTCCAAATGATCGCGCATGAAGTCCATTACTTCCAGCACATCCAATTTGTGGCTTGGTTTCACCCACAATGGCATTCGATTGGTTGCATAGCCTTTGGCATCACGTTCTATTTTTCCTTTAGCATAATCCCAATATTGAGCCATGTCTGGATTTACAGCATTGAAAAATGCCCACACACGAATTTCGCATGCACGAGCACCACTGAAATCTACAGGAGCATAAGTATCTGAAAAACTGAAATCAGCGTTTTTACCATCCTGTGGGTAGAATCCTTTTTGTTTTGCAAAAGCAATTACGTCTTTAGAATATACGGTAGTTACTTCTTTGTCATAAATTTTCTTCATTTTGTCTGAAGAAATGGATGTTTTTCCGCTCATCGGGAATGTTGTGATACGAGCTTGGTTCGCGTGTGCACAAACATATCCGTCCGGTACCATGCGGGCAACCCATACGGCTCCTTTTTCTCCTTCTCCTTTACCGATCATTTCAAGAATCCATACTTCGTTTGGGTCAATAATAGAGAATGATTCTCCAGAGCTGGCATATCCGTATTGTGCAACCAGGTCTGTCATTACAACAATTGCTTCTCTGGCAGTTTTTGCGCGTTGAAGTGTTGTGTAAATAAGGCTGCCATAGTCCATGATTGCACCAGACTGTTTTTCCAGTTCCGGGCGGCCTCCAAAAGTGGTTTCTCCAATAGCCAATTGGTGCTCGTTCATATTGCCGACAACATTATAGGTTTGTGCTGCCTGTGCAATTTTGCCCATATATTTGCCGGTATCCCACTCATAGATATCCATCATCGTACCAGCAGGCCAAGTGCTGGCAGGCCAATGATACAACTCTCCGTACAAAACGTGTGAGTCGGCAGAATAAGTTACCATGGTAGAGCCGTCTTTTGTGGCTCCTCTTGTCAAGAGGAAGTTGGTACATGCTGTTACTTTTGCTATTCCGGCAATAGTCAGCATAGCCAAGATCAAATAGATTTTACGCATAATTTCTTAAGTTAGTTTATAAAATATTTCATGTTGTTTCTCTATGTTTTTAACGCACACGGTCGTATGACTTTAACAAGGTGATATCTTTTATAATTCCCCTAATAGCCAGCCACGTCAGGACAATTCCTACAACCGGGAAAATAAAACCTGTATTTACATTCCATTCTGCCTGAATGTCATTGGCAACACTTCTTATTTGTAACCACATTAAAATAATCATGCCCAACATGAATACAATGTTTACAAAGCATAGACGAAGTTGTAACAGCAGACTCGGTTTTACGCTTTTCTCTTTAGGCTTGCGGGCAAAAATGGTTACAATTGCCAATGCAATTATCAAAATGTTTAGTATTAGAGATGTCCAATTTGTTGCCATATAATGCTCCGGTTGATTACCTAGCATTTTAACGGAACTGGAGTAAAATTCATATACTCCTTCTCCGGGAACGACAATGGTAGCTGCAGGCATGAAAAACATCAAGCCGGCAATGATGGCTGTGCATAATAGAAAAATGGATTGTATTCTTTGTATCATTTTTTATAGTATTTGGCTTTATAATGTTGTGTTTGTTGATAGTCTTTCTAATACGTAGCTGACAAGTTTTTTCATATATCCGTGATAATCTGACGAGGCATCTCCGGTCATGCGGTTGGCGATTATCAGGCATATTGTTGCTGCATGGTGACCTAACAGGTTGGCGAGTCCTGTGATGGCGGCACTTTCCATTTCATAGTTGGTCACTTTATACTCATTGTAGCGAAAAGCTGTGATTCGGTCATTGATATTCGGCATGGCTAGCGGAAGACGTAGTATACGTCCTTGTGGCCCATAGAAACCGACAGCAGTTAATGTTACTCCTTTGAAAGTATGTTGGCTATCGTGTAGGCGTGCTACTAATTCCGGAGCAGAAGTTACAACATAAGGACGTGCAGCTTGTGGAGTCCATTGACAGTGTTTGATGAAGGCATCCTCAAATTTTTCGTCGCATATGCTTTCATTGTTTGCATAAAAACGGAGCACTCCATCGCATCCGATGCTTTTTTCAGAAATAACGAATGAGTCAACCGGTATGTCTGCTTGAACAGACCCTGACGTTCCGATACGCACCAGATTCAGTTTACGGTGTTCAGAACGTATTTCTTTTGTTTTTAAGTCAATATTTGCAAGAGCATCAAGCTCGTTAACGACAATGTCAATATTGTCGGGACCGATCCCCGTTGATACGACAGAAATGCGATGGCCTTTGTAACGACCGGTGATGGTGCAAAACTCCCGATTGCTTTTCTTCAACTCAATTGTGTCAAAATGTGATGCAATCATTTCAACCCGTCCGGGATCTCCAACGAGAATGATGTCGTTTGCCAAATCTTCCGGATGCAGGTGGAGGTGAAAAATACTTCCATCCGGATTGGTTATTAATTCTGATGATTTTATTGTTGCCATATCTTGGTATTTTCATTTTTATATTCGCAGTCAAATGTACGGAAAATATGCCAATTCTACAATTTCATTTGCAAACATTCTGTGGGGACTGTCTGCAGGCTTTACGATGCCATATATTGGAAAAGGACTGGTATCTTTTTCCTTTTGCTAAAGTCTCCTGTATTTTCAACTCAAACACTTGACAAGTATATATCAAAGATAACAGATTGTTATCTTTGTCTTATATTTATCTTATATTTGATATATAGATAACATATATTTAATAGGGAGGGGAGAGGGCTCGGAGCAAGGGAAATGTGACTTGGAATGTTAAATTCGTGTATAGGTGTTTGTTTTTTGATTTATTTTTTATAATATTGTCTATACAAATTAAAGATAATATTATGAGAAAGATGATTGTTTTTTTTAAGTTAATGCTGTTTGGCATGGCTTGGTTGGTATTGTTTTACAGTTGTCATGTTGAAGATGATGTTGTAGAACCGGTGTGTACAAAAGCAGTTGCAGTGAATGATTTTGTGTTGGATACTGTTTATTTAGAGATAAAAGGGGATTTGAATGACCCGGAAATTATTTGGGGGCACAAGGATATTTATGTTCCTGCTTATACGCGTTTAGCGCGCCATTTGACTTTTGAAAATAACCGTATCGAGTGGGATTTCTCAAGTGCCGAAGAAGTTAGTGTTTCTCAAAATATCTATGATTATGTAACAAGGATATGGACATATCATAATTCACTATTGGAAAGTGGTGAATATATTTTAATTCCCGATGGAATATATTACAGAATAGAATCCGACAAGCCAACAATTATGCCTTTGACACCTCAAGTGCTTATCAAAGGGCAACATAGGCATAACATGATGATATGCGCTGATATGGTGCAACATATAACTGGGGGATGGTTGGCAGATTATATTGATGTAAATTCTGGTTTAACTCCGGATGGTTGGGGAGGTTGGACTTTATATGGAAGGGGTGATAGTGGTTTGGGAAGAGTTTGGCAATATTATGTATGCTTTCCGGAACCTTTAGCACCATATCATCCACGTAATCGGATTTTTGGATTTAAAACGCAAGATTCTTATATGGATTTTAAAGAAACTCTATTTAATCAAGATCAGATGCCTCTTGTGACTGTATCGAATCGTCTTTTTTTTAGGCTTTAAAGGATTTTAATCAATGAGTTATGAAAGTTAGTCAAGTGATTATTTGTTTCTGGGCTGTACTTGTTATGGTATCTTGTAACAATTCGGATAAGCGTGCAGCCGGTTGGAGAGATTTTTATAAAGATTCTGTGTTTATTCGGATACCCGGGAAAAATGTGCATGAAATATTAGAATTGCATGTATCTATACCTTTGGGAGATGGGAATCGGCGTTTGATGAGGACCCGATATATGAGTGGTGATACTCTATGTCTGGGTGTGCCATGCGGTGCAGATGTGAGAGTGTCTGAAAACATTTATGAATATATGACTTGGATAACACAGGATGACAATGAAAAATTGAAAACCGGCACGGACCATGAAATAAGACTGTATCTTCCGGATAGTTTTTATATTGTTGTTAGAAAAGAACTTCCGGAAGATTGTTGGCTTCAAAAGATTAACGGTCCTGTTATAGGTGTGGGTGAGGCTCCGAAGCGTTAGGGGTGATTCGATGGTGTCGGAAATAGATGAAATTAATAGATGAAAATACCAAAAAGTATAATGTTTGGTAAAAATAATGTGGTAATTTTGAATCGTTAAGCAGTAGGGTTTAACCGATTGTTTTTAATGTGAGTGTTTTGTGAGCTAAACTAAAGCTTGGAATGGGTTTTACCATTTCTAATGAAGGTGTCTTGATTAGAGACACCTTCGTTTTCTTTGGAAGAAAACCGAAACATCTTCGTAATATTTTCATGTTTCAAAATAAAAAGTTTAAATTTGCCGAAATTTTTGATACCATGGAATTTAAAGCAAAAGATATTGCAGCACTTTTACAAGGTACGGTAGAGGGAGATGGAGAGGTGCTGGTAAGAAACGTTTCCAAGATTGAAGAAGGAAAGCCGGAAACATTGGCTTTCTTGGCTAATCCGAAATATGAGCATTATATTTACACTACAGGAGCATCAGTAGTGTTAGTAAATAATAGTTTTGTGCCGTCACAGCCTGTGCCGTGTACGATGATTCGTGTACCCTCTGCCTACGAGGCGATTGCTGCTTTGTTGCGGATGTACGAAGAGATGATAAAACCCAAACCGCAAGGCATTGAGCAGCCTTCATTCATAGCTGATGGAGTGCAGATGGGTGAAAATCCCTATATTGGAGCCTTTGCCTATATTGGTAAAGGGGCTAAAATTGGCAATAATGTAAAAATTTATCCCCAAGTATATATTGGCGAAGGTGTGAGGATAGGAGATAACACAACGTTATACGCAGGAGTAAAGGTGTATTACGGTTGTGTTATTGGCAATAATTGCACCATTCATGCCGGTACAGTGATTGGAGCTGATGGCTTTGGATTTGCTCCTGCAGGAGAGGATTATAATAAAGTGGCACAGGTTGGTAATGTAGTTATAGAAGATTACGTGGAAATCGGTGGAAATACTTGTATTGACCGTGCAACAATGGGTTCTACTCGAATTCAGAAAGGAGTGAAATTGGATAATTTGGTGCAGATTGCACACAATGTGGTGGTAGGTGAAAATACAGTAATGGCAGCTCAATGTGGTGTTGCGGGAACAACAAAAGTAGGCGCTCATTGTATGTTTGGTGGTCAGGTAGGAATTGCCGGTCATTTGAAAATCGAAGATCATACCATGTTGGCAGCACAGAGTGGGGTAGCCAATGATATTGCTGCGGGTTCTGTGTTTATGGGAGCTCCTGCCTTTGAGGTGGGAAAATATCGTAAATGTTATGTGTTATTCCGTAAATTACCGGAATTATACGGACAGTTGCGTGATTTGGAAAAAGAAATACAAACAATAAAGGCAAAACAATAATGACAGTAAAACAGAAGACACTGAATGGTGAGTTTACTTTGAGCGGAAAGGGACTGCATACAGGAAAAGAAGTATGTGCAGTATTTAAACCGGCAGAGGTGAACACAGGTTATGTAATTGTACGTACCGATTTGGAAGGAGCTCCGGAGATTCCGGCTTTAGCAAAATATGTTGAATTTGCAGATCGTGCCAGTTGCCTACAGAAAGATGGGGCACGGGTGATGACTCTGGAGCATGCAATGGCTGCGTTGTATGGTTGCGGTATTGATAATTGCCGTATTGAATTGAATGGCGATGAATTCCCGATATTGGATGGAAGTGCCCGCTATTATATCGAAGCGATTGAAAAAATAGGATTACAGGAACAAGAGGCTGAACGTCGCTATTTTACAGTAAAAAAACGGATGGAATTTTGCAGTGAAGATGGAAAAACTCGTATAACAGTGGTTCCGGATTCTGAATATGCCGTAAATACAGTCGTTGCGTATGATTCACCTTATCTTACAATGCAGTATGCATCTTATGTTGAAGGTCAGACGGATTTCGCCAAAGAAATAGCTCCTTCTCGTACTTTCGTATTTTTGCGTGATGCTGAGGCTTTGTTGGCTAGTGGATTGATTAAAGGTGGGGATTTGAGCAATGCTATAGTCATTGTCGATCGTAAAATGGAGCAGAGTGAAATAGATCATTTAGCTAAGTTGTTCGGTTATGATAATATTCAGGTGAAAGAGGGCATCCTCAATAATCTTGAATTATATTTTGATAATGAGCCTGCCCGTCACAAAATGTTGGATGTAATAGGAGATCTTGCATTGTGTGGACGTTTTATAAAAGGACGTGTAATTGCAGAACGTCCGGGACATAAGGCTAATGCTTCTATGGTGAAAATGCTTTACAAGGAAATTGTAGCCGAAGAACGTGAAGATGCTTATCCTGCAGATTTGGACGTTATAACAGAAACTCCATTGATGGATATTAATAAAATCCGTTCATTGCTTCCGCACCGTCCTCCATTCTTGTTAGTTGATAAGATTTTCCGATTGACAGACAACATGGTTATCGGATGTAAAAATGTTACAATGAATGAGCCTCATTTTGTTGGACACTTCCCTGAAGAACCGGTGATGCCTGGTGTCTTAATGGTAGAAGCAATGTCGCAATGTGGAGGTATTTTGGTTTTGAATAGTGTTCCTGATCCGGAGAATTATTCTACCTACTTCATGAAGATTGATGGCGTGAAATTCCGTAATAAAGTTGTTCCTGGAGATACTTTGGTATTTAAACTGGTTACGACAGCACCTATCAAACGTGGTATTGTTCAGATGAAAGGATATGCCTATGTAGGTAAAAAATTAGTATGCGAAGGAGAATTTATGGCTCAAGTCGCAAAAACAAAAAACTAATACTTATATTTGCAAACTGAATTTATTCAGACACACTTAGTTATTCATTAAATAAAAAACGAATGAAACAACCGTTAGCCTATGTTCATCCAGAAGCGCAAATTGCTGATAATGTAGTGATTGAACCTTTTGTAACGATTGATAAAAATGTGGTGATTGAGGAAGGTACGCGCATTGGATCGAATGTAACTATTATGGAAGGTGCACATATTGGTAAAAATTGTAAGATTTTTCCAGGAGCGGTGATTTCCGCTGTGCCACAGGATTTGAAATTTAGAGGTGAGAAATCAATTGTTAAGATTGGTGATAATACGACTATTCGTGAATGTGCCACTGTGAATAGAGGTACAGTTGCGAGAGGAATAACAGAAGTTGGTAGCAACTGTTTGATTATGGCGTATGCACATATTGCTCATGACTGTTCGATTGGTAATAATTGCATCATCACAAATGCATGCCAGTTAGCAGGAGAGGTTGTTGTTGAGGATTTTGCTATTCTAGGAGGTATGACTGCAGTACACCAGTTTGTGCATATCGGTAAACATGCCATGATTCAGGGTGGATCGCTTATTGGTAAAGATGTTCCTCCCTATGTAAAAGCAGGACGCCTTCCTTTGTCTTATGCAGGTGTAAATTCTATTGGTTTGCGCCGTCGTGAGTTCTCTAACGAGAAAATCAATGAAATTCAGGATATTTATCGTATCCTTTACCAGTCTGGTTTGAATTTCTCTGATGCTATAGAAAGAATAGAAGCAGAAATGCCGGCATCGAAAGAGCGTGATGAAATTATACTGTTTGTGCGTAACAGCAAACGGGGTATAATGAAAGGATACTTTGGATAGTATTTCTTTTAGTATAATAAATAAATCCGAGTAGATTTCTACTCGGATTTATTATTGCACAAAAAAACCTTCCGATTATTCGGAAGGTTTTATAATTAGAGTTTCGGTCCTGCTTCAACCAATGCTTTGCCAGCTTCGTTTCCTGTAAACTTGTCGAAGTTCTTGATGAAACGGCCTGCCAAATCTTTTGCTTTCTCTTCCCATTTGCAAGCGCAATCATAAGTGTCGCGTGGGTCAAGAATCTTCGGATCAACTCCCGGTAATTCTGTTGGAACTTTGAAATCGAAGAAAGGAATGTTTTTGGTCGGTGCTTTATCAATGGAACCATCCAGGATAGCATCAATGATACCACGTGTATCTTTAATAGAAATACGTTTTCCTGTTCCGTTCCAACCGGTATTAACCAAGTAAGCTTTAGCACCTACTTTCTCCATTTTCTTAACCAATTCTTCTGCATATTTTGTCGGGTGCAAACTTAAGAATGCTGCTCCGAAACAAGCAGAGAAGGTCGGTGTAGGCTCTGTGATACCACGTTCTGTTCCTGCTAATTTTGCAGTAAATCCAGACAAGAAGTAATATTGAGCTTGCTCAGGAGTTAAAATAGATACTGGAGGCAATACTCCAAATGCGTCTGCTGACAAGAAGATTACTTGGTGAGCATGCGGTCCTTTAGAAATAGGTTTTACAATGTTTTCAATATGGTAAATAGGATAAGAAACACGGGTATTTTCGGTTACGCTCTTATCTGTAAAATCAATTTTACCATTTGCATCAACTGTTACATTCTCTAATAAAGCATCGCGTTTGATGGCATTATAGATATCCGGTTCGCTTTCTTTATCCAGGTTGATAACCTTAGCATAGCAACCACCTTCGTAGT
>OGQF01000559.1_pt1 | contig 31030 bp, 18 predicted proteins | sample 1553141 | NCBI WGS metagenome assembly OGQF01 (sample SAMEA2580005, study PRJEB22360) | human gut metagenome | biome: human gut; feature: human-associated habitat; material: faeces | place: Denmark | collected 2008/2010
TCGCACTCCGGTGGTGTTTAAGCGTCCTCAGACACCGAAAGAACCTTTCCCTTACCGTTCGGAAGAGGTGACTTTTCAAAATGCGGATGATGGTATCACTTTAGCAGGCACCTTGACATTGCCTGCCGGTGATGCGAAGTGTAAGGCTGTGGTGTTGGTTTCCGGTAGCGGAGGTCAGGATCGTGACAATACATTTTCGGAACACAAGACTTTTTTGGTTTTGGCAGATTACCTGACCCGTCATGGAATTGCCGTTTTGCGGGTGGATGACCGGGGTGTCGGAAAGTCCGGAGGGAATTTGAAGGAGAGCGGTTTGCCGGATGCAGATGCGGATGCTGTGGCTGCCGTTAATTTCTTGAAACAGCGTCCGGAAATCAATGCTGACAGCATCGGTGTCATCGGTCATAGCGAAGGCGCTTTTGTGGCATTCAGTATGGCGGGTCGCAAGGAGGTGCCTTTTATCATTACATTGGCAGGCGGTGGTGTAAGCGGCAGCGAACTGTTATTGATGCAGCGTGCGGCTTTGTTGAGAGCTTCCGGAGCAAAAGAGGATTTTATCGAAAAATACAACAATTATATGCGTCAGGCTCAGGATGTTGTTTTGCAGTCGGGTGATGCAGTAACCTGTGAGCGGAAACTGACCGAACTTTTCAATGGTACCCCTCTGGCAGGTCAGGCGGCAGCAACAACACAACAGTTATATAATGTGGCGAAGATTGAGTTGTTGAAATACAATCCTGAATGGGATTTTCCTGAAATTACCTGTCCGGTATTGGCGCTCAATGGAGACAAGGATTGTCAGGTGCCGGTGGAAAATCTGGAGTTTATTAAAAAAGGCATCACAGAGAACGGAAATACACAGGTAAAGACGGTTGTTTTTCCGGGTTTGAATCACATGTTCCAGACTGCTATTACCGGGGCTCCTGTTGAGTATTCGGATATCGAGGAAACCATCGCTCCGGCGGTGCTGGAGGAAATTGTCAATTGGTTGAAGCAATTGAAATGATATAAATAGGTTAGTAGATTGAGTAGTGTTGGGCCATTCCATGCTTCGGCAAGCTTGGAATGGCTTTTTTTTGTGAGTATTTTTCGTATCTTTGTGGAAATAAATACAGCAGCAATGAAATATCCGATAGGCATACAGACATTTGAAAATATCATAGAGGATGGTTTTGTGTATGTGGACAAGACCGATATGGTCTATTCTTTGGCAACGGAGGGTAAGGTATATTTTCTGAGCCGTCCCCGTCGTTTTGGTAAGAGCCTGCTCTTGTCAACGTTGAAAGCCTATTTTGAAGGCAAAAGGGATTTGTTCAAGGGTTTGAAAATTGAAAGTCTGGAAAAAGAGTGGCACAAGCATCCTGTGTTTCACATTGATTTCAATGGAGTGAATTTTACGGAGGCAGGAGCATTGAAGCGGGAATTGGAAGGACGCATTATCGGCTGGGAACGAGAATATGATACAGACTCCGGTAGTGATTTTAATCTGGCCACCCGTTTTGAAAAGGTAGTCCAAGCCGCTTCAGAACGTTATGGCCGTCGTGCCGTGGTGCTGGTGGACGAGTATGACAAACCTTTGCTCGATGTGCTGGATATGAATCCAGAGGTGTTGGCGGATAATCGGGAGGTATTGAAGGCTTTTTATTCAGGATTTAAACGTACCGATGAATATCTGCAGTTTGTTTTTCTGACCGGAGTTACAAAGTTTTCACAGGTGAGCGTATTCAGCGGTTTCAACCAGCCGAAAGATATCAGCATGATGTCGAAGTACGATGCGTTGTGCGGCATCACGGAGGAAGAGTTGCATCATTATTTTGCCGAGCCTATCCGCACGATGGCGGAGCTTGAAGGTTGCAGTGAGGAGGAGATGGCAGAACGTTTGAAACAGCGTTATGACGGATATCATTTCAGTACCCGGTTGACGGATGTCTACAATCCTTTCAGTGTGTTGAACGCATTGGATAGCCAGCGAATCGGGAACTATTGGTTTGCAACGGGGACACCGACTTATTTGATTCGTTTGTTGAATCATTTTCATGAGGGGATAGACGAGTTGACCGGGAAATATTATACGGAAGATGAGTTTATGAGCTACAAGGCGGACGTGGAATATCCGTTGCCGATGATTTATCAGAGCGGCTATCTGACTATCAAGGAGTATGACCGTGATTTGGAAATGTTTTTGCTTGACTTCCCGAACAGTGAAGTGCAGGGCGGTTTTCTGACGATGATAGCTTCCAATTATTTAAAGACCCGCAATGAGCCGTTGAATGCGGCGCAGAGCCTGGCATTTGCCTTGGAGGATGGGGAATTGGAAAATTTCCGTCAGTTGCTGACCTCCTTTTTTGCAGATATACCTTATACGATGCGTCGCAAGGATAGCGAGCGGGAGAGGGAGCGTTATTTTCAGTACACATTTTATCTGTTGCTCCGTCTGATGAGCATCTACACGGTGCATACGGAGCGCATTCAAAGTGAGGGTCGGGTGGATTGCATTGTAGAGACACCCCGTGCCGTTTATATATTTGAGTTTAAATTGGATGGAAGTGCAGAGGACGCTTTGGCGCAGATAGAGAAGAAAGGTTATGCCCGTCCTTATCAGGGAGGAAACAGGCAGGTATATTGTATCGGAGTCAGTTTTTCTTCGCAGACCGGTACGATAGAAGAATGGGCGGTGAAGGAATAGGGTTTGATTGGAACGAAATAAATACAGCAGCAATGAAATATCCGATAGGCATACAGACATTTGAAAATATCATAGAGGATGGTTTTGTGTATGTGGACAAGACCGATATGGTCTATTCTTTGGCAACGGAGGGTAAGGTATATTTTCTGAGCCGTCCCCGTCGTTTTGGTAAGAGCCTGCTCTTGTCAACGTTGAAAGCCTATTTTGAAGGCAAAAGGGATTTGTTCAAGGGTTTGAAAATTGAAAGTCTGGAAAAAGAGTGGCACAAGCATCCTGTGTTTCACATTGATTTCAATGGAGTGAATTTTACGGAGGCAGGAGCATTGAAGCGGGAATTGGAAGGACGCATTATCGGCTGGGAACGAGAATATGATACAGACTCCGGTAGTGATTTTAATCTGGCCACCCGTTTTGAAAAGGTAGTCCAAGCCGCTTCAGAACGTTATGGCCGTCGTGCCGTGGTGCTGGTGGACGAGTATGACAAACCTTTGCTCGATGTGCTGGATATGAATCCAGAGGTGTTGGCGGATAATCGGGAGGTATTGAAGGCTTTTTATTCAGGATTTAAACGTACCGATGAATATCTGCAGTTTGTTTTTCTGACCGGAGTTACAAAGTTTTCACAGGTGAGCGTATTCAGCGGTTTCAACCAGCCGAAAGATATCAGCATGATGTCGAAGTACGATGCGTTGTGCGGCATCACGGAGGAAGAGTTGCATCATTATTTTGCCGAGCCTATCCGCACGATGGCGGAGCTTGAAGGTTGCAGTGAGGAGGAGATGGCAGAACGTTTGAAACAGCGTTATGACGGATATCATTTCAGTACCCGGTTGACGGATGTCTACAATCCTTTCAGTGTGTTGAACGCATTGGATAGCCAGCGAATCGGGAACTATTGGTTTGCAACGGGGACACCGACTTATTTGATTCGTTTGTTGAATCATTTTCATGAGGGGATAGACGAGTTGACCGGGAAATATTATACGGAAGATGAGTTTATGAGCTACAAGGCGGACGTGGAATATCCGTTGCCGATGATTTATCAGAGCGGCTATCTGACTATCAAGGAGTATGACCGTGATTTGGAAATGTTTTTGCTTGACTTCCCGAACAGTGAAGTGCAGGGCGGTTTTCTGACGATGATAGCTTCCAAGCAAGGATAGTGAGAGAGGATGCTTTGGCGCAGATAGAGAAAAAAGGTTATGCCCGTCCTTATCAGGGAGAAAACAGGCAGGTATATTGTATCGGAGTCAGTTTTTCTTCGCAGACTGGTACGATAGAAGAATGGGCGGTGAAGGAATAGAGTTTGATTGGAACGAAATTTTAGCGGGATGCTGTCACATGGACAACATCCCGCTATATTTTATTTCTTGGAGTTGATGTTGGGGTTGGCGTCTATTTCATTTTGTGGAATAGGCAGTGCAACCCGCGGGTCTGTGTGGAGGATGGTGACGGCATCGTAATTCTTTAAATCGAGGTGCCATTGGCCTTTACGCTCGATGGGAGTCTGGGTGCGGAGATAATCGAAATAGATAAGACCTTCTCCTATCAGCTCTTTGCGGCGTTCTTTGAGTATGCGCTCCACTGTAAATTGGGCGGTCTCCACTTGCTGTGCGGTATTCGATGTACGTTCTGCAATGAGCTCATTGAAATATTTCATTCCCTGTTGAGCTGATGCCCCACCTTCTTTCAGACCGGCTTCTGCTGCATTCAGATACACTTCTGAAAGACGGATGATGCAGATGTTATTGGTTTTTACATCTCCGTTTTTGCCCGGGAATTTGGTCAGGATAACCGGTTGGTTACGGGCAGCTTCCGGTAATTTTTCGTTGTTCTCAATGGCCGACTTTTTGGCGATGCAGTGGCGCACGTCTTGGGGGTCTTCGTTTAAAAGAGTCAGGAAGTCATCGGTCAGAATCAAATTGTTCCATCCGCTTTCGTCCGTGATATCCTCATATACGGAAGGAGCACCCTCGCCGCCGGTTCCGCCGCCCCATTCAGAAGGTTCGTTGGTGTCGATGAACAGTTCGAATATGGATTCTGTCTGGAAGTCCTGTCCCCAGATTTTAGAGTAGTTTTCCTGATTGTACAGTTGATAGTTGTTTCCATTGTTTTCAATGACATCTGTGGCGCAGGCATAGGCATTTTTATAGTCTCCTTTGTTCAGATAAACACGGGAGAGCAGAGCTTGCACACCCCAGTAGTTGATGTGTCCGTCTTTCTTTTCTTTGCTGATACCTAATTTGATGGCATCTTCAAAGTCGGTGATAACTTGGGTGTAGCATTTAGCAACGGTGTTGCGTGCCGGCCGGTGGTCGGGTGTTTGGGGGGTCGTTTCAATGGGTACGCCCAATGAAGCGCCGTTGTCATTCATATATGGCATACCATACATACGGGTCAGATTGAACAGGGCCAAACCGCGTAGGGCAAGAGCTTCTGCCTTGATGTTTTGTATCTCCGGTGTGATTTTTTCACTTGGATATTGGTTGATTGCCTGAATCAGATTGTTTGCCTGGCGGATTACCAGGTAGGGACGGTTCCAGGGAAGAACAACGTTGTTGTTGTCTGTCGGCTGGACGTTGTAGGTGTAGTAAGGCACGATGCGGGACTTGTTGATGACACGGGCCTGGACGTCGGTGGCACGGCAATCGCCATAATACCAGTGGTTGTCGCCGTAGTAGCTGTGTTGTGAGGTCTGCCGGTAAATGCCGTTGAGGGCTGCTTGCATGCCTTCCAGGGTGTTCATGGCCTGGTCTTGGGGAACGGCGGTCGATGGATTCAAATCGAGCCAGCTGTTGGAGCATGCACTGAATAATGAGCTTATTGCCAGTGCAATTCCGATGGGTAAATATTTTGCTTTCATTGTCATATCTATTATTGGTGATTAGAATGTTAATTGAGCTCCGAAACTGAAGGTACGCATGGCAGGAGCTTCACACCATACTTCTCCGTGTACCGGTACTTCCGGGTCGTATTGTTTCCATTTTGCCCAAGTGAGCAGATTGCTGCCTGAAAAATAGATTCTGGCATTCTCTATTTTGACTTTGCTGGTCCATTCGCTCGGAAGTGTGAATCCGAATGTCAGATTCTTCAGACGTAGGTGGTCTGTGCTGTGGATATAGCGGGAGCTGTTGGAAACGGTGCCTTTGTCGGCATAGCTGAATCGGGGGATGTCTGTACGGTCGCCCGGTTTTTGCCAACGGTCCATCATGTAAGCCGGCAGGTTATAGCGGCCTGAATAGATTTTCTCTCCTCCGTTTTCAAGCATGGTGCCCATCTTGTCGAACGAATAGCCGCCAAGGGAATAGGTGAAGGTGAAGTTTAGGTCAAACCATCTGTAGCTGAAAAGGTTGGTGATACCTCCTGATACTTTCGGATCTACGGATTTATAGGGGATGCTGGTTGCTTTGCTGGCATCTGTGGTTAAAGAACGGTCAACCTCGCCATTTTCCAGCGGTGTGTTCATGTAATATTCTGCCAATCCGTTTTCCGGGTTCACACCGGCAAATTCTTTTACATAGAAAGTGTGGTATGGTAAACCGATTTTGTGAATTTTCCAGTTGCCTTCAATGCTTTGTTCCAATTCGTTGTTTAGAGAGATGATTTTGTTTTTGTTATGACTCAGGTTGATAACTGTGGTCCAGTTGAAATTGTTTCTTATAAAGTTCAGTGTACGCAGTTCCACTTCAATACCTTTGTTGTTTAATTGCCCGACATTCGCCAGATAGTTGGTAAAGCCGGTGGTAGCACTGATGGGGCGGTTGTAAAGCAGGTCCTTGGTGTCGCGGTTGTAATACTCTACCGACAGGAAAATCCGGTTGAGGAAAGCAAGGTCGAGCCCGATATTCAAGTTGTAGTTTTTCTCCCAGCCCAGGTTGTTGTTGGGCATGGATGATTCGAACGAACCGGATTGTCCCATGTAGTTTTGTGAATAGGAGTAAAGTCCCATATAGCCATAGTAAGCTCCCGGCTGGTTACCGTTTACGCCATAAGATGCCCGGATTTTGAGGTCGCTCAATATATTTTTGATAGGTTTCATGAAACGTTCGTTGCTGATGTGCCACATGGCAGAGACGGACCAGAAATTTCCCCAGCGGTTGTCGGGAGAGAGACGTGAGCTTCCATCCCGGCGGAAACTGCCGGCCAGGTAATAACGGCTGTCGAAATTGTAATTCAGTCTGGATACGTATGACAACATGCGGTAGCCTTGAGGTGAAGATACGAAACCGTTTAATACGGCAGCATTGTCGGGGGCTGTCAGTTGGTCTGAAGGCAGTTTGGATTTTTCACCGATGGCTTTATCCATTTTATAGTCTTCGATTTCATAGGCAGCCAATACATCCAGATTGTGTCTTTCGGCAAATGTGTGTACATAGTTGATAGAGGTTGACGAAATCAATTTACCGTATTCGATAAAACCTTTGGCAGTCTGTGCTCCGTTGCTGGTCTTTATACCGGATGAACTCAGTGGATTCAGATAGCGGGAATCTTTCTGAATATTATAGTCATAGCTCAATGTTTCCTTGATTTTCAGCCCTTTTATCGGTTCGATAGAGGCATATCCCGTAGAGAATATCCGGCTCATGCGGGTGCGGTTATAGTCTGTCAGGATATCCCGAAGGGGATTCATGGCATCGTCTTCGCTGGTGCCGATAAAGTTGCCATTCTCGTCGCGGACAGTCATGGAGGGGTTCAGCAGACCGGCTACGTCCAGGAAGGGGTTGATGGCAGAGCCACGCTCTTCGTTCATTTCCTGGTTCATTTGCGAGAACATCATGTTTGCACCCACTTCGGCTATTTTGCCTACTTTGTGAGTCAGGTTCAGGCGGGCAGAGTAACGGTCCAGGCTTGAATTTTTAGCCAATCCTTCCTGGTTGTTGTAGCCTAATGACAGGTAATAGGTGCTTTTGGCATTGCCTCCGGATACGGATGCTTCGTAGTTTTGCTGCAGAGCTGTACGCAACAGTTCGTTGCGCCAATCGGTATATCCCATGGTTGGTTTGAAGGCATACTTGCCTATTTCAGCACCGGCATATTCCTGGGGATTCTCCATCTGCTTGTCGATGGCAGCATTCATCAGACCTTCATACAATAATTCGTAGCGTTGGTCGCCATTCAAGGTCGGGCGGAAATCTACGGCTGCATTGGAAAAACCGGCAGAGACATTGAAGGTGACGCGTGCCCTTCCGGCTTTTCCCCGCTTTGGGGGGAACAAAAAAATGGGTTCGGCTTGTCCGCGTTTGGTGGTAATCAAAATCACACCGTTGGCGGCACGTGAACCGTATAACGAAGCGGCAGCAGCATCCTTGATGATGGTGATATTCTCGATATCAGAAGGATTCAAGGTGCTCATGATGTTCGTTTTGGAGTTGTTCATATAAGCCGCATCTGCACCTCCCGTGCTCAAGCTTCCGGAACTGACCGGTATTCCGTCGATGACAAACAGTGGTTCCTGTGATGCGTTGAACGAACCCATTCCGCGGATTCGGATATTTTGATTGGCTCCGGGTTGTCCCGAGCTGCTGGTGATATTTACTCCGGTTGTCAGACCTTGGAGTTTTTGCTCAACGCTTACCACCGGAATGTTTTTCATCAAATCGCCTTTTAAGGTGTTGGCGGAGCCGGTGAAAGAGGATTTGGTGAAATTTCCATAACCGGTGACAACCACATCATCCAATCTCATATTTTCAGGTTCCAACACGATATCCAGTTTGTTGGTGGCGGGGACTTTCAGATGTTGGGTTTTCATTCCCAGATAGGCGACTACCAATATTTTATCTTTTGCTTCTATTTGCAGGGTATATTTGCCGTTCACATCGGTAACGGTACCTCGAGTTTCCGCCCCTTTTACGGTGATGGTCGCTCCAATCAGCGGTTCGTTTCCTTCTGAGGAGACGATTGTTCCGCTAATCGTTCTTTGTTGTGCCACTGCTTGCAGTGATATTATTCCCAATAGAGAAAGAATAATAAATTTCATTTTAATAATCTGTTTCATACATAAAAATTTTACATTATCCTGTTATTAAAAAACGGACCATTTATTTGTTTGCGGCTTATTTTTTTTGTAAGTGCTTGAAATACGGAGTGATATTTTTTTATTGTCCTTGCTTGTCCTGACGTGACTTGTGGAATTATTCCACAAAATGCGGAACAATTCTACAGATTGTGATTTATAGGAAAATGCACCTTTTGCAAAAGATGTATTATTTTTACACTAAATTAAAAGGCTGTAATATGTTATTTACTGCATATGTATCCAATGTTGTGGAAGTATTTTTGGATTAATATCTCCTTGATTGTTAAACAAAGTTAAATCATTCATTGCCGTTTACCCGTTTTTCCTTCTCATGTGTATAATCGTTAGAAAAGAGAATTAGAACATGAGAAAATTACATAAATTGATAGCCAAGGATATTTTTGATTGCTTGTCGGAAGAGGAACGGAAGCAATTGGAAGAGCTGTGCCGGGAGCGAGGGATAGGGGCTGAGGCATATCAGAGGATGAAGGAGGAGATTGTCAGCCGGGGATTGCATGAGGAGATTATGCAGGCACGCAGAGGCAGAAAAGGCGGCCGGGTAATCGGTATGTGGCGTTATGCTGCCGTTTTGTTGTTGCCGTTGGCAGTGGCAGCTTATCTATTGTTGGGAACGGAGAAAGATGTGGTTGTGCAGGTGAGTGAAACCGTGCAGATGGAGTCAAAAATTCCGGCAGTGGAACGAAAAGAACCGAAGGTGATATTGGCGAGCGGCGAGGAGGTGTATCTGAATAGAAAAGAAGAGCAGGGACAGGTGGTGCCGAATGCGGTGAACAAAGGGAACGAGCTGGTGTATGAAAAGAACCGGTACGAGGCAGTGTCTGAACCAAAGGTGGAATATAATACCATTGTCGTGCCGAAAGGGGGAGAGTTCCAGCTTGTATTGGCGGACGGGACGAAAGTGTGGCTGAATGAGGATACGGAACTGAAATTTCCGGTGAACTTTGCCGGTGCTTTGCGTGAAGTGTACCTTGAGAGTGGAGAGGCTTATCTGGAAGTGGCGAAGGACAAGGAACATCCGTTTGTAGTGCATACAACGGGGGGCGATGTACAGGTGTTGGGAACGCAGTTTAATGTGAAATCACTGGAAGATAATAAAATGGAAGCCACTTTGGTGGAGGGAAGTGTGCAGGTCAGCAGCGGTGTGGCAAAAACGGTGTTGGTGCCGAACCAGCAGGCTCTTGTCGGTAAGGATATTTCGGTGAAAGAGGTGGATGTCGAAGAGGTGGTTTGTTGGAAAGACAACATATTCCTTTTCAAGGATGTGCGTTTGGAGGAAATCATGGAGCGTTTGTCAGATTGGTATGGTTTTCAGGTGGAATATCGGAACCAACCGGTGAAAAACGAAAAATTTTATATCAGCATTGATAAATACGGAGAGGTGGACAAGATATTGGAATTGATGTCGGAGGTAAGCGGTGTGCGTTTTGAAATTCATGACCGAACTGTCAGTGTAAGTAAAAAGTAAGCGGATGTTGGCAGCATCCGCTCAAAATAAAGCCCATAAGGGCATGATGTTAAATTTAAATCTACAAATGTATGAAAGAAAAGCTTGACTCGTGGAGGAGTTTTGTTAAAAAAATTCCACTTCAAGGTTTGTTATGTCTTTTTGTCTTGAGTTTGTCTTTGCCCTTGTCTGCACAGACCGAAGCACGTAAGGTGACAATCAATGTGAAGGATGCCTCGGTGAAAGAGGTGTTGGAAGTGTTGAAAAAACACAGTTATCGTCTGGTGTATTCTACAGCCGTAATCGATGCCTGTACCAAAAAGGTGACACTCGATATGAAAAAAGTGTCAGCCGGCGAGGTATTGGATGCCGCATTGAAGGATACGGATTTGTCTTACAAGGTGGACGGAAACGTTATCACTATCAAGAAGGTTCAAAAAGACGAGAATATTCTGGCTCAGGGATTAGTGACGGATGCGGTTGGAGAACCATTACCCGGAGTAGCGGTGTATATTACGGGCAGTTCGACCGGTACTTTAACGAATGCTACCGGACATTTTAATTTGCGGGTGCCAAAGAACAGCGCTTTGCTTTTCTCTTTTGTCGGAATGGCTCCGCAGACTGTTTTTGTTGAATCTGAAGAGGCGCTGAAGGTGGTGATGAAAGAACAGTCCACTCAAATGGATGAAGTGGTGGTAACAGGTTATCAGGTATTGAAGAAAAGAGAGTCAACTTCTTCTATTGTTTCTTTGAATGCAGAAGATGTAATAGAGCCGGTGGGTTCGTCTTTGGATCAGATGTTGCAGGGAAAGGTACCGGGCATGTCGGTGATGCAGATGACCTCTACGGTAGGGGCTGCTCCGAAAATCCGTATCCGTGGGTCATCGACCATTATTGGTAATCGAGAGCCGGTTTGGGTGGTAGATGGTGTTGTGTTGTCAGATCCGGTACCGCTGGATGCAACTGAGTTGAACAGTATGGACAAGGTGAATCTGATTGGTAATGCCATTTCCGGTTTGAATCCGGAAGATATTGACCGTATTGATGTATTGAAGGATGCTTCGGCTACAGCCCTTTATGGTTCAAAAGCTGCGAATGGTGTGATTGTGATTACGACCAAACGTGGAAAACAGGGTGCTCCGGCAGTACGTTTCAGTACTTCCATGAGTTTTATGCAGCGTCCAAGCTATAAAAATCAGGAGCGTATGAACTCCAAGGAAAGAATAGAGGTGTCGGAAGAAATTCATAACCGGGGGCTACAATTTACCGGCTTTTCTCCCGATGATGTGGGGTATGAAGGAGCGTTGAACCGTTTGTGGAACGGTAGAATAACTATGGATCAATTTAATAAAGAGGTGAAAGCGATGAAAGAGCTAAATACAGATTGGTATGATCTTTTGTTCCGTAACTCGTTTAGCCAATCTTACACGCTGTCGGTATCCGGAGGCTCAAAGCGTGTGACTTACTATTTTTCAGCAGGCTATTCCAATCAACAGGGAGCGCAGTTGCAAGAGGAGGGAGAGCGTTTTAGTTTTATGTCGAATTTGGGCTTTAATTTGTCAAAGCGTTTACACGCTGAAGTAAGTCTTTCGGCTGGTATCAACAAGACCGATCGTCCGACTGTAGACTTGAATGACTATGCTTATAGTACTTCTCGGGCAATCCCGGCTTTTAATGCGGATGGTTCGTATGCATTCTATGGTTACAAGGAAGTATCCTCCTTATTGGGAGATCCATCTTCTATCCATAATCCGGTATTGAATTACAACATCTTGAACGAATTGGATTATTCGGGGACAGAGCAAAGTATCCGGGATGTCAGTGCCCGTGTCAATTTGGATTATAAGATTACTTCTTGGTTGAATGCTAATGCTTTATTGTCTTATACTACCAGTGCTACCAATTCGGAAACTTGGTATGATGAAAAATCTTATTATGTGAGCACTTATAGGGGGTTGCCTTATGGATATGATAGAAGCGGTTTTACAGAATCCCAGGAATCCAAGTATCGAAAACAGGTGAGTCAGATTCCTTTTGGCGGTATATTGAAAACAGGTGAGGATACAAATGATTCTTTTTTGGCTCGTTTTTCATTGAATATGAATAAGATGTTTAATGAGGTGCACAGTGTTTCTTTTTCTGCCGGTTTTGAAGCGTCCAGCTCTCGTTATAAAGGATATGATAATGAAGAGTGGGGGTATTTGCCGGGACGTGGAAAGAAGTTTGTGACTCTCGAGAACTTAGTGGATTGGGAAAAGGCATCCTCTGCCATGCAGGCTTTAAAGCCTCTGATTACTGATAATACGACTAATTTTATGTCTTATTACGGTACATTATCTTACGGATATCGAGGAAAATATATTATCAGTGCCAATGTACGTGGAGATGGTTCAAACAAGTTAGGTGAAGCAGCCAGATTCTTGCCGATTTGGTCATTTTCAGGCCGTTGGAATATCACAGATGAGAATTTTATGTATTCGCTATCCAATGTGTTGTCGAATTTGAGTATTCGGGCTTCTTATGGTATTCAGGCCAATGTGACGGATGCGCATAATCCCAACCTGATTATCGGGTTAGGTACGCTACACAGTAGTTCTGAAGAATATAAAGCAACCGTCTCTCAGTTGCCAAACAAGGATTTGAAATGGGAAAAAACCAATTCATTGAATGCAGGTATTGATTTTGATTTTTTCAACGGGGTGCTGTCCGGAAGTTTCGAGTATTATTATAAAAAGAGCAAGGATCAGTTGATGACGGTTGAAATAGAATCGACCAATGGAGCAAAAATGGTTACAATCAATGGCGGTGATTTGACAAATAAGGGATGGGATTTAGCCTTTTCACTGACTCCGGTGCGGACAGAGAATTTTGAATGGAATCTGGGATTCAATACAAGTAAGAATCGGAATAGCATTGCCAATGCAGCAGAGCGGACAGTGACTTACAACGACTATTTGAACGGAACGATTATTAAGAACGGTTACTCCTTGAATTCTTTCTACTCATATCAGTTTGCAGGTTTGAATGCAGAGGGTCTGCCGACTTTTAAAGGGACCAAGGATTATGACCGTGACGGCAATGTCATCATTTCGAGTAAGGAAGAAGCGTTGGCATCTGTATTGAAATATAGTGGCAGACGCGAAGCTGATTTTACAGGCGGTCTTTCTATGTCGTTCCGGTATAAACGTCTTTCTTTGAATACCCGTTTTTCTTTGTCTTTGGGAAATAAAATCCGTTTGAATGACCTGTATGATGAGGATAACTTGAAGTTGCCCTATCCTGCTCAGAATATGAGCAGCGAATTTGTGAATCGTTGGCAGAAACCCGGTGATGAAAAATATACGAATATTCCGAGTCTGAGCGATCAGTTGTTAACTATGAACTCGATGAATCCGGACAATAAAGGGACGATTATGAATGCCAATTATATGGTGGCAGATAATTATTGGCAGATGTATAATGACAGTGATTTGCGTGTGGTTTCCGGTAATTTTATGCGTTGTACGGCAATTACACTCTCTTATTCGCTGCCCGAAGATATTTTGAAAAAAGTCTATCTTAAAGGTGCTTCTCTCAGTTTAGGTGTTTCCAATCCGTTTGTAATCAAATCAAAGGATTTAAAAGGACGCGATCCTGAGCAGGTGACTTTGGGTTCGGGAACGATACCTCCCCAACAATCTTACTCTTTAATGTTAAATATAACTTTCTAAATAAGCACGATTATGAAAGTAAGAAGATATATTGTACCGCTGTTGTTTGTACTTAGCTCTTGTAGTAACTTCTTGGATTACAAAGATAAGGATAAGGTGATTCCATCTACGTTGGATGAATATAGCGAATTAGTGTTTGGAGAACTGATTGCCAAGTCGGCAGATAACTCCTGTTTTAATATCTTGATGATGTCGGATGATATGGGATGTGTCGTAAGGGGTTCAGAAAGTGATGCTCGGGAGGAGTATCTGAGCTGGTATAACTGGGCTAAAGAGCCTCAGATTAAACCGAATGGTGACGAGATGATTGATCCTGCCTGGGAGTTTTTATATAACAAAATTCTGACAAGCAATATGATCGAGGAAAATGTAAATGCATTTGAAGAGGATGTGGAGGGAGTGAAATACCGTTTGTTGGGAGAGGTGCAGGCTGTCAGGGCAATGGCATATTGGTATTTGGTGAATATGTATGGCGAACCTTGGCGTAGCGATGAGCAGGCTCAGACTGCGATGGGGGTGCCGGTGAATCAAGAAACGACCATCAAAGACCATTTTTATAGCCGGGCGAGTCTGGCAACCATTTACGAATTGATTGAAACGGATTTATTGCATGCACTGGATAATCTGGTAAAGGGGGAACAGAAAAATACGATTTTCCGTCCCAATGCAGATGTTGTGCGTCTTTTCCTGTCCCGCATTTATCTGGAGCAAAAACGCTATGATGATGTGATTACCGTTTGTAATGATCTGTTGAAAGAGACCTCCAAAGCTGTGATGAATTATGAGCGTATGAAGAAAAATAGCGATACCTGGCTTTGGGAAAATCCAGTCCTTTCGCGTGATGGAGGTAATCTGTTGTTTACTTGGTGGGAACGTAACTCTCTTCCCGGATTTTCAACTACCGGAGGTTATAGTATTGGAAGATATTGTGTGGCTCCGGATTTGATGGCATTGGCAAAGCAGAATCCGGATGATATTCGGGGACAAAACTACACTTTCTGGAATTATGATGGGACAGAAGTTCATAAGTTTGATGCCGATCATTCCAGTTGTTTCGCTATGAACTACCGTATTGAAGAGGTGTACTTCAATCGTGCGGAGGCTTATTTGAATACCAATCAGAAGGATTTGGCTTTGGTTGATTTGATGAAGGTTTACAAAGAGCGAATCGCTCCAACGGGAAATGCAACTTTGGAAGCTCAAAGTATAGAGGAAGCAACTGATATTTTGAGGAGAGAGAAGCGGATTGAATTTTGCTTTGAGGATATACGCTGGTTTGATATCCGGCGCTGGGGGTTGGCTTTGGAGCATGCCTATCCGGATTTGCACGACAGCCAAAGTATCCGAACTTTTGTCCTGGAAGCGGAAAGTCCCAATTATGTTCTGCCACTACCATTGGATGTTCAGCGAATCAATCCGGATATAAAACGTCCGGAAAGGGTGGAAACTATTGTTAAATAAATAGAGATTGACGATTATGGGAAAATATGTTTTATTATTCGCCTTGTTTGCCGGCATACTGTTGTCCGGTTGTTATAATGAGGATGCCATTTATGCGGAGGAAGGTTCGTACAGACGCGCTTATGATACGACATCCACAGACCCGGTGTTTAAATTTGTTTCTCGGTATTATTATGATTATGGAAAATTATTGATTACAGATCCGGATTCGGCGGATTACCTGTTTAATTTCCAGACGAAGCATCTGTTATCTTTGACAGCTCCTGAGCAAAGTCAGGAACATTTGGCTGCGGCTTTGGATTTTTTCAAGAAGATGTTTTTGAACGGTTACAGTGAAAAGATTATCAAGGATTATTTCCCTTATAAAATTTTGCTTGCCGATACGGTACGCTATACTGGGAACAGTAATGATTACCGTAATATTTATCTGACAGAATTCCATATCTCATTTTTGGTGAATGAAGAAATGCTGAATAAGAGCGAAGCGGATAAAATTGCTTTATCCCGGGAATGGAATTATAAATTTTTGGCAGAATATATGGCAAAATATAAAGGGTGGAAGGTGGATGAAGATTTCCATCTTTATTCAACGGATGATGGATATTATAAGAATTTTAAATATATAACCGACGAGGAATGGACAGAAGAGAATTTCTGGGAGTTGGGGTATGCCAGTGGACAAGTTTATGAAGAGTATGGACAGAAGCCGGACGGCTCATGGGATTTTGTAAAAGTAGGTTATCAGTTTGCAGCTTCAAGAGCTGGATATTTGGAAGACTATATAGAATTTTTGTATAGCAGCTCAGAGGAAACTATTGCTAAAGCCTGCAAACATGAGAAGTTCAAAAAGGCATACGATGTATTGGTTACAGCTTTGAATGGGATAGGCATTGATTATAGGAATATAGGATATGGAGCCAATTAATTTGAATATAAACTCAATTAAACGATAGGATTTATGAGAAAATTTTTAAGTGTAGCATTATTATTGTGTGGTATTTTAGTTTTTGTGGATGCCTCTGCGGCTGATAAGATTTTTGGCAAGAAGAAAAAGAAAAAAACAGAGCAGACTGCTGCAAGTGATTCAACGGCTAGTGCAAAAAAAGAAACCGATTATGATAAATTGGTGAAGGATGCCGAGGTGAAGAAGGGTATGTTCAATGTTATCAAGAAAAAGGATAAGGTGTATCTGGAGATTCCGAAGGCGATTATGAGCCGCGACTTTTTGATTGCTTCGCGAGTGTCGACTACCAGCCGCACCTGGCAGATTGATCCGGGTACTATCAACCGTACTCCGCTGCTGATTACTTTCTCTTGCGATGAAAGCAAGGTGTATATGCATTTCCCGCATTTGGATTACCAATGTAAAGAGAGTTCGGAAATGTATGAGGCTTATAAACGCCATAGTAATCCACCTATCTGGAAGGCTTTTAAGATTGAGGCTCAGACAGCAGATTCTACGGCTTGCGTGATTGATGCGACCTCTCTATTTTTGTCGTCTATTGCAGAATTTTCCCCATTCCCGGATCTTCCCGCAGAAGTAAGAATGGTGGTTCCGTTTGGTGGTTCGTTCCAGAGTGACCGTTCGAAAATTGACGAATGTAAGGCGTTTGAGGATAATATCATCGTGAAAAGTATGATGACTTATACCACTGATAAAGAGGGACCGCTGACTACAGTTGAAGCTCGCAATATTATCTTGTTGCCGGAGAAACCGATGACACCTAGATATTCAGATGAACGTATCGGCTTCTTTCAGGAAACCCGCCATCTTTTTGATGAAAACTATGATCGTTTGCAGGGGTATGGAATCATAAATCGTTGGAATTTGCAGCCGAGAGATATGGAAAAATATCTGGCAGGCGAATTGGTGGAGCCCGTGAAGCCGATTGTGTGGTATGTGGATCCGGCAATACCGGAAAAATGGAGAAAGTATGTGAAGCTCGGTATTGCCGACTGGAATATCGCTTTTGAGGCTATCGGTTTTAAAAATGCTATTGTTGTAAAGGATTATCCGACAGATGATCCGAATTTTGATCCGGATGATATTCATTATAACTGCTATCGGTTTGTAACTTCATCGAAGGAAAATTCTATGGGACCGTCTTGGGTGGATCCGCGTTCAGGAGAGATTTTGTGTGGTGACGTGATTTCCTGGTATGGTGTGGTAACACTATTGAATAAGTGGCGTATGATTCAGACCGGTGCTGTGGACCCTTCGGTTCGTTGCCCGATAATGACTGATGAAAATATGGGTGAGGCGATGCGTTATGTGGCTGCTCATGAAATCGGACATACCTTGGGATTGATGCATAATTTCGGCGCTTCGGCTGCCTATCCGGTGGAGAAATTACGTGACCCGGAATTTACACAGAAATATGGTACTACTCCTTCTATTATGGATTATGCACGCTTTAATTATGTGGCCCAGCCGGGAGATATGGAGAAGGGTGTGAAATTGACTCCGCCGCTGATCGGTGAGTATGACAAGTTTGCCATTAAATATGGATATCAGGTGTTGCCGAATGTTCAGAGTGCAGATGATGAAAAGGACGTATTGAAAGGTTGGTTGAGGGAGAAGATAGGGGACAAGATGTATTTTTATGGGAAACAGGTATTTCAGTTTAATTTCGATCCGCGTTCTCAGGCTGAAGATCTGGGTGATGATGTGGTGAAGGCAAATACCTATGGAATGAAAAACCTGAAGTATGTGACCGAAAATTTTGTGGATTGGATTGCTGTGAATGATGAGGGTTTAGCGTCTGTAGAAGGTGTATATAAAGATGTGGTAGCTCAATTTATGCGATATATAGGTCATGCGATGGTGAGTGTTGGAGGTATGTATATTAATCCGAAATATTATGGAGATCCGGTGAAATTGTATGAATATGTGCCGAAAGCAAAACAAGTGGCAGCTTTTAAGTTTGTGTTGGATAATTTAAATGACGGGCAGCGTTGGTTGATTAATGATAAAATAAAAGCTGTAGTCGGACCGACGGCTAAACCTTATGTTGATTTGACTAAATTTTTTGATGAATTGTTAACCCGAGAGGTGTTGGGGCGTATGCAAGTAAATGAAGTGGATGGAAAGAATGTATTTACATTGGACAATTATTTGGAGATGATTTATAATTCCATGTTTGTAAATAAGAGCGGCAAGCTGACAATGGTAGATATGGCTTATCAGAATTCTTTTGTGACTAGTCTTACTGCTTATCTTGAAAAGAAAGACTTCAAGGCTCCTGGTAGCCAAACAGCATTGTCTGAATGGGCGGCAGCTCCGACTTGCAGTTGTCATGCTTATTGTGAGAATCATTTGGATCTGGATGCTTCTGAACCATTGGGAGAAATAGTTTTGTCTCCGAGAATTGATCAGACAAATAAATTGCCGGTTGTCATGAAGTATTTGAGAAAGACTTACCAATTGGCGAAGAGTCGCTCTAACAGCGGTAACGACAAGTTGCGGGAACATTACCGTTTGTTGATGTTGCGATTGTCTTATTTGTTTGATTGAAATTGAATATGTCTTTTAGCAGAATGGGTTGTCTTTCCGGCAACCCATTTTTTGGTTGAATATTTTAGGTAAAGTTGATATATTTGCCTGTCATAATGCCAATCAAGTTAAAGTCACATAGTGAATTTAGAAAATTCTATCATGAATTTTTTCCTTCCGTTTATGCATTGATGTGTAAATATACGGAAGATTATGATATTGCTGATGATTTGGCACAGGAGGCATTTATCAAAGTTTATGAGTGTAAAGAGGAGTTTGATTCGATAGAGAATGCAAAAGCTTTTTTATATACGGTGGCACGAAATCTTTATTTTAATTACTATAAGCACGAGAAAATCAAAGAACAGGTGTTGGCGGTAGAGGGAGAAGAAGAGTGTGAATTGTCGTGGTTGGATGAGGTGACTGCAATAGAAACAATCCGTTTGCTGTATGCTGCCATCGATAAGTTAGCCCCACAGACAAGAAAGATTATTCTATTGAATTTGCAGGGAAAGAATAATAATGAGGTAGCCGAAATATTGGGTATTTCTGTCAATACGGTGAAAAGTATGAAAAAAAGTGCCTATAACGTGTTGCGTAAATATTTGGATCGAGACGGTCTGCTCCTTTTATGTTTGCTTTGTGACTTACCTTTTTAATTTTTTTTATTTATTGACACACCCACTTTCCGCTTTCAATTGTCTTTAGCATGATAATATGATGGTAAAAACATGGGAGAATTTGGAGATATAAATTTACGTAAACGATTGGGTTTGGCCAAATGTATTGCTAATTGGATGGTCGGTACTGCTACAGAAGAAGAGGAACAGCTGATTGATAAATGGTTGGAGGAAGAGCCGGATAACCGCAATAAAATGGAGAAATTCTGTAAGAGGGCTATGGAAGATGGAAAAGTGGTTTGTCCTGATTTGGAGAGGCGTTGGAGAAATTTTGAAAAAAGAGTGGGTTATCGGAGAGTTGGATGGAAACGTTATGGATGGGTGGCAGCGATATTGGTGTTGCCTATTTGTATTACCTTTTATTTATATAATCAATTGAATAAAGAAATTGTTCCTGTAATTCCTGTGGCTGAGGAGGTGATTGTGCCGGGAATGAATAAGGCGTTGTTGATTATGGCTGATGGGAAGACGGTTAATTTGGAGAATGCAACTGATGGTAGTCTGCAGGAGCAGAACGGTGTCCGAATTTTGATGTCGGGAGAGCAGTTGCAATATAAGGCGGATTCTGTAAAGAAAGATATTCCGGTTTATAATACGTTGGTGGTGCCAGTGGGAGGAGAATATTCGATTGTGTTGTCAGATGGTAGCCAAGTGTGGCTGAATGCCGGATCGAAATTGCGTTATCCGGTTGTTTTTGCTGATTCATTGCGGCAGGTGGAGTTGATGGGTGAGGGTTATTTTGAAGTTTGTAAAAGTGCCGGAAAACCTTTTGTTGTGAAGGTGGCAGATGCTGAAGTGAAAGTATTGGGTACCAGTTTTAATGTGTCGGCATATGAAAATGTTTTGACAACAACGTTGGTTGAAGGAAAGGTTGTTGTTGCTAAAGAGGGTGAACAGGTGATGTTACAACCGAATCAACAAGCATGTTGGTCGGATGAGAAGCAGAGATTTGCTGTGCGTAAGGTAGAGGTCCGTAATTATGTGTTGTGGAAAGAGGGGATTTTTTGGTTTTCAGATGTTGATCTGGAAACGATTTTGAAGCAGTTGTCACGCTGGTATGATTTAGATATCAAATTTGTACACGAAAGTCTGAAAAGTATGCGTTTTTCATTGGAATTAAAGCGTTATCATGATATTGATGATGTATTGCGCAAGATTGCCTATACTAAAAAGGTGAAATTTGCTATTGAAGGACGCACGTTGAAGGTGATGAAGCAATGACTTGAATAATTATGTGTAACCCATTTATAAAATCATGAGAAAAAAATGTAGTTTGAAAACGAAGTTCTTGTTTTTATTCTTTTTGCTGAGTTTACAACTTTCGGCAATGAGCTATTCGCAAAGTGTCAGTTTGTCGTTGTCGCTGTCTGACGCTTTGTTGACAGATGTCCTGTCGGCAATACGCAATCAAAGTAATTATACGTTTGTATATAATATGGACGATGTGCGTAACATTAAGGTCTCTAAAGCAGAATTTAAAAATGCTGCCTTAGATGAAATATTAGACCTTTGCTTGAAAAATACCGGATTTTCCTATGTGGTGGAGGATAATGTGGTGGTGATAAGAAAACAACAGACGGTAGAGGAAAAGAAAATTGTTGGTGTCGTTAAAGATAAGGCAGGAGTTCCATTGCCGGGGGTGACGGTGTTGATAAAGGGTAGTACGGTGGGAACTGCAACTGATGCGCAAGGTAAATTTTCTTTGGCAGTAGCTAATTTGGATAAGGTGACTCTTTTGTTTTCATTTGTGGGTATGAAAACAAAAGAAGTGGCTGTTGATAGTGATAAACCTTTGCAGGTGGTGCTGGAAGAGGATGCAACGGAGATGGATGAAGTTGTGGTGAATGCGGGTTATTTTCAAAAGACAAAGGAGAGTTTTACCGGTTCGGAGGTAACTGTGAAGGTGGATGAGTTGAAAAAGGTAGGAACACAAAATATCCTTCAGGCTTTGAATGCGTTTGATCCTTCTATTCGGTTGACAGAAGATTTGATTAATGGTTCTGATCCTAACCGAGTACCGGAAATTACTATTCGAGGTGAAAATGGGTTTGACTTACGTTCCAGTGCTGATGATTCACAGACGAATCCCAATGCTCCTTTGTATGTGTTGGATGGAGTGGAGGTGACAGCACAAAGAGTGTATGACTTGGATATGAACCGTGTAGCGGAATTGACGATATTGAAAGATGCAACAGCGACTGCATTATATGGTTCACGAGGAGCCAATGGTGTGATTTTAATTACAACAGTGCGTCCGCGTGCAGGTAGAATCAGAATTACCGGAAATGCGAATTTTACAATATCGATTCCGGATTTGAGAGATTATAATCTGATGAATGCCGAAGAAAAATTGCGTTATGAGAAATTGAGCGGTGCTTATGAGCAGGATTCATGGGAGGATCAGTTGGTGGCTGATCAGGTGTATAACAAACGTGTGGAGGCGATGTTGTCAGGAGTAGATACTTATTGGTTGTCCCAACCATTGCAAACGGCATTGAATCAACGTTATTCTGTGAACTTTGAAGGAGGCGATGAGCATTTCAGATATGGAATTGATTTACGCTATTTAGGCGACAAGGGGGTGATGAAGGAATCCGGACGTAAGAACTACGGTCTGAGTGTGACTTTCCAATATAATGTTGGGGAGAATTTCTTTATTAGGAATGATGTGCTGGTGGATAATATCAAGGGAGACAATTCCCCTTATGGAAGTTTTTCTACTTGGGCTTCACAAAATCCATATGACCGTATTTATGATGAAGAGGGTAAGTTGGTGGAAAAATTGTCTTCTGGTGATTACAACCCGATGATTAATGCAACATTGCCTAATTTCAGTGTGACAGAATATACGTCAGTGCAGGATAATTTTAATATTGATTGGCGTATCATTCCCAGTATGCGCCTGCAGGGACGTTTTAGTTATACCAAGCAATTGGATAAGGCTGAAGAGTTTAAGTCTCCTAAATCACCTGAATTCAATTATATAGCTTCGGAGGTGGAAGATGCAGAAAAGAATAAGGGTAGTTATTATGTTAAAAATGGCAAGACTGACCGGCTCGATGGTAATGTGACTTTGTCTTATTTTAAAAATATCGGTAAAAGTGTATTGAATATCGGTGTCGGAACCAATATGATGGCTACCATGACGAAAGGAGATTGGTATACTGCGACAGGATTCGTGAGCGAAACGATGGATTTTATCGGAGCAGGAACTGCATTCAAGTATAATTCCAAGCCATCGGGTTCTTATGATAAGTCTAGATTGGTGGGTTTTTTTGCGAATGTAAACTATGGTTGGGACAATCGTTATTTCTTTGATTTTTCTTATCGAACGGATGGCTCCAGTAAATTCGGACGGGATTCTCGTTTTGCTCCATTCTGGGCTGTCGGTTTTGCATGGAATGTGCATAAGGAGCATTTTGTGAATTGGAATGAACGGAATCTTTTAAAAGTAAGACTGTCTGCCGGTAGTACCGGTAGTGTGAATTTTGAATCTTCACAGGCCTTGACCACTTACCAATATGATTTTGACAATGAGTATAACGGATATTATGGCGTGATGTTGAAAGGGTATGGAAATCCGGGATTGAAGTGGCAGAATACTTATTCTTATAATGCCGGTATTGACTGGGCATTTTTGAAAGGCAGGGTTCAGTTGAATGTGGATGCTTATTTGAAGATTACCGATAATCTGTTGCTCCCGATAGATATTGCGCCTTCTACCGGTTTCTATAGTTATACGGAGAATTTAGGAAAATCAGAAAACCGTGGTATTGAGGGGCGTTTGCGTGTGGGTATTATTGAAAATCGGGCAAAAGAGTTGACCTGGAATGTGACATTGGCAGGTTTTGCGAACCGGAATAAAATCAAGAAATTGTCCAATATGTTGGAGAAGATGAATGAGGATGCAAATAAGGAGGCAGCTTTGAAGGGGGGGACAGTATATAGACAATATGCAGAAGGACGTTCGCAGTCGGCTTTGATGTTGGTGCGTTCAGCAGGTATTGACCCGGCAACCGGAAATGAGGTATTTATCAAGGCAGATGGCTCGCGTACATTTGTATATGATTATCGGGATAAGGTGAATGTGGGTGATATGTTACCAAAAATGGAGGGTAATATTACGAGTAATTTAAATTGGAAAGGTTTTAATCTATATTTATTGTTCCGCTATCAATGGGGTGGCAAGACTTATAATTCTACGCTTGCTGATAAGGTGGAGAATAACTGGCAGCATTATGAGCGTGTGCGTAATAAGGATAAACGAGCTTTGTATGACCGTTGGATGAATCCCGGTGATGAAGCACTGTTCCGTAGAATCGATGAGCAGACCAATGCTTATCAGACAACTCGTTTGATGCAGAAAGACAACCTTTTCAGTTTGCAATCGGTATCTCTGTCGTACGAGTTGCCGTTGAAATATGCTTCTTGTATCGGTGCTGAAAGAATTAAGTTTTTAGCTAGTATGACAGATGTTTTCCGTATTTCATCGATTGAACAGGAGAGAGGTACTGCCTATCCTTTTGCCAGGACTTTCTCAATAGGCTTAAACGTAGCATTTTAATGGGTAAATTAATAATATGACAGATATGAAACTTAAAAATACAGGATTTCTGGTTGGATTGCTTCTTCTATTGTCTTCTTGTTCGAATTGGCTGGATGTAGATTTAATCAATGAAGTGGAAGAGGAAAAACTGTTCAGTACGGAACAGGGATTTCACGAGGCTTTAGCCGGTATATACAGTAAAATGTCGAAAAGTGAATTGTATGGTGCCGAGATGACTTTTGGTGTCGTGGATGTTCTCGCACAAACTTATGATTACAGCAATATGCTGGCTGATTATAATTCTTTGGTCAATTATAATTATGCCATGGAGGATGCTAAAGGATATATCGAAAGTCTGTGGTCAAGCGGTTATTATACGATTGCTATGATTAATAATCTGTTGAAGTATGAGGCGAATAGTGGAGATGTGATGACCGATAAGGTGAGAAAGCAAATTAAAGGTGAGGCTTTGGCTTTGAGGGCTTGGATGCATTTTGATTTGTGGAGACTGTTTGCTCCTTCTTACGGACAGGATGCACAGATGAAGAAATTGCCTTATAATCGTGAATTCGGAGTGGAGACGACAGAGCTTTCAACTAGTGAGCAGTTTTTGAAAGCCTGTATCGAGGATTGTACGGAGGCTTTGAAATGTTTGGAAAATGATCCGATTATAAAGGTGAAGCCTTATATGCTGGCAGATAAAAACGAGTCGGACCAATATGTGGCACGTATTAACTATTATGCCGTGAAAGGTTTGTTGGCACGTATCTACATTACTAGAAATGCTCCGAGAGACAAAGAATTGGCTCGTACGTTGGCTGAAGAGGTGATTAATAGTGAAAGATTTGCTTTGATGGAGTATCGGAAAGCTTTTGGAACGGAGACTGATACCAAATGGGATATTTTGTTTTCGGATGAACATATTTTTTCTTTGCGGAATAAAAAAATCAGAGAATATTCAGAAGTACACCATCGGGTGGACCCAGGACCCGGTAATACGGGTAATCTGCAAATGAGTCCGGATTTGAAGAGCGAGGTATATGCGGGATCTGCCAATGATATCCGCTTGAACAGATGGGTGGCTGAAGCCGGAGTCATGTTGAGAAAGTATTATTTGAGCGAAGCCAATGCTGAGGCGATTGTTCCGAAAGTGCCTATGATGAAGTTATCGGAAATGTATTTGATTGCTGCTGAGGGATGGTTGGATGAGGATGCTGAAAAAGCAAAGAGTTTGGTGGAAACGATGAGGAAAAGTCGGTTTATGGATGTTGGCGGTGAATATAAACTGACCAGTTTGGATAGTGAAGTTTTGCTTTCTGAGATGAGAAGGGAGTATTTGTGTGAAGGTCAGATGTTTTTTGCTTATAAACGTCTCCATCACGATATCTTGAGACAAGCTGCTCCGGGAAATATCAAAGCGAGCAATGAGGTGTTTGTGCTACCTATACCGGAGGTGGAGGAAGAATATGGTAATAGATAATTTAATGATTCGGATATGATTAAGAAATGGATAATAGCATGGGCAAGTTTTTGTTTTTTGCTCAATATTGGATGCTCTGATGGTTTGGACTCATTTTATGGGGAGCGTGATTGTGTGTATTTTCAGAATTTTATATACAATCAGGCTGGAGATAAAGTAGATTTTGATTCGATTGTCTATTCTTTCGGAAAGAAGATGCCTGAAGTGACGGTTGATACGGTGAGGTTGGTGGTATGCTATACAGGCAGGTTGTCTGACAGAGACAGGACGTATAGAGTGGTGGTGGCTGATACTGGAGTTGTGAAGAAAGGAAAGACAACACTGGAAGCCGGAAAGGATTATGAAGTGATTGCTGAGAAACAGGTGATGCGTGCTGGGTGTTGGACTGATACGGTAGAGATTGTGTTGCACCGTGATTATTTGGATGCCAGCCATGTGAAAAAATTATCTAAACGGCTTATTCTGAAATTAGAGGAGTCTGAAGATTTTGGAGTGGGAAATGTGGAAAGCAGTGAGTTGAAACTGGTGGCAAACAATTACTTGGCAGAGCCGGTATGGTGGAAGCAGATGGAGAGTTCATTGTATTATTATCATCCGATTAAATGGCAGGTGCTGATATCTTTTGCTTCAGAATTTGAAATAGAGGATAATTCCATGCCGATAAATATTTTTATGATTCAACAGAAATATGCTCCGGCTTTGGAGGCTTGGCTGAATGCCAATAAACCGATAGACAAGGAAACCAATCAGTATGTGCTGATGCGTGAGATGGTGCCGGTCGAATAAAATGTGTATTGATAAAATGAATGTTATGAAAAAGATATTTTTATTGTTATGCTTGTCGTCTATTCTATGGATATCCTGTTACGACGATAAAGGTAATTATGATTATCATGAAATCAATGAAATAGAAGGAGTGACAGATGGTCTGGATTCTGTCATTTATATCCGTCAGTTTGATACGTTGAGATGTACTCCGACATTTGCCGGTACTTTCTATAGCGATCCGGAAGCTTACAGTTACGCGTGGGAGATAGAGAAGAAGGTTGTGAGTACGGAGTTGTCATTGGTCTATCCGGTTACTTTGTCGTATGGAGATAAGAACTGCCGGCTGATTATTACGGATAAAGAACAGGGAAATCAGTATATTTTTCCTTTCCGCCTGATTGTGTCCGGCGAACGGGCCGGAGATATGATTCTGGTATTGAGTAATTTTGGAGGGAAGGCAGAACTCTCCTATAAAGGATTGGTTCCGGATACATTGCCTTTTGTCGTTAATTTTTATGAGCGTTCTACCGGTTTGGAGCTGGGAGGGAAAGGACAAAGGCTATATCGGAATTATTTGCCGGTAGAGGCATATTCCGGTTTGATGGTTGGTGTCGACGAAGGGGTAAAATCGCTTGCAGATACCACGTTGGAAGACATAGGAGGCAATACCTATTTGGATGAGAATTTCTGGAAACGTCAGATTCTTTATCCTGAGCCATCAGTACCGGATTTTTCTCCTGAGTATATTTGGCAGGGAATTCATGATTGGGCTTTTATTTTTGGCAGCCCTCAGGGAAGAGGTAACAAAAATGTGCTGATTTCGGATGGCATGTTGTATTCTTTTACAATTACCAAGAGTGGTCAGTATTATTTGGTGCGTTCGGGTTTGTTGAATATTAAGAGCTTGTATGGAGGGAAATTGTCTCCGATGTATTTCCCGGTAAGTGCAGTGGCTGCAGCAGGAGACTTTTTTATAACGACTTTGGCCTATAATTATTCTGATTATGGAGTGGTGTTTGACGAAACCGAGGGACGTTTCCTTTTGGTATCTAATTTGGGTAGTTCAATGGTAGAGATTCCGGAAACGAAGATACCTGCTTATGAGGGGTATCGTCTGATTTTTGGTTCGCATACGAATCTACCTAATGTATGTGTGGCTATCTTGGCTAAAGGCGATGAAGTGAAGGCTCTGGAATTGCAGCTGCCGGAAAATGTGAATGATGATACGGAGTGTAAGGTTTTGGCTGCAATGGATATGCCTATTGAAGCAATGAACGGAAGAAGCGATTTTTATCAATATAAATCAATCGAATATATGATGGTGTCTTCTGGGAAACAGCTATTGGCCGGCAATATCCGGGAGTGGGAAAACGGTACCGCTCCGAAACCGGTGTTTTCGTTGGATGACTTAGGGTATGGAGAGGCTGAAATCACTTGCTTTGAAATGTCGCGTTCGGAGAAGAGTATTATTTTAGGAGTTTCCCGATATGGAGAAGATCACGCGGGGAAAGGAGAAGAATTGAAGGGAGATGTAATTGTATTGGATGCTGAGACTTATGCCGTGAAGAAAGACAGTAAAGGCAGGGATATGATTTATAAAGGAGTGTGTGGTTATCCCGTAGATATAATGGTGAAGTGGCAGGAGTGGTATCGGGATGGAAAGAATCATAATAATCAATTGATGGACTCTTTGTAATGAGATTTTTTTATACATTATTTTTGTTAGTTGGATGGTTTTGCCCGAATTGTTTCGGGCAAAACTTTTCTATTGTCTTTCAACAAGACGGTTGGGAAAATGTCTTGAAACGTGCCGTGAATGAACGGAAACAGGTGTTTTTGGATTGCTATACTGCCTGGTGTGGGCCTTGTAAGATTTTGGAGAAAACTGTTTTTACACAAGATTCTGTAGCGATGTTTTTCAACCGGAATTTTGTTTGTGTAAAAATAGATATGGAAAAAGAAGGAAAGGAATTAGCCAGAAAGTTTCAGATACAGGCATTCCCGACTTTATTGTTTATAGATCCGGAAACAGAGGAGGTGAATCATCGGCTTGTGGGTGCCGGAGATGCTGCATGGCTGATTGAAGGTGGCAAGAAAGCTTTAGAAGGACTCAATAGTTTAGGTGTATTGACCAAACGGTTTGCGAAAGGAGAAAGAAAACCGGAATTTATGCGGGATTACTTGAATGCTCTTGCTGACGCCGGAATGCGTGTGCAAAGAGACCGTGTTATGGAATGTTGGTTTCGGGGATTGAATGATGAGGAATTACTGACTCCTTTGTGCTGGAGTTGTATAGAAAGGCATATTGATGCACAAACAGTGCCTTCAAATTATTGTTTTATGCGTTTCCTAGGATTATATAAAGAGTATTATCGTATTGCGGAAAAACGGATGGTGGATTTAAGAATCAGTGTTGTTATACAAAACAGAATTGCAAAATATACCCGTTGGAAAGCAGAGCAGGGAAATTTGTTTGATGAAGAAGGACGTCAGCAATTGATGGAGGATTTACAAAAGATGGATTATGAGAAGGTGTCGAGTTGGCAAGCACAATTATCGACGGCTGAATATGTGGGAAAGCAAGATTTTAAAGGATTGTTGTTGCACATGAAAAAAATATTGAAGGAAGGTGTTTTGAAAGAAGGGGAGGAAGGGTACTATTTAGCACTTTTTTTGCCTTATTTGGCGGCTAGTAAGGAGCGTTCAGTTATTGAGGAAGCTCTTGAATGGATGGAGGAGTGGAGTGTGAAATATCCAGCAGATCCAATGATTGAGAGTTTGAAAAAGCAGTTAATAACAGCATTATAATCGATTCTTGATATATAATGTATGGAGATGCGGAATTTCCAAACGAAAGGGATTCCGCATTTTTTATGTGCTAAAGTGAAAATTAATTAGACTGATTCTATATTGAATATATAGAGAATTTTTTCCGTATAAAGACTTGCAAGTGGGGTTGTTTGTTTATAAATTTGACAAACAGAATTGAATATGTTTAATTTTAAACAAAACCATATACTTATGAAGAAGCTTATTTCAGTAGAAGAGGCAGTTGCAAAGGTTACTGATGGGATGACGGTTATGATTGGCGGATTCCTTGCGAACGGTACACCTAACGCAATCGTTGACGCTTTGGCAAAATCAGGAGTGAAGAATTTGACCTTGATCGTAAACGATACCGCTTTCCCGGACAAAGGATGCGGGCAGTTGATTGCCAATAAACAAGTGAAAAAGGTGATTGTGTCGCATATCGGAACAAATCCTTGTACCAGTGAACAGATGAATAGCGGGGAACTGGAAATTGAATTTTGTCCGCAAGGAACTTTGGCAGAACGCGTGCGTGCAGGCGGTGCAGGTCTGGGCGGTGTTTTGACCCCGACAGGTATAGGAACATTGGTTGCTGAAGGAAAACAGATTCTGAATATTGACGGTAAGGATTATCTGTTGGAAAAACCGTTGCGTGCTGATGTTGCATTGGTGGGCGCAAGTGTAGGTGATGATGCCGGAAACTTGGTGTATAAAGGAACAACACAGAATTTCAATCCGCTGATGGCAACTGCTGCCGACCTGGTGATCGCTGAAGTGCAGGAATTGGTGGAAAAAGGTGAGCTTTATCCTGAATTGGTGAGAACTCCGGGTATTTTCGTGGATTATATTGTGAAAGCTTGATTGTAAAACTGAAAAATTTAGCTAATAATGGAAAAGTCAATGATAAGATTAAGAATGAGCGCAAAAGATGCTCATTATGGCGGAAATTTGGTGGATGGTGCACACATGGTGCATTTGTTCGGAGATGTGGCAACTGAGCTGTTGATTATGCACGACGGTGACGAAGGGCTGTTTGTGGCATACGATAATGTTGAGTTTCTGGCTCCGGTGTATGCCGGTGATTATATTGAGGCAGTCGGTGAAATTGTGAAGGTGGGCAACACTTCCCGCAAGATGGTGTTTGAGGCCCGTAAAGTGGTGGCTGCCCGTCCGGATATCTCTGCTTCTGCAGCAGATGTGTTGGCTGAGCCTATTGTGGTATGCCGTGCAAGCGGAACTTGTGTTGTTAAGAAAGAGGATCAAAGAAAATAATTGCAGGATATGGAGAAGTTGATTATTACAGCTGCCATTTGTGGCGCAGAGGTGACAAAGGAACAGAATCCTGCAGTACCTTATACTGTTGAGGAAATTGTCAGAGAGGCTAAATCGGCTGTAGATGCCGGTGCTGCTATCGGCCCACGCATCATGTGCGTGAGGATGACGGTACGCCTACTCAGAGCAAGGCTCGTTTTAAAGAGTGTATCGATGCCATTTATAAAGTGTGCCCGGATGTGATTATCATCCCTTCTACCGGTGGCGCTGTGGGTATGACTGCGGAAGAACGTCTGCAGCCAACTGAATTGTTCCCGGAGATGGCGACTCTTGATTGCGGTACTTGTAATTTCGGCGATGATGTATTTGAGAATACAATGCCTATGATGCGTGCTTTCGGTACGAGGATGTTGGAAAATAATATTAAGCCGGAGTATGAGTGTTTTGAAATGGGACATTTGGATACGGTTTTGAATATGGCTAAGAAAGGTCAGGTTCCGGGTGTTCCGATGCAGTTTAATTTTGTATTGGGCGTCCCCGGATGTACTCCGGCAACCGTTCAGAATCTGAGCTGGCTGGTAAATGCAATTCCGGCAGGTTCTACCTGGACTGCTACCGGTATCGGACGTCATGCCTTTTCATTGG
>OGQF01000582.1_pt1 | contig 30238 bp, 20 predicted proteins | sample 1553141 | NCBI WGS metagenome assembly OGQF01 (sample SAMEA2580005, study PRJEB22360) | human gut metagenome | biome: human gut; feature: human-associated habitat; material: faeces | place: Denmark | collected 2008/2010
GAAACTTATTTTGAAGGAAATAATTTTTCGGAAGATATTGTTCAAGAAGTGTTCTATCGTTTTATAAAAGACAAAATGTATAAGAAAGTAACAGCTTTTACTTTATCTTCTTATTTGTTTCAATGTGTAAAGAACGCATGTCTAAATAAAGTTCGGGATCAAAAAAAATTTACTACAGCTGATGAATTAAAATTTGATGTGGTAGAGGAAGAGGTATATAGTATTTCTCCTGAATTGTTGGCATCTATTTATGCAGCGATAAATGCTTTGCCTGAAAAAACCAGATTAGTTGTTACATCAGTAATTGTACAAAATAAAAAATATAAAGAAGCAGCTGATGAATTGGGAGTGTCTGTTAATACAGTTAAGCGTTTGTTGTCAAATGGATTGAAACAACTGCGGAAGCAATTTTCTGATGCATTGGTTATGTTTTTCTTTCTGAGGGGCGAAAAATGTATTTTATAAAAAATAATTCTTATTGATTCACCCATTTGTGATTGTCCGTGTTATACTGAAACAATTGAGTTAATTTGATTGATTTTTATGTATTTAAACACGGAAGAAGAATATATTTTTGATTATTTATCAGGAAATTTGCCTGTTGCAGATGAAAAAATGTTTTCCAGCTGGTTAGATGAATCAGAATCTCGTAGATTTTTATTCAAGCAATGCTGCAAAGAGTATTATAGGCTTCGTTGGAGTAATAAGTGGAATGAAGTATCTGTTGATAATTCCTTTTTACGTGTGCAGAAGCGTTTGAAACGAGAAAGAAGAATCAGAATACTTAAATATGCTGCGTTTGTTACTATGTTATTGACAATCGCAGGAGGAATGGTTTTGCTAAAGGAACCTGCTGAGGATTCTGATGTTGTGTTACTTGCTGATAAAATTCCTAGTATTGATGTTAATAAGCCGATATTGACTCTTAGTACTGGGGAACAAATAATTTTATCGTCTGATGTATTGGATCAACAGTCTTTGTTAGGTGTTGATGTTTCTCTCATTGATTCTAATTCGTTAAAATATAATGTAAAAGAACGAGTGGAAAAGCAATCAGTGTCTTATAATAAACTGACAATACCAAGGGGAAGTGATTTTTATTTAACACTATCTGATGGAAGTCGGGTATGGTTGAATGCTGCTAGTGAATTAAAGTATCCAGAAGTATTTTGTAATGGAGAGCGTAAAGTTTATCTTTCTGGAGAGGCATATTTTGAAGTTGCACAAGATTCTGCAGCTCCCTTTATTGTGTGTGTGGCTAATATGGAGTTGGAAGTAGTGGGGACAAGCTTTAATGTAAAAGCTTATGAGGATGAAAATTTGATAACGACAACATTAATGACAGGAAAAATCGTGCAATACTATCCTGACATAAATAAAAAGATCGTTTTAGAGCCTTCGAAACAGTCGGTGTATAATAGAAAGTTAGGGACATTGGCAACTCAAGTTGTGGATATTCAAGATGTAATAGCTTGGAAGGAGGCTAGGATTGTAATAAGAAACCAACGTTTAGATGATATTTTACGGGGGTTGTCCCGATGGTATGATTTTGAGGTTGTTTATGAAAATCCAGAATTAAAGGATGTTAGATTTCATTTGCATTCAAAACGTTTTGATAATATTCAAATGATTTTGGATGTGTTGCAAGCTACAAATGGAATTCATGTTAGATATCAAGGGAATAGAATATATATAAGTAAGTAAAACACTGCTTAAATTAACCAAAGTAAAATCAAATTATGCAAAGTAAAAGAAGAGCGAAACCCATTTTGCAAAGAATGAGACTTCTTGCAATGATGGTGTTGATTAGTATTTGCACTTGCCAGGCAAGTGTAAATGGACAAAGTAATCGGGTCAGTTTGAATGTAAAAAATTTTCCTTTTAGTGTATTGTTGCAGCAAATCGAAGAGCAAAGTGGTTACATGTTTGTGTATAAATCAAGTGATATTGAAGCCTTAGGGAAGGTCTCTGTTGTTGAAACGCAGATAGAAGTAGGACAATTGTTGGATAAATACCTGGCAAATACAAATTTAACTTATGATTTGAATGATAATTTGATTGTCATAAAAAAAATAAAACAAGAAGTTGTAGAACGTCATGTAGAGGGGAAAGTTGTAGATTCAAAGGGAAATCCACTGCCTGGAGTAACTGTGTTGATAAAAGGTACAACAATGGGTGTTATTACAGATGTAGATGGAAATTATAAATTGCAATTGCCCGATAATAAGGATATTATTTTGGAGTTTTCATTTGTTGGAATGGAGACTCAAAATGTAGTTTATGCCGGTCAAAAAAAGATAGATGTTACCTTACAAGAAAGTGTTATTGAAATTGATGAGGTTGTTGTTACAGGTTATCAGGTTGTTGATCGGCGTAAATCAACGTCTGCAGTAACGTCAGTACGAGCTGATGATATTATGATACCATCCGTTACATCTATTGATAAAATGCTTGAAGGACGAGTTCCTGATATGATGTTAATGACGAATTCGGGGGAAGTAGGTGTTGTCCCGAAAATTCGTATTCGTGGTACGTCTACTTTGATTGGTAATCGTGAACCATTGTGGGTGGTTGATGGCATCGTAGTACAAGATCCTGTGAATATTGAGCCTGAAACATTGAATGATCCGGATTATATAAATCGTATCGGTAATGCAATTGCAGGTTTGAATCCACAAGATATTGAGCGTTTAGATATTTTGAAGGATGCTGCAGCAACTGCTATTTATGGAACGAAAGCAGCAAATGGTGTAATAGTTATTACGACCAAAAAAGGGCGTATTGGGCGTCCGGTTGTACGTTATAATATGACAACTACTTTTCGTCAACGTCCACGTTATACAGATGGGAAAATTGATTTGATGAACTCTAAGGAGAGAATTCAATTTTCAAAGGAATTGTTTGATTCTCACTATGTCTATCCGGATTATGTAAATTTAGTTGGCTTTGAGAAATTGACTTATGACCTTTACAAAGGGGTTATAACTCCTGCTCAGTTTGATACAGAAGTTGCACGTATAGAAACAATGAATACCGATTGGTTTGATTTGTTGACAAAGGATTCATGGTCACATCAGCATACTTTAAGTGTGTCGGGTGGTTCACAGGATGCACGTTATTATGCTTCTATTGGATATACAAGAGATAATGATGTTATCCAAGGAGATCATAATGAAAGGTATACTGCAGCTTTAAATCTTGATGTTAATATGACCAAGTGGCTGACTGCTTCGTTTAGTATGAATGGTAATGTTTCTCAAAGAGACTATTATCCTCAAAGTCTTTCTCCTATAGATTATGCCTATAAAACCAGTCGTGCTATTCCTGCTTTTACGAATGAAGGAGAGTATGAATATTATATGAAAAAGGTTGATGGTAGTAATACCGAAGAATATAAATATAATATTTTAAATGAATTGAAAAACAGTTCGTATACACAAGATGGTTCTGGCTTGACTGTTAATGCTAATTTGCAGTTTAAATTTACAGAATGGTTGAATGCTAATGCAATAGTTTCTTATTCAACCTCCAATACAGTACAAGAAGAATATTGGGGTGAAAAGACTTGGTATGCTAGTAGTCTCAGAGGTACAGATCAAGGTGTTGCAGCACAGGTTGGAACAAATAGCAAGAGCGAAATGCCTTTTGGTGGAGAATTAAAGAGAAATGATACAAGAAATAATTCATATACAGTTCGTTTGCAATTGAATGCTAATCGATATTTAGGGGTTGATCAACAACATAATATTTTTGCAAGTGCCGGTTATGAAATGAGTTCGACCAAATATAAAGGTTATCAAAATACGAGTAGGGGTTATTATCCGGACAGAGGTATGGATTTTGTAAAAAATATAAATTTAGATGACTATCCTGCTTATAAGACTTGGTTGGCTTCTAATACTCCGTTGTTAACCAGTGATTTGACGAATATGGTCTCTGGATATATTTCTGCTTCTTATAGTTATAAGGGATGGCTTACTTTGAATGGAAATGCTCGTATAGATGGAAGTAATCGTTTCGGAGATCAAAGTAATAATCGTTTTTTGCCTATTTGGTCTGCGTCTGGGTCTTGGAATATTTCAGAAATTAATTGGTTGAAAAAAGATTGGATTGATTTTATTACGTTGAAAACCTCATTTGGGTATCAAGGTAATATGCTAAGTGACCAATCACCTGTCATGATTATAGAAAAACATCCGACAGACGGATATTTTAATGAGATGACCGCAACACTGAAAGTGAACGCAAATCCTGATTTAAAATGGGAAAAAACGAGTTCATACAATCTTGGTCTTGATTTTTCACTTTTTCAGCGTAAGTTAATGATGGAAGTATCTTACTATTACAAGCATACTAAAAATGCCTTTATGGCAAAAGATATTTCTTCTATTAATGGAATTGATGGAAATTCTTATATAGTAAACAGGGGAGATGTAGATAATAGTGGTTATAGTATTGCAGCGACAGTTTCGCCGATAAATACAAATGATATTAGATGGACATTGTCTACCTCTTTCAGTCGAACAATCAATAAGATAAAGAATAATCCTGCTGCGGATCAATATGAGTTGAAGGATTTCTTGAATGGGACTGTTTTGGTTGGTGGTAAATCTGTCGGTACATTTTATTCTTATAAATTCATAGGTCTGAGTCCAGTGGATGGTGGTCCTTTGTTTGATGATATGGAAGAAGAGAAAGATAAGTTGAGGGGACAAAGTAAGTTTGCTACTTATTCGCAAGTATTGGAAGCTTCTGGACGAAGAGAGCCTATCATGTCAGGAGGGTTAAATACAAGTGTACGTTATAAGAATTTACGATTAAATGCTTCATTCGCTTATAGTTTGGGTGGTAAAATTCGTCTTTTTGGAATGTATGGACAAGCAACGAATAGCAGTATAGATGTAAGTACGATTTATCCGGAACGTAATATGGATCGTTCTGTAATAAATCGTTGGAAAAAGCCTGGTGATGAGCGTTATACAAATATTCCTGCGATTATCAGTATTGCTAATTCTGCATATGCGCGTTATCGGAACCACTGGTCTCGAGATATGGCAGATATTCAGCCAATAGCTCAAAGTTATTGGGATATGTATGATTATTCAAATCATCGTGTAGTTAGCTCTAATTATTTGAAATGTCAAAATATTAGTTTGACATACGAATTTGCAGAACAATTATTATCAAAAGCAGGTATATCGCGTTTGGAACTTGTGCTTTCCGGAAGCAATTTATTTACTATTTGTTCTAAGAAATTGAATGGGCAGACTCCCTCACAAAGTGGTTTCGCAGATATTCAATTATCTGATAGACCTACTTATTCTATAGGATTGAATGTTTCATTTTAAAATTCTGACCTTATGAAAAGATATTTTTTTATATTTATATTGATTTGGCTGAATACTTCTTGTTCTAATTTTTTAGAGGAGTACTCTCAAGACCTTTCAAAAGTAGAGAATTATACTGATCTGGACGAATTACTTATTGGAGATGGTTATTGGCGTCCAGGTAAAGCCTATTTGGCAAGTTCTGTTCTTAAGATGGATGAACCTTATTTGATGTCCCTGCATTTGATGTCTGATGAAACTGAAATTTTCAGGAAGGCTAATAATGCTGATATATTAAATATTCGAAATAAGTTTTTTGGTTGGGCGACATGGCAGAGGCAAGTTGGTATTGATTTTAAAAAGACTAAAGTAGATAGAGAGGATATCGATTGGAATGAATTATATAAACGTATCAATATTGTAAATCAAATTATAGCGCATATAGATCAACAAGCTGCTGATGGTGAGAAAGAGCAATTGGAAAAAGTTCGTATCAAAGGTGAGGCATGTTTTTTAAGAGCTATATATTATTTTACTCTTGTAAATATGTATGCTAAACCATTTGATCCTGCCACTGCAGCGAATGAGCCTGGTATTCCTGTGAAGTTAAGTCAGAAAATTGAAGATAAGGAATATGTCAGTGAGTCTCTGGCAAAAGTGTATGAAACTATTTTGGCTGATTTGAAGAATGCGCGTGAATGTTTACGTCAGACTCCTGTTAAGAATCATCCGTATCGTGCAGATATTGTCGCTGCTCATTTGTTAACTAGTCGAGTTTATCTTTATATGCAAGATTGGCAGAATGCACGAAATTATGCAGATAGTGTTATTGTAAGAAAAGGTGAACTGGAAAATTTGAATCATTGGAATGCTGCTGGTGGTGCGGATTTTCTTAGCCGTTCGTCTGTTGAAACTATTTTTTCAATGGGGGGACATTTGTTGGCGCCGGCTCTTTATTCTACTGACGCGCAGAATGCTATGGGACAAGTGTTGCGGTATCCTGCTTATATAATATCGAAAGATTTAATAAGTTTATATGGTGCTGATAGTGATAATAGTGATTTGCGTCGTGGTATATATATTCGTCAAATTACTCCTATGATATCTAATGTGCCTTCAACACCTGTGTGGGTGTTTGGAAAAGTGGATGGTCCACGTTCTTTTAAAAATGGAACGACTGCTTTTGAGGTTTCTGACGTATATTTGATGCGTGTGGCTGAGGCATATTTAAATGCAGCAGAAGCCGCAGCACAATTGGGTAAAACAGCAGAAGCAGTGGAATTATTGAAGCGTTTGCGTCAAAATCGTGTGACAAAGGATGTTGCATCTTATGGTGATGGAGCAAGTTTGATTCAATTTATTCGAGATGAACGCGAACGTGAACTTTGTTTGGAAGGTCATCGTTGGTTTGATTTACGTCGTTATATGGTAGATTCACGATATCCATTTAGTAAAAAGATTGTGCATTATTATACAGATTTTAATAGTAAAGTCGCAGATCCGAATACTGGATTGAAATATCAGACATTACGTTATGTTTTGGAAGAAAATGATCCTGCGTATACTTTGGCTTTGCCTAAGGAGGTTACGGATTTTCAAAATACTCTTCCTTCAGTAGAGCGTCCGGAGCGTATGGAAACAGTATACAATGAATATGAAGGTGTGGATATGGCTAAGCAAGGATATGATGACGGACTTCGAGGTGGAAAAGCTATTGGAAAAGCAGATAAATTAGAAGAAAAGAACTTCGTGGATAGTAATCAGAATCCTCGCTTTTATGATTACCAAAATAAAGAGTATTCCGTATTTACAATTTATGCTCAAGAGTATGCAAAAGGTTTTAAATCCGGGTATGCTGAGGGATATGGAGATAAATAATTAAATGACAATTAAATATAGAATCATGAGATACTTGAATATTTTATTTGTGATTTGGGGAATGATGTTTTTTCAGTCGTGTTCAGAAGATGAATTGATGTCATCAGAACCATATCATACGTTTGCTCCTGAAGCTTGGGATATGAGTGAAGAAGCACAATTGCGTAGAGATTTTTTTGAACAAAATGGTTTTTATATCCTTTTTAATGATACGTTGAGACATACAAAGGTCGGAGAAGAGGGTAGAGGAAAGCCTGTATATCAGACAGAAACAGTTGATCCGAATTGGAGTTTGTTTGGCTATGATGGAAATACGAAATATAAGTTTGCGTATTTTAAAACTATCGAAGAAAAGGAACAGCGGGCAGAATTTGTTACTAAGTTGGCAGAACGTATGGCTAAGCATAATCTGATGCGTCCTTATTCTGTATTAGTTGTGGATACCATTTTGTCTGAAACATCTGGAACAATTTCTCGTCCTGAATTTTTGAATTCACTGCGTTGTTTTATTTTGGCAGCATCTGATATGGAGAAATTAGATGAAATGAAGTTGTTGTCAAATATTGCAGGTGCAAGTATTTCAAGTAAATATGATGGTGAATTGCAACCTTTTTATAATATGACTGTGGGTACATGGGGAGATCTGTTGTATGGCACTTTTAAATGGGGGTTCGGAGAAGAAATGGAGCCTTTTTATGAGTTGGGTCTATTAGTAAATAACACTTCTTCTATGTTCCATTGTTCAAAAGAAGAAGATGTTACAGCTTATATTCATTTATTGTTGACTAAAAGTGAAGAGGATGTTATGAAGGAGTTTGCATCTTATGAAAAGGTACTTAAAAAGTATGCTCTTATTAAGGATATTGCTATGAAAGCAGATATTAAGTTTTAATCAGATAAATTTTATACTATGAAATATTTATATATCGTATTATTGGCTTTATTGGTTGTTACTGCTTGTGATGATAATTCACTGCCGGAAGTAAAACCATTAGATGCAGGGACATGGATAGATCCCGATAATGGAATAGCATATAATTGGGTGCGGATAGGTGAACAGGAATGGATGACTTCTAATTTAAGAGCTGGGACACCTTATTATGATGCATCGTATGATTTGAGTCAATATGGTAGCAATTTATATCTTGATTTTTCATCTAGTAAGGAAAAAGAAAAGCAGGATATGGAGGAAAACGGGAATTTGTATGAATGGGGCACAGCTTGTAAGGTATGTGCCAATTTGAAGGATGGCTGGAGATTGCCGACAGATGAAGATTGGAAAAAATTGGAGATTGCTTTGGGAATGTCTGTGGGAGAAGCCAATACTTTGGGGTGGAGAGGAGATGGTGTTGCAACATTAATGCAGCAACAAGATAATGATGGTTCTGGGTTGAATTTTATTATGTCGGGTTGTTGGATTGTTGGTGACTCGCATTATATGCGTATTCGTTATGTACAAGAGAAGGGGTTTTATTGGACAGCTTCGCGGGATAATGATGGGCGTGTATTTTACCGAAAATTTCATTATAATTCTTCTGAGGTATATCGTAATACAACAGATACTTTATCGGTGCCTGCAATGCGTGTCCGCTGTGTTCGTGATGTAAAGTAAAAAAGCATAGATGAAAATAAAAAGCCCCAAACACTTGGGGCTTTTTTGTAAATAGATTTTTTTAAATACCTTCTAATGCACTAAGGGTTTTTAGGGTTTCTGGATTAGAGGGACGAGTAGCATTGGATTGAATGATTTTTCCTTCACGGTCAAGTAAAATGAAACGTGGGATGCCTGTAATCATATAAAACTCCATGAATGATTTATCATTACCATAATGAAGTTGAATACCTCCTAGTTTTTCTTCTTTTACCATCTTTTCCCAATCAGCTTTATTTTGGTCGCATGATATGCTGACAAAATGTATGTTTTTATTTTTGAAGCGGTGTTCAAGTTCTTGTAAATAAGGTAACTCCCCGCGACAAGGCCCGCACCAAGTTGCCCAACAATCAATATATACATATTTACCAGCAAGGTCTTTTAATGAAATATTTTTGCCATTTATGTCGGTGAATTTAAAATCAATAGATGGTTGTCCTTTTGCAACTTTTGCCCATTTGTCACATAATGCTTTGTAGGCTGTGAGTTTTTGAGGATTAGTGACATTTGCTTTATAAATGGATGCAAATTCAGAGAGACCATCAATACCATATCTTCCTATGTATTTACAAATAAAATGGTCAATTATGAATTCTTTTATTGCTGGTGTTTTAAAGTTGTTTTGGATGATGTCTAATTGCTTTTTTAAAATAGCTAAAGCATTGGTTTCTCCTTGATTTCCGATAATTTCAAAATAACTAAGTAGGGCATTTTTGTATTCTGCCATATTCATTAATTCTGGCTCTTCAACAATTGCTTGTTTTAGTGCTTCATATAGTTTTTCAGAAGGGAGATATTGTTCAATTTTTGCATAAAAAGGATGGTAGGCAATATAAGTAGGTAGAGCAGAATAGAGAGAATAATGGATTCGTTTTTTTTCTAATTTATTGAAGTGTGAATCAAAATTCATAGAATCCAAATGGGCAGATAGCTTTATTTCTTGCTCTCTCAATTGTTTTAAAAAATCGGATTCTTGTAGCTCCAAAGGAGGAAGGCTTTTTTTTAATGGTTCACTATTTAAATATTTGTTTTTTATTGCTCCTTCTCCTGTAAATGAAGTACTGATTGTGCGACCTTCTACGTTAAGTGTTAAATTAAAATCTTTGTTGGGTTCTATATATACGGGAACTTTTAGTATACCAAACTGTATTGTTGCATAATTGGCTTTAAAGTGCTCTGGAAGGCTAATATTGGCTGTATGGGTTGAGTCTAGATTGATTGTAAATATTGTATCTGTAGTACTTAGAAATGTTGAATAATTATTTGTTTCTCCTTTAATGTGAATACTGATATCGGTTTTGGGATTAGTGGTGCAGGATGTTATAATTAATAAGAGGCCTGCTAAATAATGTATTTTATTCATAGGAAAAATAATTTTGGGTGTTATTTCGGTGCACAGCATAAAATATTTGCTGTGCATCGAAAGTGTGATGTTTTAAATACCTTCAAGTGCGTCAAATGTTTTTGCCGTTTCGGGGTTTGACGGACGTGTAGCATTGACCTGAATGATTTTTCCTTCACGATCTAATAGAATGAAGCGTGGAATTCCTTTTATCATGTAGAAATCCATAAACGCTCTGTCTCCACCATTGTGTAGCTGAATGCCTCCTAGTTTTTCTTCTTTTACCATCTTTTCCCAATCAGCTTTGTTTTGGTCGCAAGAGATGCTGACAAAATGGATGTTTTTGTTTTTATATTGGTGTTCAAGTTTTTGCAGGTGAGGAAGTTCTCCACGGCAAGGTCCACACCAAGTGGCCCAACAGTCAATATATACATATTTACCAGACAAATCTTTTAAGCTTACTTCTTTACCATTGATATCTAAATATTTGAAATCGATAGAAGGCTGTCCTTTGGCTACTTTTGCCCATTTTTCACACAATGCTTTGAAATCTGCTTTTTTCTTTGGATCTGTTACTTTGTTGTCATAAATCGTAGAAAATTCAGAGAGCTTGTCAATCCCATTTCTGCCAACGTATGCTTTGACAAAGTAGTCTACTGTAAAATCTGCAATTTCTGGTGCCTTGAAGTCATTTTGGATGATGTCTAATTGATTTTTTAGTAATTCTAAGGAATTTGAAGCTTTTGAGCGTCTTGACATTACTTCTATATATCCGATTACAGCGCTCTTGTATTCTTGAATATGGATTAACTCCGGCTCTTCAGATACAGAGCTTTTAAGTGTGTTGTATAATTCATCAGACGGTTTGTAATCAGGTTGTTTACCATAATATGGGTGGTAGGCAACGTATGTTGAAATGGAGGAATAAAGAGAATAGTGGATTTTCTTTTTCTCTATTTTTACAAATGCAGCATCAAAGTTTTCTTTTTCAAGGTTTCCAACCAATTGTGCTTCTTTGTTGGCTAAGGCCTCTATGAATGCTTTTTCATCCAATTCCAATGCAGGCGTATTGTCTTTGGCAACGTCTCCGTTCAAATAACTGTTCGTAGCGGCTCCTTCACCTTTAAATATAGGAGTAATTTTGCGACCTTTTGTATTTATGTCGATATCAAAGTTTTTTCCAGGCTCGATGTATAAAGGTAAATGCATACGGCCTAATTGTAAGGTTGCATAGTCTGCTTGTAAATTTGTTGCCAATTGTAAGGTAGCAGAATTTGTGGAATCGAGACTTACAGAGTAAATAGAGTCTTTTGTGTTTAATGTAATAGGAATTTCATTGACTCTTTCCCCCTCCATGTGGATGCTTACAGTGGTCTTGGGAGCTGTTGTGCAAGCTGTTGCAGCTACCATAAGACCTGCTAGATAATAAAGTTTTTTCATATGTATTTTTTTTAATTTTAATGTTGCAATTTACTTTGATTTGCGGATTATCTTTGTGTCGTTAGTATGCTTTAACCTTTATTTAACCTGATGGTATGGAGTTTTTTTGCATCTTTGAAAAAAAGAAATCAATGGAATATTTAAATGAATGAATATGGATAAAAATGAAGCTTTAAAATATCATGAATCGGGGCGTCCCGGTAAAATCGAGGTTATTCCTTCGAAACCTTATAGCACTCAACATGATTTGTCGTTGGCTTATTCTCCAGGTGTAGCGCAACCATGTTTGGAAATTGAAAAAAATCCAGGTGATGCTTATCGCTATACTGCAAAAAGTAATTTAGTGGCAGTGATTTCGAATGGAACTGCGGTGCTTGGCTTGGGAGATATCGGGGCTTTGGCAGGGAAGCCTGTAATGGAGGGTAAGGGATTATTGTTTAAAATATTTGCTGATATAGATGTGTTCGATATAGAGGTGAATACGAAAAATGTTGATGAGTTTGTCCGTACCGTAAAGATGATTTCTCCAACTTTTGGTGGAATTAATCTGGAGGATATTAAGGCTCCTGAATGTTTTGAAATTGAACGTAGATTGAAGGAGGAGTTGGATATACCTGTGATGCATGATGACCAGCATGGAACAGCTATTATTTCGGGGGCAGGTCTGTTGAATGCTTTGGAGTTGAATGGTAAGAATATAGGAGATGTGAGAGTTGTAGTGAATGGTGCCGGAGCCGCAGCGATTTCTTGTGCCCGATTTTATAGAAGTCTAGGTGTAAAGCGTGAGCATATTTTAATGTGTGACAGTAAGGGCGTTATTTATGAGGGGCGTGCAGGATTGAATGCTGAAAAAATGGAATTTGCTGTGCCAACAGAAGCTAGAACTTTGGTGGAAGCGTTGAAAGGTGCTGACGTCTTTTTGGGATTGTCTGTGGCTGATATTTTGACCGAAGAAATGGTGCAGAGTATGGCAAAGGATCCCATTGTATTTGCTTTGGCTAATCCGAATCCGGAAATTAGCTATGAGAGGGCGATGCATTCTCGTCCGGATATTATTTTTGCGACAGGGCGGTCAGATTACCCTAATCAGATAAATAATGTATTGGGTTTCCCATACATTTTCCGAGGGGCATTGGATGTACAGGCTAGTGGAATCAATGAAGAGATGAAGTTGGCAGCTGCCCGTGCAATTGCGGATTTGACCAAACAGCCAGTTCCCGAAAGTGTGAAGATGGCCTATCATGATCCGGCGATTTCGTTTGATAGAAATTATATTATTCCAAAAGCATTGGACAATCGTTTGATTAGTTGTGTGGCTCCTGCTGTTGCGAAAGCTGCAATTGAATCTGGAGTGGCTCGTCGGGTGATTGAAGATTGGGATGCTTTTCGCGAAAGTTTGGAGAAGCGTGTTAGTCATGATAATGGATTAATGCGCTTGATGACGCATAAGGCGAAAGCGAATCCGAAGCGTGTGGTGTTTGCAGAAGGGGAAAATTTACAGGTATTGCAAGCGGTGCAGGAATTGACAGCCGAGCATATAGCTTATCCTATTTTAGTAGGCAATACGGCTGTTATTCAAGATAAAATAGCTCGTAATAAGTTGACAATTCAAAATTTCACGATTTTTGATCCGGTTGTGGAAGCAGATGCAATAGAACGATATACGGAGCATTATTATGAAAAAATGCAGCGCCTAGGCGTATCTAAGAGTAAGGCTGTCTTGAAAATGCAAGATCCTAATTATGTCGGTTTGATGATGTTGGAGTGTGGCGATGCAGATGGTTTTATTTCAGGTGTGAATTCTCCATATAAAGAAGTGTTTGAAAAAGCCAAAGAGGTGGTTGGTTTGCAACCATGTTGCAAATATGCTGCCGGTATGCATATTGCTACAACAAAACGTGGAACTTATTTCTTGGCAGATACTACAGTAAATAGCCATCCTTCGGCAGAAACTTTGGAGTATGTAACTGTTTTGACCCATGATGCTGTAAAACGTTTTGATATTGATCCTGTGATAGCTTTGACTTCTTATTCGAATTTTGGGGAATATCGTTTAGGAAGTCCGGCTCAGATTCAAGAATGTATCACTCAGTTGCATAATAAGTATCCTGAAATTTTAGTGGATGGAGAAATGCATGCTTCTATGGCTTTTGATAAAGAATTGAGACAAAGGGAGTATCCGTTTTCAATATTAGGAGATCGTGATGTGAATACAATTATTTTCCCGAATTTGAGTTCTGGTAGTGTCGGCTTGAGTATGTTGCAGGAATTGGGTAGTCATGAGATCATCGGACCGATTCTGCTGGGTATGAATAAACCTGTACATATTCTTCAGATGGGATGTCAGGTAAGAGATATTGTACATATGGCAACGCTGGCCGTTTCTGATGCTCAGAAGGAAAGAAGAGATATGTGTAGAATCTAGTTGAACTAAAAAGGCAACCGGTTAGGTTGCCTTTTTAGTTATTTTACTGGAATTTTTTCAATCCTACGTTGATGACGTCCTCCCTCAAATTCAGTGGTTAGAAAACGTTCAACGATATCTTGGGCATCTTCATAAGGAATAAACCGAGCAGGAAGGCAACATACATTAGCATCGTTGTGCAGACGAGCCAGCCATGCGATTTCAACAGTCCAACAAAGGGCTCCACGAATACCCTGGTGTTTGTTAACCGTCATATTGATGCCATTACCGCTTCCACAAAGGGCAATCCCTTTGTTAAATTCTCCTGATTCAACAGCTGCAGCCATAGGATGTGCAGTGTCAGGATAGTCCATACTTTCGGCAGAATGTGTTCCGAAATCTTTAACTTCATGTCCTTTGGTGCGAAGGTATTCCACCAATTTTTCCTTGAATTCGTAACCTGCATGGTCACATGCGATAGCTATTTTCATGGTTTAAGATTTGAGCAATTAATTTTGTTTGATGACACAAAGGTATAGTTTTATCTGTATAACATTCAAGCTATGGATATTTTTTTATTTTTCTGTTGGATTTTGTTTTGTTGTACTGTCTTCAATTTCGATATAAATATACGGCGGATTGGGGGTGGAAGTTGGCGAATGTAGTTGTAGAGTAGGGTAATCTTTGTCAATTTTCAATTGTTGTGAAACTTTTGGGACTTCCTTTCCCTTCTGTTCACAGGCACAAATCATAATATAGATGACAAGTGTCAGCATACATGCTATAAATAGTCTCATAAGTCTAAAATTTAATGGGTTAAAAGTATATGTACGTAAATACGAGTAATGGGTTACTTTTGTATCTTTGCACTTGCTATGAAAGAGAAGAATTTAAATACAATAATAGATCTGCTAGAGCGTAGCTGTAGCAAATTCCCGGATAATGTATATTTGTGGGAGAAAAGAGATGGAAAATACCAGCCCTCTACTTATTCTGAAGTGAAGCAACAAGTAATGTATGTGGCAGCAGGGATGATGGCGGTTGGACTTGAGAAAGGCGACCGTGTAGCGTTGTTAAGTGAAGGATGTAATGCTTGGGTGTATGGCGAATTAGGTTTACTTTATGCTGGTGGTACGAATGTGCCTTTGAGTATTAAGTTGACTCCGAAGGAAGTAGTTTTTCGAGTGAATCATTCTGGTGCTCGTTATTTGATTGTTTCTGATTTTTATGTGAATACGATTCGTCAAATTGAAGATGAATTGACGAGTATCGAGAAGATATTTGTTATTCGTCCTTCGCATGTTGTTGAAGGAAAATATGTGTCTTTCGATCAATTATTGTCTAGTGGAAAAGTATGGATGGAAAAGCATCCGGGCGAAGTAGAGAAAAGGGCTTCTTCTGTTGAGAAGGATGATTTGGCTAATATTTCTTACACATCGGGGACAACTGCAGAGCCGAAAGGGATTATGTTGACTCACGGAAATTATGTCAGCAATGTTTTACAATCCGACTCTTTGATACAGGTGCCTGAGTATTTCAAGGTTCTGCTGTTTTTACCGTGGGATCATAGTTTTGCTCATACTGTTGGAATTTATTCTTTTATGTATAATGGAGCTTCGTTGGCTTCTGTCGATTTTGGCCGTTCGCCCATGGAATATTTGAGGAATATTCCATTGAATATGAAAGAAGTAAAGCCACATTTATTATTAAGTGTGCCGGCTTTAGCTAAGAATTTCAAGAAGAATATAGAGGCTGGCATACAATTGAAAGGGAAATTTGTCCAATGGCTATATAATAAGGGATTGAAGGTTGCATATCGTTACTATGGTACGGGGAATCATGAGGGAAAAGGAATGCGTATAGTGTTATATCCTTTGGTTAAATTAGTAGATATACTTGTATTTAAGAAAATACGGGATGTATTTGGAGGTAATCTTCGCTTTTTTATAGGAGGAGGAGCTTTATTGGATATTGAACTACAGCGTTATTTTTGTGCTTTAGGTGTACCCATGTTGCAAGGGTATGGACTTTCAGAAGCTTCGCCGGTAATTAGTTCTAATAGACCGCAGTTACACCATTTCGGCTCTTCAGGACAGATTGTGCGACCGATGGATTTGAAAATATGTGATGATAGTGGGAATGAGTTACCACGCGGTGAAAAAGGAGAGATTGTTATACGTGGTGGTAATGTCATGAAAGGGTATTGGAAAAATCCGACGTCAACAGCAGAAAGTTTGCGTGATGGTTGGCTTTATACTGGTGATATGGGCTATGTAAATGAGGAGGGGCTTTTATATGTATTGGGACGGTTTAAGTCTTTATTAATAGCAAGCGATGGAGAAAAGTATAGTCCGGAAGGTATTGAGGAGGCAATTATGGAACTATCGCCTTCTATTGACTATTGTGTACTTTATAATAATCAATCTTCTTATACAGCAGGCTTGATTGTACCTAATAAGGCTGCATTGAGAGAGTATGTATTGAAGCAGCATGTTACTCCGGAGTCTGTTGAAGGATATAAATTGATGTTGGATAAAATTTATGGTGAGATATTGCGTTTTAGAAAAGGAGGAGAATTTGAAGGGATGTTTCCAGAACGTTGGTTGCCAGCTGTTATTGCTATTTTGCCAGAGACATTGTGTGAAGCGAACGGAACAGTCAATTCGACAGCAAAGGTTGTTCGACATAAAGTTTATGAATATTTCAAGGAGGAGATAGATTTTGTGTATACTCCAGAGGGGAAAGATGTAAGGAATCCTCGTAATACACAAAATATTAAACAAGTTTTAACTGGGAACACAATTCGTTAGTACTTAAATAAATAAAGTTATGCGCAGAAAAACGAATATCGTAAAAATAGGGAATATTGTATTGTCATCAGAAGAACCGATTATGATACAATCGATGTTGAATACCTCGACAATGGATACAGAGGCTTGTGTGGAGCAGGCAATTCGTATTATTGAAGCAGGCGGACAGTTGGTGAGAATTACTGCTCCTGGGGTGAAGGAGGCTGAGAATTTGCGTTATATTCATAAAGCATTGCGCGAAAGAGGATATAATACTCCTTTGTCTGCGGATATACATTTTACTCCAGATGCAGCCTTGATCGCTGCTAAGTATGTTGAGAAGGTTCGTATTAATCCTGGAAATTTCATAGATAAACGTGCTACTTTTAAACAACTGAATTATACCGAAGAAGAATATGCGCAGGAGTTGGAGATATTGCGAAAGAAGTTTACTGAATTTTTGAATGTATGTAGTCAGTATGGTACAGCTGTGCGTATCGGGACCAATCATGGTTCACTGTCTGATCGTATTATGAGCCGTTATGGCGATACGCCGGAGGGTATGGTTGAATCGACCATGGAATATTTGAGGGTATGTAAGGCTATTCAATTTGATAATGTGGTAATTTCTTTAAAATCCAGTGATTGTAGGGTGATGGTTGATGCTGTTCGTTTATTAGTACGCGAAATGAAAAATGAGGGCATGTCTTATCCTTTACATTTAGGAGTCACAGAGGCTGGAGAAGGTGAAGATGGGAGAATTCGTTCAGCTGTGGGAATTGGTACTTTATTGAATGAAGGAATTGGTGATACAATCAGAGTTTCTTTAACGGAAGCTCCTGAAGCAGAAATACCTGTAGCCGTTTCATTGGTGGATATTTGTAGTAATCCTAAATTTGAATGTAGTGGAGATCGATTAAAAGGTTGTTGTACTCGTCCGATATTGGTGGCGGATTTGTCTGGAATTGATGTTTTTGATGAGGAAGTTAGTCGACAACTTGATTTCTCTGTTGATCAATTTAATGATCCTGTGTCGGGTATCCGTTTGAAAGGAGGAGTGAAGGCTCCGGAATTGTTATATACAGAAACCTTGGGACCGGAACTGACGAAGTTACCGGTGGAAACTAAAATATTAGTGCCGCTTCATTTATTGGATATGGCACATGTTTACAATCGGAATGCTGTGCCATTATGTAGTGTTGAAGAATATTTGGCAGGCCCTGAATTGCCAGATGAGATGCCTGTATATATTGAAATCAGAAGTGTTGAAGAGTTGGATGAAACATTCGTGTTCAAATTGAGAAAGGATCAGCAAGCTATTTTGGTGTTATCGTTGGGTATAGATTATCATGAGTATCGAGAGATGTTTCATCAGCTGGATTATTGGGGCTTGAGTAATCAGGTATTGGTGCGTTTGGTATTAAATGGAAAGGATTGTGAGCGGTTAAGTTTACAGGCGGCAGCACAAATCGGAGGTTTGTTTCTGGATCGTTTGCCGGCTGGTTTGTGGATTTATACTCCGGAGATTGAGGGCATGGCTTTTTCTCTTGCATTGTCTCGAAATATATTGCAGTCGGCAGGAGTGCGGCGTTATAAAGCCGAATTTGTCAGTTGTCCGGGATGTGGACGTACATTGTATGATTTGCAAGGAGCAGTAGCAAAAGTGAAAGCTGCATTTGCCCATTTGGATAATTTGAAGATTGCTATTATGGGATGTGTTGTGAATGGTCCAGGGGAGATGGGTGATGCTGATTATGGTTATGTAGGGGCAGGTAATGGAAAAGTGAATCTTTATAAAGGGCGTCAGATGGTCCGCACAGCTATTCCTGAAGAAGAGGCTATTGATGCTTTACGAGAATTGATAGAAGGTGAATAATAAAATATTAGATCATGTCATTACAAAATCCGTTGTCGTTAGGAACGGAAGATATTCGTAAATTGCTAATTCGTTATGCCGTTCCTGCGATTGTGGCAATGACGGCGGCATCGTTATACAATATGATGGATAGCATCTTTATTGGTCATGGTGTTGGTTCATTGGCAATAGCCGGTTTGGCTGTTACATTTCCTTTTATTAATCTGGCTGCAGCATTTGGCGCCTTGGTTGGTGTTGGTGCATCGACTCTGGTATCTGTAAAAATGGGACAAAAAGATTTACAAAGTGCTGAAGCTGTGTTGGGTAATGTTGTTGTAATGAATTTGGTGATAGGCCTACTATTTATGAGTGTATGTCTTATCTTCTTAGATCCTATCTTGATTTTTTTTGGAGCTAGTGCTGATACTTTGCCATATGCACGTGATTATATGAAAGTGATATTGTATGGAAATTTGATTACGCATATTTATATGGGATTAAATGAGGTGATGCGTGCTTCAGGATATCCTCAGCGTGCAATGGCTGCGACACTCTTTGCTGTGATCATCAATGGTATTTTTAATGCTTTGTTTATTTTTGTCCTTGATATGGGTATTATGGGTGCGGCTCTAGGAACGATATGTGCCCAGTTCATGGCTTTGATTGGGGTGATGTGTCATTTTTTTCACAAAAAAAGTTATATACGTTTCCAACATGGAATTTTTCGGTTGAAAATGAGCATTGTTGGATCGATGTTGGCGATAGGATTATCACCCTTTTTAATGAATGTGTGTTCATGTCTAATTGTGATGTTGGTAAATAACGGATTAAAAAACTATGGCGGAGATATGTATATCGGGGCGTATGGTATTGTAAACCGGATTGTTTTTTTGTTCATTATGATTGTTATGGGATTTAATCAAGGAATGCAACCAATTGCCGGCTATAATTATGGAGCAAGGCAGGTAGAGCGTGTAGTCAAGGTGCTAAAATATACAATTTTGTGTGGAGTATCTGTCACTTCTTTGGGGTTTTTGATTTGTCAGTTGTTTCCACGTGCGATTATTTCTTTGTTTACAACAGATACAGAGTTGATAAATATTGCAGTACATGGAATGCGATTAATTTTATTGTTATTGCCTTTTGTCGGTTTGCAGATGGTGTCTACTAGTTTTTTTCAATCAGTAGGAATGGCAGGAAAGGCAATTTTCTTGTCTTTGACTCGTCAGTTAATATATTTGTTGCCTTGTTTGTTAATTTTACCTGCGCTGTATGGAACTGATGGTGTATGGCTTAGCTTTCCTATTGCAGATGGGTTAGCTGTTTTGACATCAAGCTCTATGTTATGGTGGCAATTGAAGAAATTTAGGCAACATGGAATTGTATAATGGAAAAGATTATATAGTTTTGCGTAAAATGATTATAAATATCCAGATATGGAAAAAAATAAAACAATCATCACAATTGGTCGTCAATTAGGAAGTGGAGGACGTACCATCGGTAAAAAATTAGCAGAACGTTTAGGTATTGCTTATTATGATCGTGAATTGATTAATTTAGCTTCTAAGGAGAGTGGGATATGTGGAGAGTTTTTTGAAAAGGCTGATGAGAAAACCTCCGGTGGTTTATTAAAGGCATTTGCAATGGGTTTTTCTATGAATAGTGCAATTTTTCAAAATAACGATTATCTTTCGAATGAGTCATTGTTTCAAATACAGTCTGACGTGATTCGTAAAGTGGCAGCTGAAGGTTCTTGTGTATTAGTGGGGCGTTGTGCAGATTATATTTTAAGGGATGAATCTAACTGTTTGAATGTGTTTGTTACAGCAAGAATGGAAGATCGTATTAAGCGGGTGTTGGAATATAATAATGAATTGAAGGAGAATGAAGTTGAGGAATTTATAAATAAAGCAGATAAATCAAGATCCGCATATTATAATTATTATACAGATAAAGTATGGGGAGCTGCAGCCTCATATGATCTTTGTGTGAATTCTTCGTATTATGGAATAAAAGCGACAGTAGATTATATTTTGACCTTTTTGGAGAATAATACAAAATAGTTTATTGCTATTTGCAGCATATTGATATAGCGGTGATGCCTATAGGTGTTACCGCTATTTTTATATTTTTAGATTAGACGTATTTTATTACATTTGCAGATGTATTGTCGCATGTGTTACTATTTTAGTGTATGAATGAATCTAAACCGGAGATAATAGAGTTGTTATTACTTGTTGAGCAGAAGTATGGCAAAAGTCTAAGAACAACAACAGATTTTGATGAATTTTCCGTGCATTTAAAACTGCAGGCTGGGGTAATTATATCAACCTCCACTCTAAAACGTTTGTGGGGCTATGTGGCAGATGTACATAAACCTCGGGTATTAACATTGGATTTGTTGGCACGTTATGCAGGTTTTGAGAGCTTTATAAGCTATTGTCAGTTTTTAAAAATGCATAGTGTGTGTAACTCTTCTTTTTTTACAACGAAACAATTGCAGGCACAGAATTTGGAACTAGGCGATGAGGTAGAAATAGGCTGGGCTCCTAATCGTTATTTGCGTCTATTGTATCAAGGTAATTCTTGGTTTGAGGTTTTGGAATCTAAACAATCCAAATTGTGTAAAGGGGATCGTTTTGAAGCTGTGTGCTTCTTGTTAGGGCAACCATTGTCGTTGGCATATGTATTGCGTGGAGAAGAAAAGACTGCACCTTTTATTGCAGGTAGAAATGGGGGATTGACTTTAGTAAATCGTCTGGATCATGAATGATAAAGTTGAATTGTCATCAGGTTTTATCGGTGAGGATTTCCTTGCTGAAGATGAATGTGGTGTTATAGAAGAATTTTATACTCCAGACTCAGGATATTGCCGTTTGTTTACTTGTCGGCGATATGGGAAATTACATATACTAAAATGTTTAAAGCCATCCTATTTAGGACAAGAATTTTATGTGCAACTTTTGCGTAAGGAATTTGATATTGGATATCAATTGGAGCATCCGCATATCTGTAGGACATTGGGATGGGAGAAGCATGAGGTGTTGGGGTTTTGTATTTTGTTGGAATATGTAGATGGGATTACTCTGAAGTCTTTTATGGATAATGGGAAATTGACTCATGCACTTGCCTATCGGTTTGTTAAGGATATTTGTGTTGCTTTGCAATATGTTCATAATAAACAGGTTGTTCATAGAGATTTGAAACCTGAGAATATTATGATTACATATAATGGTAATCATGTGAAGTTGATTGATTTCGGGCTTTCAGATTGTGATGATTACGATATATTAAAAATTCCAGCAGGTACAAAAAAATATTTAGCACCTGAGTTATTGGATGCCAATGCAAAATGGGATTGTAGGGTGGATATTTATTCATTAGGGGTTATTATGTTTGAGATGGCAACTTGTCTTAAGGATAAGCATCTTATGAGAATAGCTCAGCATTGTACTCAAGTGCAACCGGGTAAGCGTTATGGATCAATGCTGGAAGTACAAGAAGCTTTAGGTGGAGGTCGATTGCTTGTTCGGTATAAGATAATTGCTGCAGTCGTATTGTTTTTTTGCTTGATTTTGTGGGGTAGTTGGCAATATGTGGTTCCAATTATGAAGAATAATGTACAATTGTCAGTTCCCATATATTCTAATACCTCTATCAGTGCAGAAGAACAAGAGGAAAGGCTGTTTATACGGGGTAGACTCATGAAGCAGAGACGAGATAGTATCCAATCCTCTAAGGATAGTTTAGAACTTTGGAACTATCTGAAAAAGAGGTTGGATACCGAATTCCCTACTGTGGATTTGAGAAAAAGCCTTGGATATAAAAAGAAAATTGTTGATTTACAATCAGAAATGTCTACTCTTCCAATATAGTGGAAAAATTTTCCCATGGAGTATTTTGACGATATATGTGTTTGCTTCCTTTGGGTACATGCAGAATACAATTAGATAATATATTTGTTCCATGAAAAGCATATTTATCGCAAACTGGTGGAACCGGAGTTGAAATATATAGATGTTGAATATAGCATTGATCAAAACAATAGGCAGAAATGTACATCAGTTGTTGGCCAAGTTTGACGGTTTTTAATGAAGTGCATCCTTGGAACGTGGCAGTGGGTAATTTGTCAATAGAGAGTTCTATATATTGAATAGAGGAGTTTCTAAAAACTTCTCTACCAAGTTCTGTAATGTTATTAGGTATTATAATGGAGTCTGCTTGACAATGTTGTAAAGAATAGTCGGATAGTTTCTTGACTGTTTTCGGGAATTGGATTGTTTTTGTTATTTTTCCTTCGGGAAATTGTAATAGGGTTTCTTTATGTTTGTCATAGAGAATACCGTCTTCTGCTGAGTAAGTTTTGTTAAGTTTTGAAACTTGAATTTTTTCTAGACGGATACAGCCATCGGATGGTTCATAGTTGATGACATTATCTGGAATGGTTATCGAGGTTAAACTTCTGCAATTTTTAAAAGCGTTAGAATTGATAACCTTTAAGGTATAGGGAAGAATAATTTCTTTAAGCTTAGTGCAGTTTGCAAATGTTGCAAATCCAAGAATATCGGTTTCTGTGTATCTGGAAGCAGTATAGCTGCGTCCACCTGCTACGATGCGGGCTTCTGCTAAATTTAGACTGCTCAGTTGGCCTGGGGTTGGTGAGTTTGTATAGCTTATTCCTGCTATTTCACGGATGAGGCGTATATCTGTACCATTGATTTCCCCTGCAATATTGAGTGTTGTTAATTTGTATTTTTCTTCATTTTGTATGATCTCTGGTAGCATGCCGGCTTTTGCCAGATAGACAATGCTGTCTGTATGGAACTTAATAGTTATGCTATTTGTATCTCCGACAGTATTGGCGGCATATGCCCAAACTTGATAGGTTGCATCCATATCAAGGTCGGAAAGACGTGTTTGGAAAAAGCCGGTACTGTCACATTCTGCAGAAATAAAGTTAATGGTTGGGTTCCCTATTTTTTGATATTTAAATCCAAGTGAAGTTAATGGTTCTCCACCATTATTGGTTACTTTGCAGCATACAGCTGCACTTAAAGGTCCTTTGTATACAAGTGAGATATTTTCAATGGATGGAGCTGTATTGGGAAATGTTTGAAAATTACTTATGGGAGTTTTGATATCATTGTAACCATTGCTAGCGATAAGCGAATAATAATACTTTTGTCCTGGTTTTAAGTTTGTTAGATGAGCTTCTACGTCTCCTTCCGTTGTATCTATTTTTATTTTTTGAGCATCAGAATATTGAGGATCCGTTGCATATAAAAAATGAGCTTTGCTGACAATCCCTTTGCCATTTAACAGGATATTTCCGGAAATAATGGCGGATGTCCGTGTAATTTCTCGAGCTTCATATAATGTAAGTGTAGGAGGAAAAATATCAGGTTTTATATCTTCGTTACACGCTCCGAATACAAAACAAAAGAAAAATATATAATGCAAAATATGTTTCATGTTTTAAATGTTTATACCTAAACCTATATTAGGTTCCCAGTGTTTGCCTTTGATTGTTAATATTCCTGCAGATAAAGCAATTTGCCTTATTTTAACCATTAGTCCTAATTCGGCAGTGATGCCTTTGGTGGAAAGATCTTGATTCTTTAAATAATCTTTATCAGTTGTTTCCCAACCGACTATGTATTTCCCGAAGCCAATGCCTTCGTATAAATGGCAAATTTTGAAAATATGGTGAATGCTCCCAATCGAAATGGAGAATCGTTGTTGTTGTGTCTTACCGGAATAATAAGGCGTCTTGTTGTTGCCTGTCATGACTCCATTTTTATTGCAATTCCCAATCGTATTAAGAGCTTTTAGACTGCTTTGATAATGGATGAAGAAGCCATGTTTTTTATTTATTCCAGCAAATACCCCTAAAGATGGTTCTGAGTGGTATATACCTGTAGTTAGTAGCATGAAGCCTGCAAATTTTTTGGGGGAAAGTTGTTTTAAATAGATATTCTTGATAGAGGTAGAATCTATTCTTTGTGAAGGTAGTTTACGTTTTCCGATAATTAAAGCAATCGGTTCCATTTTTTTTTCGATTGTCGGTGGTGGCGTGATGGTTAATTCGTAACTAAGCCTGGATTCTAGAGGAGTCGGAAATACATAATCACGTAAAATACCCCACATGGGGTGTTTGATAGTTATTTGTATGCTTCCATTAGGAATATATAACCATATTTCCCCGACTTCATTTTTTCTATCTACAATACCTAAAGGGGTCGAAAAGGAAAAAGTTGTATCAGCAACAATTTTAAGCAGTGCACATGCTTCATTGTTAAGGTCGCGTACTGGATTTACCCATGCCGTGATATCATTAGACAACAAACGGAAGGAATGTACCTTAAATTTTTGCGCTTGGGCAACTGTAAGTGAAGCTAAGAATAATATGATTGTGATATATTTTTTCATGTTATTCTATGTTAAAGTTTCGTATGCTGAATATTTCTTGTTCGGGCAATGGGGTGTTATTGTCAAGCAATGTGGGTTGCCAGGTTCGTACATGTATTTGTGGCGCTTGTACATTACGAAAGTCCCATAAAAGGAATAGATAACCTTCATCTGAATAAAGGTCAGATGTATATCCTTGTCGTACCGTTGCACCATATATTCCTGAAATTGTCGGATGTTTTTTTATCTGGAATCTACTGAAATTAATTTGGATCTTTTTGTTAGCTTTGAATACTGCTTTTAATCGGTTGATATATTCCCGCTTGTTTTTTAAATTATATATAATTTGTTCGGACGAAAGGTATCGAGGACCATGTTCGGGAGCTTTTTTTATTACTTTACCGACAATAATCAGTGCATCTTCGCTAAATAATTGCTCGAGAAAATCAATGTCTTTGGTAATGTATGCATTACGGAATTTTTCCATATATTCAATGATGATTTTTCGATTTTGAGAATCTACATCTGATAACTGTCCGGAAATAATCTTTTGAGCAGCTAGGCTAAATGGATTATTTGCATAAATGAAGTTTTGATTCGCTGCCTTTTCTTCAGGAATAATATCTTTTGTGCTTTCTTGTGGAGCGTAGTATGTAAAAACTTGAGCTCTTTTTCCGACAGCGATAGGGTCATGTGTGATAGACTTATAGTGTATTGTATCAATTGCTTGTCCTTGTTTGTCAATCATGAATGTAATGTTGCCGATACGGGCAATCGCTAAATTATTATGATAATATTCAGAGATATCATCATATATTAAGTTAGTTAATTGCTTGCCGTTTAAATCTGTTAGTCCCCATTTCCCATTTTTTTTGATAGCTGCGCGTTGAGAGGATAGGATACGCCCTTGTTCGTATTGGCAGGGAATCGTGATTTTCCCGTCCTTTGCAATAAAACCAATACCTTGGGCTGTGAGTGCTAATGCTGTATTGTGTTTGAATTCAGATGCTTCAATAATATCCTTGGAAAGGAATAGAGCGGTGTTTCCATGTTTGTCCAAATATGCACAGCGGTGTTGATTTTTATATAATAATCGGTCGCATGAATAAGTTCCATTTAATCGGCTATTTTGCAGTTGAATGTTGAATAGAATTGCTCCTTTGCGGTTAATTACTGAATATGAGATTTGATTGTTTGTGTTGGCAATACCGACGATAGCCACTCCTTCAGAAAAATCATATGCATAATCATAATAGGGTTTGATGATAACATCTCCTTTTGTATTGATATAGCCGTACTTTTTGTTTTCAGTATAAATCAAAGCTAGTCCTTCTTTGAAGTTATGTGCCATCAATATTTTGCCGTATTCCGGATACTCGATAGTTTTAATGGTATTACCTTTTTTGTCTATGAGTAATAATGGCGTTTCTGCTTTTTGTTGTGCGAATGTGACTTCTTCAAAGAAATATCCTATTTGTGAAAATTTATTTGTACAGACAGGTGTGTCAAGATTATTGATGTTGTATAGCTGTAATAGTCCAGCAGTGTCTGGGATGGTAAAAAGATTGTTGACAACGGGCGATGGCTGTTGTTTAAATATTTTTGTTTTTGCTTTTGTATTGCTTAAATTTAAAAGACTCCAAGAACTGGTTTGATCGTTTTGTACGGGTAAATAAGAGATTGTTGCCTGCTTTTTTGTGCAGGCAACAAACATATATAATAACAAACATAAACAGATAAATCGATTCATCCAGCAAATATACTTGATTTAATAAAAAATTATTCGTTTTATGGTTCCCAATTTTCAATTTCTCCACCTATTTCTATCTTAATTTGTTCTGGATTTTTTGAAATTATCAAGGTTATAGTATGCTGGATTCCGGTCTTAAAGACAAAGGAACTCTCAACCATATATGATACTCCTTTCATGATAATTTCAATCAAAGGTTGTCGGTTTATGATTCTTTGGGGGACAATAATAGCTGAATATAGCTGTTTATTTGATTTTTTTGCTTGAATGGAATGAGTTGTGCCGTAAATATTTGGTGTTACAATCCCGACATTCAGATCGATGGTTGCAGAAGTAATCGTGTTGTGTATATATACTTCAGCATCTTCTGGAAGTTCGCCTTCATAATCATCTCCTTTAACAAGTCGGATATTCATTTTTGACAGTCGGTGTTTGAATAAGAGAGAAACAGGTTCTTGACTGCCATAGGCATTTTTTTGGACTGCCCATAGAAAATCGCTTGCTTCATAGCCTTCTTGTGTTGTTTGGTCTAAGGCGACCTCAAAAGGCATATCGCTTACTGTTGGTGCTGACAGTTGGTATGGGTAGTAGGCAAAAATATCATAACTTTGTTTGTTCCAGAATATTTTTTCTTCCGGAGTCCATTGGTTTCCATCATATGTGAGTTTGGCATTTGTGATGTAGTTGCCGGCTGGTTCAAGCGGAAGATTTTGTTCTGTAATATATAGACCGATACAATCTTCTGCTTCGAAACCGGAGTCAGATGCTTTTGTTTGTGCCGGGTGAATAACATTAAATGTCATGATGTTTTCTTCTTGGATTGATTTCCCTTCTTCTTTGGTTGTTTCACAGGCAATATTGCACAAGAAACAAAGGCTGATAAAACCGAATATTGTTTTATGTAATCTCATATCAATTTGTTTTTGCAATTATTTTAAAATATCAGGTTTTCCTTTATGGATAATCGGCTCATGACTGTTACTGCGGGCACTGATACCTCTATATTCTTCTGAAGAACGAGTGCTGATAGAACTGTCAACTTTGTCATTCTTGACGAATTCTTCAAATGAGTAAGGCTCTCCGGCATATTCCATGATGCGTTTTACGATGGCTTCACGACTGATGGCACTGTAATAGGGAATGTCATTATTCATACAGCTGTTTTGTTCTGAGCGAAACACACCCCTGTTGTGCATAAATCCTCCTTCAAATATGTCGACATAGTTGCTGTAGCGTTCGTCAAAAATCAAATGAGACCAAGGCACTTCGTGCATTTTTCCTGTCAGTGAAATGTTTTGATACCAGCCTAACGCATGCCCTTCTTTTACAGCATCTACGTGTTCGCAGCATGTACATGGACAGAAGTCTATAAATTCATTGTGGTAGATGTATTCGTCTGCCAGCTTTCCGAATCCATGTCCACCGGCTTCATGTTGGATAACTCCGCGTGTATCCAGAGGATAGCCGTATGTACTTTTGGGACAGAATGCAATGGCGGATCCATCTTCCCACATTTGGCAGATACCGCCATAATCTGATGTGTTAGGGGTGACAATGATAAGGCTTTGGTTCAGGTTGCTTTCATTTACAGTCGGCATTTTCAAGGCATATTGAAATACGGCATCATAGTCACATTTTAAGCCTACTCCACCGGTGAATGTCGTTTCAAACTTTGCATAGCGGATAGAGTTAGTAGTGCCGATACCGCTTTCCGGAGATACTGCAATGGCTGTATAGATATTGAAGTAGTCGCGGTATGTGCGATAAGGTTCGATATTGAAGAAGTGTTCCACCTGCTCTTTCATGTCACGTAGGTAAAGCCCTTCCGATACATCTTTTGCATCGTATCCGTCACCAATGAATATCAGGTTTACTCCTTGACCTTTTGAATGGGATTGCAGTGTGATGATTTCGTCTTCATCATATTCATAGTCATATTGGGCAACATGGCATTTAGTGGTGTAATCTTTACCTTTCAATGCAAATATGATATCGCCTTCACGCATCGGCGAGCCTTGCGGCATGCTGTGGATAGTGAGGGTTAGTTCTGTTTTTTTCGATCCGTTCATGGCAGAAAGACTGCACCACTCAGGTTTGTCAGTTACTTCCCAGTCGCCCTCTGCATTCAGAATGAGTCTGCGGGTGCATTGTGTGTTGATAGTATTGGCGATGGCTGGACTACATACCAATTCATGATGTGCGGCAATGTGTTTGAAGGCGTTCCATCCGATTGCTGTTTGATATTGTTCAATAGCTGTTTCTGGAACTTCTACAGTGAAATTTTCTTTGGATATTCCATTGAAAACTCCAGGTAATAGGTAGGGAGGAATAAGTCCTTTACAGATGATTTTATTGACTCCAAAGTCATTGTTAAAAGCATTTGCACCAATAGATTCTAAATGAGCAGGAAAAATAATCCCTTCCAGTCTGCTGCAATCAGCAAAAGCTGTAGAACCGATGCTCTGAACATTATCAGGAATTTCCAAGATTCCTGATAATTGTTGATTGCTTGCAAATGCTCCGTTACCAATTGATATAAGAGTTTGGGGAAGCTTTAATTCTCCTGAAAATTGACAATGTTGAAATGCCGCTGGCTTTATGGTTGTCAGTTTTTGAGGTAATACCAATTCTCCTTTGAAGTGACAAAAACTAAATGCCTCTTCTTCAATATTAGTGATGCCATCATGTAGTGTTAATGTTCCATTGAAGCCACAATTTGCAAATGCATATTCGGGAATTTGGGTTATATTTTGCGGAATGGTTAGAGAACCGCTCAAGTTTGAGCAAAATTGAAAAGTTCTAGATCCTAATTCTTTTAATTTATTTGGTAGTTTAAGTTCTCCATGTAGGCCTTCACATCTACAAAAGCATTCACCACCAATGAGTTCTACCCCTTCTGGAATAATAAGTTCACAAATGAATCCGCATTCGTAAAAGGCTCCTAATTCTATGATTTTCAGTGTGGAAGGTAGTGATAACCGTCCTGATAATGCATGACAGAAACTAAAGGCTCCGTCAAGAATTTCAGTAACCCCTTCCGGTATGATTAATGAACCGCTTAAAGATTGGCAACCCCAAAAAGCCTGTGTGCCAATGGACTCTAATTTATCCGGCAAGGTAAGGTAGACTAAAGATTCTTTTTGATTAAAAGCAAAATTCGGAATCTGGTTGTCTTTGCCGGTCTTGCCGCTTGTACTGGCTTTTATTATTACTTCTTTTAGGTTCAATGCCTGTAATTTTTCCATCGAATTTTTCATGAAATAGAAATCATTGGCATTGATATCTCCTGTAATCTTCAAATTCTGGACTTTTCGGAAATCTTTTTTTGCAGCAGTGATACACTCTTTCAGTTGTCCGGCTTTGGATTCAATGACAATGTATTCTTTTGCTGTTG
>OGQF01000586.1_pt1 | contig 30097 bp, 24 predicted proteins | sample 1553141 | NCBI WGS metagenome assembly OGQF01 (sample SAMEA2580005, study PRJEB22360) | human gut metagenome | biome: human gut; feature: human-associated habitat; material: faeces | place: Denmark | collected 2008/2010
TAAACAAAATGATTAAAGTAGGTATTAATGGATTCGGACGTATCGGACGTTTCGTTTTCCGCGCTGCAATGAAAAGAAACGATATTCAAATCGTAGGTATCAACGACCTTTGCCCGGTTGACTACTTGGCTTATATGTTGAAGTATGACACTATGCACGGTCAATTCGACGGTACTATCGAAGCAGATGTTGAAAACAGCAAATTGATCGTTAACGGTCAATCTATCCGTATCACTGCTGAAAGAAACCCGGCTGACTTGAAATGGGATGCTGTAGGTGCTGAATACGTTGTTGAATCTACAGGTTTGTTCTTGAGCAAAGACAAAGCTCAGGCTCATATCGAAGCTGGTGCAAAATATGTTGTAATGTCAGCTCCTTCTAAAGATGACACTCCGATGTTCGTTTGCGGTGTAAACGAAAAAACATACGTTAAAGGTACTCAATTCGTATCTAACGCTTCTTGTACTACTAACTGCTTGGCTCCTATCGCTAAAGTATTGAACGACAAGTTCGGTATCGTTAAAGGTTTGATGACTACAGTTCACGCTGCTACTGCAACTCAGAAAACAGTAGACGGTCCTTCTAAGAAAGACTGGAGAGGTGGCCGTGGTATCCTTGAAAATATCATCCCTTCTTCTACAGGTGCTGCTAAGGCTGTAGGTAAAGTTCTGCCGGTATTGAACGGTAAACTGACTGGTATGGCTTTCCGCGTTCCGACTTCTGACGTTTCTGTTGTTGACCTGACAGTAGTTCTGGAAAAGGCTGCTACAATGGACGACATCAAAGCTGCTATGAAAGAAGCTTCTGAAGGCGAATTGAAAGGTGTACTGGGTTACACAGAAGATGCAGTTGTTTCAACTGACTTCCGTGGTTGCTCTAACACTTCTATCTTCGACGCTAAAGCTGGCATCTCTTTGGATGACAACTTCGCTAAGATCGTTTCTTGGTATGACAACGAATGGGGTTATTCAAACAAAGTTTGTGAAATGGCTCGCGTTATCGCTGGTAAGTAATCAAAATACAAATCAGTATATGGAAGCCGTCCTCCGCAAAGGGGACGGCTTTTTTTTATTATCTTTGCTCCATAATGAGAACATATCAACTTATAACGATACTAGGCCCGACCGCTTCCGGCAAAACGCCTTTTGCCGCAGCGCTGGCCGACCGGCTGGATACGGAGATCATCAGTGCCGATTCACGCCAGATTTACCGTGGCATGGATATCGGTACCGGGAAAGACCTCGCCGATTATACAGTGAACGGTAAAGCAATCCCCTATCATCTGATCGATATCTGCGATCCGGGATATAAATATAATGTATTCGAATATCAGCACGACTTCTTCCGTGCTTACCAGGCCGTACAGGAAAAAGGCAAGCTCCCTATCCTTTGCGGTGGAACCGGCATGTATATCGAAGCGGTATTGAAAGGATACAAGCTGTTGGATGTTCCCCAAAATCCGGAGTTAAGGGAATCTTTGCAAGGCAAGTCGCTGGAAGAACTGGAAAAAATACTGGCCGGTTACAAAGTATTGCATAACAAGACAGACGTAGATTCCGCACAAAGGGCGATACGGGCTATCGAGATTGAAGAATATTATAAAACCGAGGCCCCCGATGCAAACGAATATGATCCGATCAACAGCCTGATCATTGGCATAAACATCGACCGGGAACTAAGGCGCGAAAAAATATCCAGACGTCTGCGTGCCCGTCTGGAGGAAGGCATGGTAGACGAGGTAAAAGGTATCATTGCCTCCGGCGTCAAACCGGAAGACCTCATTTATTACGGATTGGAGTATAAATATCTCACACTATACATCATTGGTGAACTTTCTTACGAAGAAATGATTTCCCAATTAGAGATAGCCATCCACCAGTTTGCCAAACGTCAGATGACCTGGTTCCGCGGAATGGAACGCCGGGGTTGCACGATCCATTGGATAGATGCCACGTTACCGACAGAGGAAAAGATCAGGCAAACATTGGAGTTGTTGGAACAAAACAATATATAACAATTATGATAACAGTTAACGATTTTAAGAATAAAGATAATTTCTTCCTGATGGCGGGTCCTTGTGTGATCGAAGGGGAAGACATGGCGCTACGTATCGCCGAAAAGGTTATCGGCATCACCGAGAAGCTGAATATTCCATATATCTTCAAAGGCTCATACCGCAAGGCAAACCGCTCCCGCCTCGATTCATTTACCGGGATCGGCGATGAGAAAGCCTTAAAGATTTTACGCAAAGTAAGCGAAACATTCAACGTCCCGACCGTTACGGATATACACGAAACCCATGAAGCCGCCATGGCTGCCGAATATGTAGATGTTCTGCAAATCCCGGCTTTCCTTTGCCGTCAAACGGACCTGCTTGTCGCCGCCGCACAAACCGGAAAGATCGTCAACATCAAGAAAGGACAGTTCCTTTCTCCCGGAGCCATGCAATTCGCCGTACAAAAGGTTGCCGATGCTGGAAATGACAACGTCATGATCACCGAGCGGGGAACTACATTCGGTTATACAGACCTGGTTGTCGATTACCGGGGCATCCCGCAAATGCAGGATTTCGGCTATCCGGTCATCATGGATGTAACCCACTCATTACAACAGCCCAACCAGACATCCGGCGTAACAGGCGGTCTGCCGGCATTGATAGAAACAATAGCCAAAGCCGCTATTGCTGTCGGCACCGACGGTCTCTTCATCGAAACCCATCCGGAACCTTCCAAAGCGAAATCCGACGGAGCCAATATGCTACAATTAGATTTGCTCGAAGGCTTATTAACACGTTTAGTCCGCATCCGTGAAGCAATCAAATAAATGTCATGACTTTTGAAAACAAAAGAAGGGACCTTCGCAAATGAAAGTCCCTTCTTTTGTTTTCAAAAGTCATATCTTCGTTATCCCATCTTACTTATCTTTCTCAGCTTATCCTCATCTATCAACTTGATCTTTCTACCGTCGATAGCGATGATACGCTCAGTTACAAATGTCGATAAGGTACGGATAGCATTGGAAGTAGTCATATTCGACAAGTTTGCCAAATCTTCACGAGACAGGTAAATACTCAATGTAGCCCCGTCTTCTTCCAGACCGTAACTATCTTTCAGGAATAATAAAGATTCCGCCAGACGACCCCGAATATGTTTCTGGGTAAGATTAACGGTACGTTCATCCGCCACTCCCAAATCAAACGACAACTGACGAATAAAGAACATTGCCAGATTAGGATTACCCATCAGCAAGTCCGTCACTATTGTCATCGGTATCAGACAAACAACAGATGCTTCAAACGCCGAGGCATTTGTCAGGTAATTTTCCTGAGCGAAATTAGCACGGTAACCAAAATACTGCACGGGTTTGATCATGCGGATGATTTGGCTGCGACCGCCGACACCTTCCTTAAAAATCTTTACCTTACCTCTCAGCAAACACATCATGTCCCTTGGTTCGTCGCCCTCGCAATAGATCAACTCGTTACGTTTGAAATGCTGGATCGTCGAATTATTACGGAGAACTTCCCGCTCTTTGTCGGTCAGTACTCTCCATACTTCTGCTAAACTGGCCGATAGATCGACCTCTTCTTTTTGTTGCTTAACCACGACTGTTTTATAACATACTTATGAAGCACAAATGTACAACTTTTCTTTTGAAATAATAAAATGTTTAATACGATAAATTGTATTTATAATTACATTTTACTTTCTTTTACTACTAATTTGAATTTTATTCGTTACGTTTGTAGCAAAAGGGGTGATATTTTGTTGAAAAGGTACGTTTTGATATTTGCTCTGATTTTATTGACTATAAATGCTGCCGCCAAACAGGAAAGCACTTATAGAAGTAAAGTGTTGCCTGATTTAAAAGAAAAAACAGAATCGTCCGTAAAGGCCGATTCCATTATGAAAGAGGTAATTAAAAACGCCGAAAAATACCAGCATGTCCTTTCAAAGTACGAAGCGGAAATATATATAAAAGGGCGTACGGAAATACTGAAACAGAACTTTCTGATACGTTTCGCACATCATCTCTTCCCGGTCGACAGGAAAAACAAGGATATGATCTTCGAAATGGTAAGTGAGTCGAAATTCAATGCTCCCAACAATTTCCTGCACAACTTCCAGGCCGTAAACGGAAATAGTATCCCCAACAACAAGAAACAGCAGGAAGCATTGAGTTTTCTGAACCTCAATGTCTATTCTTCTACCATATATAATGAAGGTATCATCACTCCTATGACCAACCAGGCTTCCAAATTCTATACATTCGACCTGGAAAGTGTCAGTGACACCAGCGGGCTCAGGATCTATAAGATACGGTTCATGCCCAAATTATGGAGCCAGAAGCTAATCTGCGGCGACCTGTATATCCGCGACCAATCCTGGATCATCGACAAGATAGATGTGAACGGACGTTTCGATTTTGCCGAATTTAACCTGATCATGACTTTCGGACGCGATTACCGCCGCTTTATCCTTCCGGATAAAGCCAGCCTGTATCTGCGCTACCATGTCCTGGGGAATGCCATTGCCACCAGCTACCATTCTTCTTTCAAATACAAAGCGGTGGAATGGGTGGAAGAAGATAACGAAACGCAAAGAAAAAGATCACTGGACCTGACCGGATATTATAAATTATCCTCAGATACGGTTCCCATCATTTCAGACACGACATTCTGGAACAAAAAACGCGATATTCCTTTGACAAAAGAAGAAGAGAAGTTATATCATGTCGCCAACAATACGAATGAACAGAAAATAGATTCTGCGAATATCACCAAATACCTGAAACTGACAGAAAAGTTCACGAATACCATCAGCATGGACTATAAAACGACCCGCCTCAAATATTCGGGAATATTCAACCCGTTCCAACTGGGATATTCAGGGCATAACGGAATAACGTACAGGCAACGTCTGCGCATCAGCAAAACTTTCGACAAAGATCGCCAGCTCCGTTTCCGTCCGGACGTCGGTTTTGTATTTAAGCGGAAAGAAATCTTTTTCACCGTGTCCGGAGACTGGGAATATCTGCCGGAGAAAAAAGGCATATTGAGCCTCTCGATCGGTAATGGTAACCAGAGTTATTCTTCAGCCATTATGAAAGAGATAAACGAGCAGTTGAAAGACTCTACATTTAATTTCGATGACCTAAATCTGGAATATTTCAAACACTACTATGCTGAAATACGCAACAACATCGAACTGTTCAACGGATTCCAACTATGGACCGGCGTTTCCTACCACCGCCGGATACCGGTAAAAAAGAAAAGTGATATTTCAAATCCCGGAGAAGGGATAGAAGAAATCATCAATGATAACTATCATGACTTTACTCCCGTCGTCGGCTTTTCCTATACGCCACGCCAGTATTACTGGATGGACGGATATCGCAAAGAATATCTGTATTCCTATTATCCGACCATTTCAGTCGAATTTGCCCGTGCAATCCCCGGAGTAGGTAAAAGTTCCGGTGATTACGGACGAATCGAAGCGGATATTCACCAAAGCATCGCACTCGGTTTGTCCAGAAAACTCAATTATCACATCAGCGGAGGCATTTACCTGAATCCCAAATCTATTTACTTTGCCGATTTCCGTTATTTCTCACGCCGCCAGTTCCCTGAATCGTGGGGAGATGAATTCGGAGGAGTCTTCAACCAACTAAGGAGTTTCTGGTTCAATGCATCCGACAAATATGTGCAAGGACATATTATGTACGAAAGTCCCTTCATCCTGTCACAACTTTTCAAGAAGAAAACATCTAAGTACATTCTGTCTGAACGCTTTTATTTCAGTCAACTGTGGACACCCGTTTTGCCGAGTTACACAGAGGTAGGATATGGTTTCGGTAACCATATTTTCAATGTTGCCGCCTTTGCCGGATTCGATAGATGGAAATACCAGAATATCGGCCTCAAGTTTGCCTTCGAACTATTTTAATAGGACATTTGTGGGCGAACGATCATTATACCGCTGTTACGCTTGATACTTTCCACATATTCCTGTAAAGGAGCTTCGTTGACTATCACTTTCTTTTGCGTAGTAGAGGCATGGATAAAGGTCAGTTTATCCCCTACCCGGCAAACGACACCGACATGAGATATATCCAGACCTTTGATTGTTGTGACAAAACAAACGATATCTCCGTCTTTTATGCCTGTTGCGTTCCGGTTTATCTCGGTTTCCGGTATATAATAATAAGGACGGGCGTTGATCTCTTTCTCTTTCGCGGCAATCCGGGCTGTCAATTCCGGATTTTCTTTCAATGGCTTATAACTATCGGGATGCGTCGACATAAAAGAGACATTCACCGGCAGGGAGATGCCTCCGGCCGCTGAAGTAACATCCTCCACTATTCCTTTGCGCTGGTTCTCGAAAATCCAGTCGGTGGTATAATGCAAGCGATCGGTATAGTCATGAATCTCTCCATTCCGGTAACGAAGTGCCTGTAAATTCTTACAAAAGGTTTCAAACGAAGGGTTCTCACTTTGAATTGTCCGTGTCAGGGCAACTACATTCTCCACCAATGTCATGCAATCCATCTCACGCAGGTTGACAACCAACCTTTCCGGCTCCATCTCTAATGTTGCAGCCACATAAGGAGTGCCTAAAAAGAAACGTGCCGTTTTAACCATCAATTCACCGGTGGGCAAAGATTTATTTGCTTTCATCTCTGAAACATACTGGTCAAAGACAACCCGGTCAGCCTCTGTATAAGAAACCTTATCCGCCGCTTGCCCACAGAAACAAATTAAACAGACTAAGAATGTCAAGAAAATCGTTTTCATAAATTCAATATTTATCAGATTTGAATATTACTTTTCTCTTGATAGAAAAGTAACCAAAAGATCAAGGTTGCACTTTCGTTTTCAACAATTCCTCCAACTTAATCAACTCGTCCCTGAACTGAGCGGCCTCAATAAAGTCTAACTTCTTGGCAGCTTCCGTCATTTGCTTTTTGGTACGTTCGATTGCTTTTTCCAGCTGCGGACGAGTCATATACTTAACAACAGGATCGGCAACCAGACTTGGTTCCGGTTCGACATAAGCATACGGTTCGGCTGTAGCCGGCTGTTTCTCACCCAGAAGAGAGACGCTGGTCTTGACAACCTGCCGGGGAATAATGCCATGCTTTTCGTTATAGGCAAGCTGCTTTTCTCTGCGACGGGTCGTTTCGTCCATTGTCAGTTGCATACTGGCGGTTATCTTATCTGCATAGAAAATAACCTTTCCATTCACATTACGGGCAGCACGTCCGGCAGTCTGCGTCAGGGAACGGTGAGAACGAAGGAAGCCTTCTTTGTCTGCATCCAGAATAGCCACCAGAGAGACTTCCGGTAAATCCAGTCCCTCACGAAGCAAGTTTACCCCAATCAGCACATCAAACAAACCTTTCCGCAAATCATCCATAATCTGGATACGTTCCAGAGTATCCACATCACTATGGATATAATTACAACGTATTCCCATCCGGGTCAGATAAGCGGTCAACTCTTCCGCCATACGTTTAGTCAGCGTCGTGACCAGGACACGTTCATCTTTAGCCGAACGCTGCGTTATCTCTTCCATCAGGTCATCGATCTGATTCAATGTCGGACGAACCTCGATAACCGGATCGAGCAATCCGGTCGGACGAATCACCTGGTCGACAACAATCCCCTCGCTCTTCTCCAGTTCGTAATCGGCCGGAGTCGCACTGACATAAATAGCTAACGGGGTCATCGATTCAAATTCATCAAACATTAGCGGACGATTATCCATCGCCGCCGGCAGACGGAAACCATATTCTACCAGGTTCTTTTTACGGGAATAATCTCCCCCGTACATGGCCCGTATCTGTGGGATCGTGACATGGCTTTCATCGACTACCAACATAAAATCTTTCGGAAAATAATCGAGCAGGCAGTAAGGACGTTCACCGGCCATCCGGCCGTCAAAATAACGGGAATAGTTTTCTATACCCGAGCAATGTCCCAACTCGCGAATCATCTCCAGGTCGAAGGTTACACGTTCATACAAACGCTTCGCCTCATAATGCTTGCCAATCTCTTTCAGGAAATTCACCTGCGTACCGAGGTCGACATCGATCTGGCCGATAGCCATATTTATACGTTCCTGGGTGGTGACAAATAAATTGGTCGGATAAATATTCAGTTCATCCTGCTCGTCAATCTCCTGTCCGGTCTTCGGGTCGAAGGAAGACAGACGGTCTATTTCATCGCCCCAGAACTCGATACGGTAAGCCACTCCGTCAAACGATTCGATTGCCGGAAATATATCAACCGTATCTCCGTTTACCCGGAAACATCCACTGTTAAACTCTAACTTATTGTTTACATATAAAGCATCGACAAAACGGCGTAACAACTTGTCGCGGTCAATCTGCATTCCTTTTTCCAGATGGGTCACCTTTTCGGCAAACGCCGTCGGGTCGGCCATACCATACAGGCAGGATACGGAAGAAACAACAATCACATCCCTTCTGCCCGACAACAAAGAAGCTGTCGTACGAAGACGGAGTTTATCTATCTCTTCATTAATCTGCAAATCCTTCTCGATATAGGTATCCGTAGTAGGCAGATAAGCCTCCGGCTGATAATAATCGTAATAGGAAACGAAATATTCTACGGCATTATTCGGAAAAAAGGCTTTGAACTCGCTATACAACTGCGCTGCCAGCGTTTTATTATGACTTAATATTAAAGTAGGACGTTGTACCTCCTTAATCACATTGGCAATAGTAAACGTCTTTCCCGAACCTGTTACTCCGAGGAGCGTCTGGAAAGGCACACCACTCTGAATGCCCTCCGAAAGAGCCGCTATTGCTTCCGGCTGATCTCCCGTCGGGCTGAATGGTGATGATAACTCAAAATTCATTATTCGTATAGTCCTTTTTTAGGTATAACTATCCAGAGTATCAAATAAGCTATAACCCCGGAAAACACAGTAAATATACTCAACAGTATATAGCCGACACGTACCAGCGTCGGGTCCCAACCAAAGTAATCTGCAATACCGCCGCATACTCCGGCAATCATTCCATTATTCGAACGATAAAGTCTTCTTGGTGCTTCTTCTTCCATGATGTCTTATTTTTTGTTTCGTAAAGATAGTATATATATCTATATGGCAGAAGTAATCCGGTTACAAATTGAACCAGTAATTCATCTTCAGCATAAAAGTATTCGTTGCCGGAAGGCCGAACATACGGTCCAGGTTATTCCCCCAGCCTGTCACCCGGTGATTGTCCTGGTTGGACATGCGATGTTCCCAGACAAAATAGATCGTGGAACCCGGCAAATATTCCCAACGGGCCACCAGGTTGGAACGGAACTCATTAAAACTAAAGTCCGGATTCCTGAAAGATACTTCTCGTCCCCCACTTTTTAGATGATAGCTTCCGTCCGAATAACCGATTTCATCTCCGGAAAAGAGATGGAAACGTTTGTCATACGTACGGGATTCCGTATCCGCTGCCTCTTTAAAATCAGAGAACTTCGCAGTCGAGGTAAACGGGGAACCATAGAACTGTATGGAGATATCCGGAGTGAGATTGACCTGCAAACGCATTGTCAAGCCATACGTTTTCTGGTCCATGTGCCCCATCAGATAGATCAGCGAAGGGTCTGTCCGGGCGGGAGATGCCGATGCCGTTAATGTTCCGACATACTGCATATTGTCCGTATTCCAGGCATAATCCACCTGCCCCGACAAATACACATGATTTCCTAAGCGGAAAGTCAGGCTGGGCGACAACGTATTAAAACGGTTATACCCGTCCAGATTATGATTTCCTTCATATTTCAACATGAACATCATCCGCTTAGCCTTATCCGTATTCACTTTAACCGAAGTCTGGAAATAAGGATTCAACCGCATATCCCAGCCTCCGCGAAGCAAACGACTATCCAACCGGTTCCAGACGAAAGTTTCCTTCATATCCATTTCATAACGGCTCATTGTCATACTCTGCCAGCGAAGAGCGACATCGTTGCTGAAAGGAGTTCCCCCATAATCCCACTGGTTTTTCTGGGTAAGCGTAAAGGCATTATAACGGAATAACTTCCAGATATCCGTTTGCCGGTACACCACTTCCGTTTCATTCGTCCGGTTATCCGCTTCTTTCATATACCCCATGTCATTCAGATCGAAACCGGGAGACGACCAGCTAAAGGTTTCCGAGAAAGCCCACTTGGCATTTCCCTTCCGTCCGACTTTCACATAACCGCCGGTTCCGTTCAGAGAACGGCGGTCAGGGTCCACTCCCAGATAACCGGATGCCGATGCACGCTGATAATAATGAACCGGACTGGTTTGCCGGACAGCTATCGCCTCTTTGCTTCCGTTCAGGGAACTGAACATTCCCTTTACATCTATATAATAAAGACGGTTCTTGAAATACCGGGTAAAATCTATTCCTGCCGTAAAAGCGTTACGAACCATAAAGTCTTCCAGATAAGGCTGGTCCAATGCCCGGTTGACGGATGTGACCATTCCTCCAAGCAGGCTATTTCCTTTCCAGTTTTTCTGTACGCGGGCTACTGTATAATTTGTCAGCGGCTCCACGACTTCAACATCTTCAACCCCGTTACGGGTCACGTTGGCGGAAGAACGAGCCGTTACGCTCTGCACCACGCCTACTGTCACTCCGCGTCTGTTCGTCCCGGTCAGCTTCAGGGCACCGATGATAGGAACATTGTCTTTGCTGTCTGCAAAACTGTTGATATTGTCGATTCCCTGTGGAGTATATGAGGGAGCGGCACCGATACGACGGGTATAAAACATCATGTCACTGCCATTGGCAAAATCAAGGATATGTTTTCCCTCCAGGAAGAAAGGACGTTTCTCGTCATAAAATGTTTCGTAAGCCGTAAGATTCATTACCGAAGGGTCCAGCTCCACCTGACCGTAGTCCGGATTGACCGTCAGGTCCAGCGTAAAATCCGAAAGGGCGAACTTCGCATCCAGGCCGACATTTCCACCCCAGCTATGTCCTTTCTGATAAGGACTTCCGGCAACCTTCGGTTCATTCCGGTATTTTCCCATCACATACGGAAGAAATTCAATGCCACGAGGTTTCGGCAAATCGTCCATCCCGTGCATCTCTCCGAAAGAAAAGACATGTCCGTTATTCTTCAGAGGAATCATGCTCCAGTTCTGAACCTCATTATTCTGACGTCTGATACGGCGGACATGAAGTCCCCAGATGCCATCATCGGAATGCTGGTTATATCGTAATTGGCTGAACGGGATACGCAATTCCGCCGTCCAACTGGAATCAGCCATGTCAATATGAGTCTTCCCTTCCCATACGGCATTCCAGCTTAAATTGACATTCAGCTTATCGGTCACGACCAGGTCAGTCTTGTTTCCCCCCAGATTGATATTAAACTCCGGAGCGGCCCGGTAATCATGATACGTATCAAAGGCAACACTGATAAGGTCGCCCATGCTGTTATCGTCGCGGTTGCCGATAAAGCGGTTCATCTTTTTCGGATGGCTTTCCTTACAATAGACACCGACATAGATATACTTATTGTCATAGAATAGTTTCACACGGGTAGGCGCATCCGGCATTTGCCGTTCATAAGGAATAATCTGAACAAAACGGTCGGACCACTCGCCCTGCTTCATCCAGAAATCTTCATCCAGGCGCCCATCCATAACCGGCTTCGCCCCTGTCACTTTCGTTATATTATAAACACGTTTATATGCCGCTTCAAAAGGGACAATAGAATCTTGTTGCGCCTTACCCAGGGCACAAGACAACAACAAGGCAACAAAGGACAATCGGTATTTCATCTCATCAGTTACAAATAAGCAGCCACTTTATTCCGGTCGGTTTCTACCGTTTCAAACTCCGAAGAGACAATACTGCTTCCCATCGGCACATTTTCATTCCGGTACTCCATTTTACTGTAAACGATGCTACGGGCGGAAGTATGAAACTCCTTCGCTCCTGTTTCCGCTTCGAGTTTCGCGATATTGTTTTCACGGACACCGCATCCCGGCATGATAATGATGCGTCCGTCAGCACGCCTCACCAATTCGGCAATCAGAGGAATACCTTTAACGGCATCCGATTGCTGGCCGGAAGTCAGGATACGGTCGCATCCGAGTTCAATCAGTTGTTCCAGTGCCGCAAATGGGTCACGGCAGACATCAAATGCCCGGTGGCAGGTTACCGACAACGGTTTGGCAGCCTCCATCAGTCTGCGCATCAACGGAACATCCATATCTCCCTCTTTAGTGAGGCATCCGAAAACGACGCCGTGTACTTTCAGTTGTTTACATAATTCAATATCCAGCAGCATAGCATCTATCTCCGCCGGAGTATACAGAAAATCGCCGCCACGCGGACGGATAATGACATTTATATCAATAGTAGAAATCAATGCCTGCGCTGTTTTAATCTCACCATAACTGGGAGTCGTTCCCCCCTCAGGGATACCGGCACAAAGTTCCACACGTTTGGCCCCTCCGGCTTCGGCCTCTACACAACTTTGTGCCGAGTTGGCACATATCTCGATTATACGGGTTGGTTTCATAGGTTTATGTTTGTTTCTTTATGCATTATTATACAAAGGTACGACAATTTCATAAGACTACATCAAAGAATTATTTATCGTTTGCAAGTAACGTCATAATCATTTTCGGCAAAGCACTAATCATATAGAAAGGCAGATTTATCAAGCGAAAATGTTTTCCATTCAATGTTGACACGTTATCAATGGAATAATTTCCAGACCAAATACGAACAGCGATATCATGAGGAGCATCTTCCATAAATTGATGTAATGACTTCAAATGGGCGTTATGTCCGCTTTTCACTTCGATCGGTATCACCGTCTCATCATATATATATACGAAATCAACTTCCGAAGAACTTCCGCGTTTGGCCCTCACCCAAAATCTCCGTTTTTGTCCAATCTCGTTTGATAGGGCTTTAAGTTCCTGAGCCACGATCTGCTCTGCTGCCATACCACGCCAAACGTCGCTCAAATCATTACTTAACAGATACTCTTTCTGAATACCAGCCGCATAATTTACCAAACCGGAATCAAACCATATCAGCTTAGGAGATTTCTTCAAATCTGAAGTAGCCGGCATTACAGTTCCTACTGTTGGATACACAAGTTCAAGTAACAAAGCCTTTTCGAGAGTACGGAAAGCTTCACCCGTTTCCCTCGCTTTATAAGAAGATGAAGCAAAACCACCCAAAGTGATTGCCTGACCAGCGAAAGCCCATCCTTCTTCCAATATATAACGAATAACAGCTGCCTGAGTATTATTTCCCGCATATTTCTCAACATCATTTCTATAAGCTGTAAGAAGTTGGTTATACACTCCGGACAGGGCCACCACATCTTGACGTATTGCATAATGAGCCACAACTTCCGGCATACCACCAATCAGTGCATATGTATTAAAACGCTGCATCATTTGTTGATGAAAGGCTTCAGGCAATTGTGCACTTATTATCCATTCTATATATCGATTATCGCCCGTTGCACATAGAAACTCTAGAAATGAACAAGGGTATAATGCCATATACTCTACTCGTCCTACAGGTAAGGAAACATGCTTATCAAGCATAGTTTCCAATAAAGAACCTGCGGCAATAACATAAAGATCGGGAGTGTCTTCATAAAAATAACGAAGTAAAGCTACTGCTTTCGGGGAAGCCTGGACTTCATCCAAAAAAATTAATGTTCGCCCGGGCTGTTGTGACACATTACAATATAAAAACAGCATAGAAACTAATTGCTTCACGTTATCTGTTTTCTCAAAAAGCAGCCTAACCTCACGCTTTTCCAAGTTAACGGAAAGATAGTTGTCAAATTCAGTACCAAATTGATTTACAACCGTAGTTTTCCCAACTTGCCTTGCACCACGCAATATCAGTGGTTTGCGATAAGGACTGTCAGCCCATTGACGCATTTTCTTTAATATATCACGTTCAAACATAACACAATAGTTTATATTTCATTTTCTGCAAAGATAGCAGAATGTTCCATTGCAGAGGTATATTTAATACTATTTTGTTTCATTGCAGGGGTAAAATGAATAGTTTTTTGTTCCATTGCAGGGGTATTATAAAGATATATGTAGTTGATAGAATCCGGATGATATGTTTTCTATCAAACTACAGTTAGTATTTTGTTTTTGACATCCTCATAAATATTTTTGAGGGCCTCATTAATATTTACGAGGACGCCAAAAACATTTATGAGGCCCTCGTGAACAGAAAACTACCGAATAAGTCCTATCTTTGCTTCCAGAAACAAATTGAAAATAAAAGAATGCTTAACGGAGAGAAGCTGAAAGGGCATATATTGATTTTGATAACAAATATATTGTTTGCTATCAATATGCCCATATCCAAATATCTGTTACCTTCCCATGTGCAACCCGAGGCACTTACCATCATGCGGATGGGGTCTGCCTGCCTGTTGTTTTGGTTAACTTCGTTATTTATCAAACGGGAAAAGGTAACGATAAAAGACCTGGGACTGCTTTTTATCTGCGCCATGTGCGGGGTAGGCATCAATCAGGGACTATTTATTGTAGGGCTGAACCGGACCTCGCCGGTGGATGCTTCCATCATCGCAACAGGCGTCCCTATCTTCGTCATGCTACTGGCAGCCGTTATCCTGAAAGAGCCGATTACCAAGATGAAAGCCTTCGGCGTATTGATGGGATGCACCGGGGGGATTTCTTTGATCCTGGCATCCACACATGCTACGGGGCAAGCCAGCAGTCTGGAAGGTAATCTGATGATCATCGTCAGTGCTTTCGTATATTCCATCTACCTCGTTTTATCCAAACCGTTGAGTTTACGTTATTCAGCGGTAACGATGATGAAATGGATGTTTCTTTTTTCCACGTTGGTATTATTGCCTTTTACTTATCGACATGTTCTCGATACCCCTGCTTTCCAGCGGGAAACACTCAATATGCAAGAGCTTGGAGCCATCAGTTTCGTACTGATCGGTGCGACATTCATTCCTTATTTATTAATACCTATGTCGCTGAAACGCATCCGTCCGACAACGGTGAGCATGTATAATTATATACAACCGATTATCGCTTCACTGATTGCGGTCATGATAGGGCAAGACACATTCTCTTTACAAAAAGTATTATCGGCAGTCCTTGTTTTTACCGGGGTTTATCTGGTTACACAAAGTAAGAGCCGGGCAGATTTGGAAAAGGAAAGCCGTTGAAAAAGCTTTTGTACAAACTTGTTAATCACCTTTATAGCCAGAACCTTTATATATTTTATTTGTTTTAAGCAGAAAAATATACGTCACAACTATGGATAGTGTAAGTACTTCTAACAAAACACCCAACAAAAGTATGATATGGCTTATTGCCATATTGGTTATCGCCGTCATTATCGCCTTTCTATGGTGGTGGAACTATCGCAAATATATTTCGACTGATGACGCCAACCTTGACAGTTACCGGGTAAGCGTCGCATCACAGGTCATGGGACCGATGGTCAGGCAATATGCCTGGGAAGGCGATACGGTCAAAGCCGGCATGCTCCTTGCCGAACTTGACAGCAGTGGTATCGTTGCAGAGTTACAGGAAACCATTGCCCGCCGTGAACAGACGATAGCCAACCTGAAACTGGAAAAAGAGAATCTCAACACTGCCATCAAGAACCTCCAACTGGCAGAAATCGCTTACCATCAGGCAGAAGTGAACTACCAACGCGACAAAAAACTATACAGCACCAATGCCGTTTCGCAGGAAACATTCCAGGATGCGGAAGACTCCTGGAAAAGTACAGGCATAAAAGTAGAAGTAGCCAAAGATCAGATCAAGGTCTCACGGGCACAGATCACATCCGGTGAAGCTGCAATCGCCTCAGCTGATGCAGCGATAGAATCCACCCGTGTTTCATTGGGATATTATCGCATCACAGCTCCGGTCGACGGCGTGATTGCCAAACGGTGGTCGCTTCCGGGTGACATGGTTCAGCCCGGGCAGACACTCTTTACAATCAATGAAGGGAAAGACCTTTGGGTAGCCGTTTATCTGGAGGAGACCAAATTCCGGACGCTCCGCCTCGGGCAGAAAGCCGATTTCACGCTGGACGCCTACCCCGGACTCACCTTTTCCGGAAAGATATTCTATATAGGTACAAACACAGCTTCGGAGTTTTCATTGATCCCTCCTAATAATGCTTCCGGCAATTATACCAAAGTTGCCCAGCGCATCCCGATAAAAGTCTCCGTCGACCAGGTAAAAAAAGGAAAAGAAAATACCCGGATGCCGAAACTGGTATCAGGCATGTCTGCAACCGTTAAGATTATCAAGGAGCAATAATGGGTAAGAACGGAAATACAAATGATAATGCCTACAAATGGCTGGTGTTGGGCAACATCATGATCGGGACATTTATGGCCGTGCTCGACTCCACCGTCGTGAACACCGGACTTCCGGCTATCATGGGGACGCTCGGTGCCAGTATCAACACTGCCGAATGGGTTCTGACAGGATATATGCTGGCTATTGCGAGCATCCTTCCCGCAGCCGCCTGGCTGTCCGACCGGTTCGGATACAAACGGATTTATTTCCTTTCTTTATTGGTATTTACTTTCGGTTCGTTCATGTGCGGAAACTCCACCTCGATCGAAGAACTTATTTTCTGGCGTGTAATCGAAGGCCTTGGATGCGGAGCAATCATGCCTGTCGGAATGGCGATTGTCAGCAATGTTTTTCCTCCGGAGCAGCGGGGAACGGCACTCGGTTTCTGGGCCATCGCTTCGGCAGCATCCGTCTCGTTCGGTCCTTCCATCGGCGGTTATCTGGTCGACAATCTGAACTGGAACTATATATTTTATGTAAATGTACCGGTCGGGGCTCTCGCTCTCTTTGTAACAGCCATCCTGCAAAAAGAATATAAGGCGGAGACAGTACAGCCTTTCGATATTCCGGGATTCATCACTTCCGGCATCTTCCTGCCTCTGTTCATGTACGGGTTATCGGAAGTCAATTCGTCTACCAACACACAAGGCTGGAACAGTCCTGTCGTATTAGGCTCGATGTGGATTTCCGCACTTATGTTCATACTCTTTATTTATATCGAACTGACGGTGAAGCATCCGTTAATCAACCTGCGTATATTCAAAGACCGCAATTTCACCCTGGCAAACGTGATGATGTTCATCTTCGGGGTCGGCATGTTCGGAAGCACTTTCCTGATTCCCCTTTATTTGCAGAACAATCTGGGATATTCAGCCCTCCAGGCCGGCATGTTCTTTATTCCCGTAGGAATCATCCAGGGATTTTGTTCTCCCAGTGCCGGAGCACTGGGGCAGAAGATAAACCCTAAAATACTGATTGCAGGCGGACTGATCCTGATGGCACTCAGTTTCTATCTCAACATCTTCCTCTCCTTCCTGACCGAAAAATGGTATATCATGATGAGCCTCTATCTTCGCGGCATCGGCATGGGAATACTTTTCACGCCATTATTAACTTTATCATTAGCCCGTATCAGTGTCGTACAAATGGCACAAGCATCGAGTATCACCAATATCGTCCGCCAAATGGGCGGCAGTTTCGGTGTCGCCATCTTCAGCCATATGCTTACCCAACGCACCAGTTACCATACCCAACGCTACAGCGAAGCATTAAATTATACTGGTGAGATATATCACCAGACAATAGATAAACTGAGTTTCTTCGCCTTACAGACAACCGGCACCACCGAAGAGACAGCCAAATCACTCGCCGAACAGCTAATAATCAAACGTCTCGAACTAGAAGCATACATAGGCGGCATCAACGATGATTTCTATATCGCATTCATCGTCACCTTGCTTTGTCTGCTCCCGGTGTTCTGGTTACGGCAGGTGAAAAAGGGCAAAATAAATAAACAATAGTAATCATCATACCCTCTTTTCCTATCAACTTTCCACTATTTTATCACTTTCTACTGAAAAAATGCTTGCATTTGAAAAATAATGTGTAATATTGCCCCTGCAATAAGATATGAAAACTAGAAAAGTAAAAGAATGATTGCAGGTATAGCATATTATACATGGGCATTGATGACCCCTTGGGGGGTTAGAATTTACAAATAAACAAGAGCAGCGGCCACGTCCTGCATTGTTGCAATCATTTGTATTGCATCCTTTATGCCGGTTCTTTCCGGTTCTTTTTATCAATTAATTTAGTTACAAATATATTGTCAGTTGTCAACCGTCAGCTGTCAATTAAAATAATACATACCGATGAAAGTATTGAAATTCGGCGGAACATCCGTAGGTTCCGTGAATAGTATTTTGAGTGTTAAGAAGATAGTAGAGGCTATTGAAGAGCCTGTAATCGTTGTCGTATCTGCATTGGGCGGCATCACGGATAAGTTGCTGGCAACCTCATCCATGGCTGCCAAAGGGGATGTCGGATACGAAAGGGAGTTCTCCGAAATCATAACACGTCACCTGGATGTGATTCAGGGTGTTATCCCCGATAAGATGCAGCGCATCGAAGTGCAGAAAAAGGTCATGAGCCTGCTGGACGAACTGGGTAATATCTTCAAAGGTGTGTACCTTATCAACGACCTGTCTGCCAAGACTTCCGACACAATCGTCAGTTACGGCGAACGCATTTCTTCACTCATCGTGTCGAATGTCATTGAAGATGCCAAGCTGTTCGATTCCCGTAAGTTTATCAAAACGCTCAAGCAGTTCAACAAACATATCGTTGATTTCGAACAGACAAACCAGCTCATTAAAGAGACTTTCAACCCGCTACCTAAAGTATCGCTGGTTCCCGGCTTTATCTCTTCCAGTACGGAAAACGGAGAAGTAACGAACCTGGGACGTGGCGGTTCCGACTATACTGCCTCTATCCTGGCTACTGCGCTCGATGCCAACGTTTTGGAAATATGGACGGACGTAGACGGTTTCATGACTGCCGACCCGCGCGTCATCAGTTCAGCCTATGTAATCGACCGGCTGACGTTTACCGAAGCGATGGAGTTGTGTAACTTCGGAGCCAAGGTCATCTATCCGCCGACGATTTATCCGGTATATCATAAGAATATTCCGATCCGTATCCTGAACACATTCAATCCGGAAGCACCGGGTACTTATATCTCCAAGGAAAAGGTAAAAGAAGAAGGGAAAGCCATCATCAAAGGTATTTCCTCTATCAACGACACCTGCCTGATTACCGTTCAGGGACTGGGCATGGTTGGTGTGATCGGTGTAAACTACCGTATCTTTAAGACATTGGCAAAAAGCGGTATCAGCGTATTTATGGTATCACAGGCCAGTTCCGAAAACAATACGACTTTCGCTGTCCGCAATGCCGATGCCGACCTGGCCGTGCAGGTGCTGGATGAAGAGTTCGCATTGGAACGCGCCCAGGGTGATATGAACGATACGGTGGCCGAAAAAGACCTGGCAACAGTCGCCATCGTCGGTGAAAACATGAAACGTACGCCAGGTATTGCCGGTAAGCTGTTCGGTACGCTGGGCAGTGCCGGTATCAGCGTGATTGCCTGTGCACAAGGTGCTTCCGAAACAAACATATCATTTGTTATCAAGCTCAAATATCTGCGCAAGGCACTGAACTCTATCCATGATTCATTTTTTCTGTCACAATATAAGGTGTTGAACCTGTTCATTGCAGGTGTCGGAACGGTAGGCGGTAACTTACTGGAACAAATCCGTATCCAGCAACCTAAACTGATGGAACAAAACGGCCTGAAACTAAATGTTGTCGGTATCGCCAACAGTAAACGTGCCCTTTTCCTTCGTGAAGGACTGAACCTGGAAAACTGTATCGACGAACTGAAAAAGAACGGCGAAGAGAGTTCTCCCGAACATCTGAAAGAAGAGATTCTGAAAATGAATATCTTCAACTCCGTATTTGTGGATTGTACGGCAACCCCGGCTGTCTCCGACCTGTATGAAACGCTGCTCAACAACAACGTTTCAGTGGTAGCCGCCAATAAAGTAGCCGCCTCGTCCTCTTACAGCAATTATATCAAACTGAAAGAAACGGCCCGCCACCGTGGCGTCAAGTTCCTGTTCGAAACGAACGTCGGAGCCGGACTGCCTATCATCAATACGATGAACGACCTGAGAAACAGTGGCGACCATATCCTGAAACTGGAAGCTGTTCTTTCCGGTACATTAAATTATATATTCAATACGCTCAGTGCCGATATACCTTTCAGCAAGGCAATCCTGATGGCAAAAGAGGAAGGTTACTCGGAACCCGACCCCCGCATCGACCTGAGTGGAAAAGACGTATTGCGTAAACTCGTCATCCTGGCGCGTGAAGCCGGTTACAAAGTGGAGCAGGAAGATGTAAAACGCAACTTGTTCGTGCCGGATAAATATTTCGAAGGTTCGCTCGACGATTTCTGGTGCAAAGTGAAAGAACTGGATGCCGAATTCGAAAACAAACGCCAGCAACTGGAAGCCGAAGGCAAACGTTTCCGCTTCGTTGCCAAAATGGATAAAGGTGTTTGCGAAATCGGCCTGCAAACAGTCGACAGCCACCACCCATTCTACGAACTGGAAGGCAGCAACAACATCATCATGATTTCCACCGAAAGATACCACGAGTATCCCATGATAATAAAAGGCTACGGAGCCGGAGCCGATGTAACGGCTGCTGGTGTATTCGCAGATATAATCTCTATAGCCAATATTCGGTAAAAAAAGGAATGAATTAAGTTAATACGAAATGAAAAGTATAATAATCCTGGGCGACGGCATGGCCGATGAACCCATTGAGGCACTTGGAGGTAAGACTCCCATGCAATATGCAGATACTCCTTATATGGATAAGCTGGCTGCATTGGGTGTTACCGGACAAATGAAAACGGTTGCCGACGGGTTCCATCCGGGCAGCGAAGTTGCCAACATGGCCGTATTAGGATACGACCTGCCGAAAGTATACGAAGGACGTGGCGTACTGGAAGCTGCAAGCATCGGTGTCACCCTTCAACCGGGTGAAATGGCGATGCGCTGCAACCTTATTTGTGTTGAAGGAGATATCCTAAAAAACCATTCGGCTGGCCATATATCCACCGAAGAAGCCGACGAGTTAATACAATTCCTCAACGAGAAATTAGGCTCCGACAAAGTAAAATTCTACACTGGTGTCTCCTACCGTCACCTTTTGGTTATCAAAGGAGGCGACAAACGGCTGGATTGCACGCCGCCCCACGATGTTCCCCTCCACCCCTTCCGCCCGCTGATGATCAAACCGGAAGTGCCGGAAGCACAAGAGACTGCCGACTTATTGAATGACTTGATTCTGAAATCCCAGGAAATATTGAAAGACCATCCCGTCAACCGCAAACGTATGGCAGCCGGAAAGGACTCGGCAAACAGTATCTGGCCTTGGTCGCCCGGTTATCGTCCTGCCATGCAGACCATGCAGGAGATGTACGGTTTCAATAAAGGGGCCGTTATTTCGGCCGTCGACCTGATTCGCGGCATCGGCGTTTATGCCGGTCTTGAAGTTATCAGCGTGGAAGGCGCCACCGGATTATATGATACCAACTACGAAGGCAAAGCGCATGCCGCCCTCGAAGCACTGAAAACAAATGATTTCGTCTACCTCCACGTCGAAGCCAGTGATGAAGCCGGACACGAAGGAGACGTAGACCTCAAAATAAAAACAATCGAATATCTGGATAAACGGGCCATTCGCATTATCTATGAAGAGTTGCAGACATGGGACGAACCGGTTGCCATTGCCGTACTTCCCGACCACCCGACTCCCTGTTCGATTCGTACACACACCAATACCCCCGTCCCCTTCCTGATCTACAAACCCGGACAAGAGCCTGATGCAGTGAGCTGCTTCGACGAGTTCAGTGTCCTGAACGGTAAATATGGAGTTTTGGAAAAAGATGAATTTATAAAAGAATTATTATGAAATATTACAGCACAAACAAACAAGCTCCCCTCGCCACCCTGGAAGAAGCCGTAGTAAAAGGCCTTGCCGGTGACAAGGGATTGTATATGCCCGAACGTATCGTCCGTTTGGATGAGGGCACAATCAACAATATGAAAAATCAGTCTTTCCACGAAATAGCTTGTACGGTTGCACAGGCTTTTTTCGGTGAAGACATCGAAACGGAAACGTTGAATGAAATCGTAAAAGATACTTTATCGTTCGATACCCCTGTGGTAAACGTCTCTGAAAATATTTACAGCCTTGAACTTTTCCACGGTCCGACACTAGCCTTTAAGGATGTCGGCGGACGCTTCATGGCCCGCCTGCTGGGATATTTCATCCAAAAAGAAGGACTGAAACAGGTTAACGTACTGGTTGCCACTTCGGGAGATACGGGAAGTGCCGTTGCCAACGGTTTTCTAGGTGTACCGGGTATCCACGTGTATGTTCTTTATCCCAAGGGAAAAGTCAGTCCTATCCAGGAATGCCAGTTCACAACACTGGGACAGAATATCACCGCCCTTGAGATAGACGGGACTTTCGACGATTGCCAGGCGTTGGTAAAATCGGCTTTCATGGATGACGAACTGAACCGCCACATGAAACTGACATCAGCCAATTCCATCAACGTGGCCCGCTTCCTCCCGCAATCATTCTATTATTTCAATGCCTACGCACAACTGGATAAGCTCGGCAAAGCCGATAACCTGGTCATCTCCGTTCCCAGCGGGAACTTCGGAAATATCACCGCCGGTCTTTTTGCCAACTGGATGGGACTGCCCGTTAAACGCTTCATCGCTGCCAACAACCGCAACGACGTATTCCTTGAATATCTGAGAACAGGCGTTTACACCCCGCGTCCTTCCGTAGCCACGATAGCTAACGCGATGGATGTCGGCGACCCGAGCAACTTTGCCCGCATCATGGATTTATTCGATATCTACGGCGACAAACATCATGAAATATGCCAACACATCACCGGCTACCGTTTCACCGACGAAGAAATCGAATACACCATCAGATATGTATATGAAAACGATGGCTATCTACTTGACCCGCACGGTGCCTGCGGCTATCAGGCTTTGATACAATATGCACTCGAATCTGACGAAACCGGCCTCTTCCTTGAAACTGCCCATCCGGCGAAGTTCAAAGGAACCGTCGACCGTATCCTCGATGCAGACATTGAAATTCCGGCCAAGTTACAATCCTTTATGAAAGGGACGAAACAAAGTGTCGAACTCAGCAAAGACTTCAAAGCGTTCAAGGCTTACCTGATCACACAGTAATCATAGCCTGTTCCGTCCGGTATAGAGATTGTCCCTAGCGGTAGGTACGTTGCGTCCCTATCCCTAGGGACAACCTGTACCTACCGGTAAGTACAGGTCATACCTACCAATAGGTACAGAGTGTACCTACCAGTAGGGAGCATCCCGATGTAGCACGCTTCCTACCCTCCGTACAGTACAGATGACACATTACCTATCGCCAACCATCAGCTCCTCCAGGTACTTTTTCAAAATAAGCGCATGATTATGGTCCGGACTCTTAGAAGCATATAGCAACGTGACGATCGGATATTGACTGATCTTCTCCACAAATACCCTTGCTGCCTCCGAACCGTTCAGCTCTTTGCTATACAATGCGGCAAACTCATTCCACCTTTCATCGGGTGCCTGATGAAACCACTTTCGAAGTTCTGGAGAGGGAGTTACATCTTTTTCCCACAAATCGAAATGTGCCGCTTCCTTTTTCATACCTCTGGGCCATAGCCGATCCACAAAGACCCTGTAACCATCCGTTGGCTCCGGATCTTCATATATCCGTTTCAATTTTATCTGTGTCATAATTATTTATCCATATTCCATTTATAAACAGCTTTTACAACCTTATTGTTACCATAAATCATCTTCAAATATTTTCTAATATTCCCGTAAACTTTCCTGTTGCCTATGATGTTTATTAAGTACAAAACATAAATAAACAAAATTATGAGTACAACAGTAAAATCAGAACAAAAAGAAAAAGCGACCCGCACTTCCAATAAAGAGATCGCAACATTTATCGGAGAACTTTTCTCATTCAACAGTAGTCTCAAACTTTTTCACTGGAGCGTAACCGGAACCGGCAGTTATGCTAAACATATGGCATTAGATGAAGCCATCGCCTCCTTGCTGGACGTGATCGACAGAATCACCGAAACAACATTCGCCTTGGTAGGCGACCTCCAGATTGCCATCCCGGAAACCAAAACTCCGAAAGACATCGTAAAACATGCATCAGATTTCTACAACTACGTAGAAAAACACAGAGATTTGTTCCCTGAAGCATTCTCACAATCCATTATCGACGACTATCAGGAAGCAATCCAGCAATTGCTTTACAGATTAGTCAGATTGCAATAGCATTACCTGGTGATCTGCCAGTTATTTTTTAGAGTTTATATATTTACACGGAGGAGTTGTTTTCAAAGACAACTCCTTTTGTATTTTTTTACCCCGGAGTATCTTTAGTTTCATAAACAAAACTATCTTTGTCCAATGGGACAGACAGGAACAAAGAAACTCGAAACAGATATACAGACCCGTAATGACTTATGCGTTACGCAAAATCCCTACGGAGAATTTGATCTGACCGGTATTTATACCAAGACTCAGTCTAAAGGCGGCCGTAACGTACTCCAAAACTGGGTTACCCATCCTGTTAACAATATCCAAACACTCCACTACCGCATCGAATCCATTCGCGCCGGTGGAATACCCAGCTTCGAAATAGATGGGAACACCCTGGACTTCATCGAATATTACCTGAATTATAATGAGCCGTCCCCCACAACCGTATTAGGCGTCCTCTCCTACTACCAATGGTTAAAAAACAAATTGCAGAAAAATCCGTGGAACTATATTAAAAGCCGTGGATGCTTATATTTATGTGAATTGATCCGGGAATTACGCCAGATCTCATCTCCCATAGAAGAGTCCGCACAACCGGACATTATCAAACAAACGCTCCGGATGATACGTTCCTATGTGGACAGCAATGTTTTCGCTTCAATCCCGAACAGGGAAACCAGATTAACTTGTTACGAAATCGACCAGTTCGACTACATTTTCCGCAATAGGGGAAAAATCGCTGTACGAGGGATACTTGATATTGTATACGAATTGGACGCCTTTCGTTCCGCGCATCAAATAGCTAAAGAGAAAGGATTTTGTTACCCGGAATTACATTCTGGCAACACAGAGTTGGTCATACACAACTTTTTCCATCCGGCTTTGCCGCAAGCCGTACGTAATGACTGGCATTTGGAGGAAAAACATATCAATATTTTCACAGGTTCCAATATGGCTGGCAAATCGACGACTCTGAAAGCGTTATCGTCGGTTATTTGGTTGGCTCACGCCGGATTACCGGTACCGGCAACTTATATGCGTTGCCCGGTATACAAGGGTATTTTTACTTCCATCAATTTACCGGATTCTTTAAAAAGAGGAGAAAGCCATTTCTATGCGGAAGTATTACGTATCAAAAGCATACTGAAAAAAGTCAAGGAAGAAGATGCTTATTTCATCGTGTTCGACGAACTCTTCCGGGGAACAAATGCCCGCGATGCTTATGAGGCTTCGGTCATCGTTCTCAATCTGCTGAAAAAATATCCGCAAAGCAAATTCCTTCTCTCCACCCATATCATAGAACTTGCGGAAGCCTTTTATACAGAAAAAACATGTCAGTTCAACTACATGGAATCTGAAATAAAAGACGACCGTTTCATTTGTAGCTATCGGTTGAAAGAAGGAATTTCCGAATCGCGCATCGGCAGCTGGTTAGTCAGAAAAGAGCTAAACACGCCTTAATCGAGTGCCCACTGCTTCATCTCATACATATCCAGATACTCTTCCCATTCGGGATCGACTTCCGTATAAATAGAAATAGGTAACAGATCGAACGGAGCGAGTGCCTCATTCAGACGTTCGCCGAAAACGCGGACTGTACGGGTGTAGAAAACCCATATCTTCTCTCCTGCCCCGGTATAAACAGCGGTAAGGATGGAGAGTTTATCTTTTTCCATGGCTTTCCGCAATGTTTCCTGTACGTTCTCCATCTGTTCGGCAAGTGCATCCATAGGCATTCCTTTCTCATCCCCTTCATATTTCCAGGTTATTTCAACACGTTCCTTAAATTTACCGGACTGGATAAATTCCGTCAGTTCATCGCGTCCGCTTACTGTTACCAAATGCCCGTCTTCGTCTTCCGACAAGGCTGTGAACCATTCATTACTTAATCTCATATATTTTATTCTTTGTTATTTACATTTTAGAATCATTTTTCCGTTTCTTCCACAGCTGCCAGCTATTAAATATATTCTGCCACAACACATAAGAACCCGGACCGACCGAAGAAACCGGGTCGAGATAAGTATAAGACATCCAGATGGCAAGCACCGTGTTCTTTTGTCCCAGGGCCTGACCGGCACTGATGCGGTCTTTATAAATAGTTCCGATCCGTTTTCCGAGAAAGAATTGAAGGGCGCAAGTAATAAAACCAGCCAATGCGATCAATATCTCGACCTCTACCGGAATCGTACTGTGGGCAAGCGATTTCACGGTCTGAGCCGTTACGATGGCCAGCGCCATCCCCCACATATAAAAAGCCAGGTCATGGAAACCTAACAAAAAATGATGTATCTTCGGAAGACAATACCGGAAGAACAATGCCAGAAAAAACGGGAAAAGCAACAACGGAAATACTTTACTCAAAATCTTCAGAAAAGCGGTGAAGAAAGTAACGTCCGTATGAGGCTCGACCAAAGGAAAGATCAACGGCACAGCTACCGCCGCCAGAATATTCGATAACAGGGTATAAGTAGTCAGACTGGAAGCACTCCCACCCAACTTACCCGTAATAACAGCCGCCGCTGTCGCCGTCGGACAGATCAGACAAACCATCGCTGCTTCAAAAACCTCCCGATAGGAACCTCCCATAGGTACAAAAATCAACAAGGCTGCCAGGGCACATGAAGAAACAATCTGAAACAGCAACAACCATCCGTGCCACGGAGACGGCATCAACTCCCGCCAATCCACTTTACAAAAAGTAAGTAATAACTGACCAAAGATCAATAAAGGAGTAAGATACGCAATAAGCGTGTTCATAAACGGTTTTGTCGGCTCCAGAAAGGTGAAGTTGGCAAACATCAAATAACCCAATACACCGGTCAGCATTGCAACAGGCAATGTCCAGTTCTTCAGAAAGTTCAACATGAGACCTATCTTTATATTTTCGGCGCAAAGATATATAAAAAAGCCCCATCCGGTAACGAATGAGGCTCCTTATTTACATATGCCTGTTTTTCATTATTTTCTGAACGGCGCTTTGACCACCTGTGCTTTCAGATTACGGTTACGTACTTTCACAAAGAATTCTGAACCGGCTTTTGCATATTCGGGCTTCACATATCCCATACCGATACCTTTCTTCAACACCGGCGACATCGTTCCGGATGTTACAACACCGATAACCTGATCCTCTGCATCCACAATTTCATAACCATGACGGGGAATACCTTTGTCTATCAATTCAAACGCACACAACTTACGGGTAACGCCTTCTTTCTTCTGGCGTTCCAGTTCTGCACGGTTGGTAAATTCTTTTCCGTCCGCAAACTTAGTGATCCAACCCAATCCGGCTTCGATCGGAGAAGTCGTATCATCCAGATCATTGCCATACAGGCAGAATCCCATTTCCAGACGAAGTGTGTCGCGGGCACCTAAACCAATCGGCTTGATACCTTCGGGCTTGCCGGCTTCAAAGATTGCATTCCAGATAGTCATTGCATCATCCGGATAGAAATACAATTCAAAACCACCCGCACCGGTATAACCCGTATTGGAAATGATTACATTCTTACAACCGGCAAACTCTCCGGTCACAAAAGAATAATAAGGGATAGACGAAAGATCGACCGGAGTCAGGCGTTGCAACACTTCAGTTGCTTTCGGTCCCTGGATTGCCAGCTGGGCAGTACGGTCGGAAGAGTTTTCAAGCTCTGCCCCCACTGTGTTGTGACTGACACACCAATCCCAGTCTTTTGCAATATTTCCTGCATTTACGACCAACAGATATTTTTCCGGTTCATAGTGATAAACCAGCAGGTCATCCACAATACCACCTTTATCATTCGGGAAGCAAGTATATTGCGCCTTACCCAATGGCAAAACAGATGCATCATTGGAAGTGATACTCTGGATAAAAGCCAGCGCATTCGGGCCTTTTACCCAAAACTCTCCCATATGAGATACATCGAATACACCTACACCATTCACAACGGTCATGTGTTCATCGATTATGCCGGTATATTCGATCGGCATATTATAACCTGCAAATTCATGCATTTTTGCTCCCAATGCGATATGTACATCGGTAAACGGAGTCGTTTTCATGTTATTATTACGTTTAAGATTTTTGAGCCAGAAGCTCGGTTATTTTTATAATTGTTTGCATACTCTTTTCCAATGAGTTGACCGGAAGGAACTCATAACGTCCATGGAAATTCAACCCGCCGGCAAATATATTCGGGCAGGGCAATCCCATAAATGACAAACGGGCACCGTCCGTTCCGCCGCGAATCGGTTTAACCAGCGGTTTAACACCGACAGACTCCATGGCTTCAAAGGCCAGGTCTACGATATATTTCTTCGGTTCAACCACTTCACGCATATTATAATATTGGTCGCGAAGTTCCAGCGTCGTACTGCCCGGATGGATTTCGTTCATACGTTTTACCCACATCTTCAACTGTGCTTTCTTTTCTTCAAACAAAGTGCGCACATGGTCGCGGATGATATAGGACAAGGAGGCTTCCTCTACCGTACCCGACATATTGGTCAGATGATAGAAACCTTCGTACCCCTGCGTATGTTCCGGACGTTGTGAAGCCGGCAGCCACGAAGCGAACTCGATAGCCAGCAACGAAGCATTCAGCATCTTGTTCTTCGCATAACCCGGATGAACGTTCAAACCTTTAAAAGTTATTTTGGCAGCTGCCGCATTGAAGTTTTCATATTCCAGTTCTCCGCATTCGCCGCCGTCTACGGTATAGGCAAAATCTGCGCCGAATTTTTTAACATCAAAGAAATCAGCGCCTTTTCCCACTTCTTCATCAGGAGTAAAGCCCACACGAATAGGTCCGTGAGGAATTTCCGGATGTCCGATAAGGTATTCTGCGGCAGTCATAATTTCTGCCACGCCGGCTTTGTCATCTCCGCCCAGCAAGGTAAGACCGTCTGTTACAACTAAATCCTGTCCCACATATTGTTTCAGGGAAGGGAAATCCTCCGGTTTCATTACGATTTTTTTCTCAGCGTTTAATACAATTTCTGCTCCGTCATAATTTTTAATAACTCTTGGTTTGATATTCTTTCCGGAAGCAGCAGGCGCTGTGTCCATGTGAGCAATCAGACCTAAAATTTTTCCCTTGTAATCGGGAACAGTAGAAGGAATAGTACCAAAAACATATCCGTATTCATCCTGAGTGACATCCGTAAGTCCCAATTTTTTCATTTCTTCCATTAAGGTATGGCCGAAATCCAGCTGACTTTTGGTGCTTGGAAAGCTTTCCGCATAAGGGTCAGAAGTAGTTTCTACTACAACATAATTCAAAAAACGTTCTAATACAGTCATATTCATTCTCCTTTACATTTCATATTATATTCATGCTATCACAGGAAAAACAGGTTGTCTATATTGACTTTACTGCGTAAAATGCCTATACTACTGGTAGTACCAATAGAAAGAGGATATAAAAATGAAGATTTTGCGACAATTCAGTATTATTTTATTTATCTCTTTTTTAGGAGAAGGTTTAAAAATGCTTTTGCCGCTTCCCATACCTGCAAGTGTATATGGATTAATTTTAATGTTGCTGGCACTTTGTACAGGAATTTTAAAAATACATCAGGTAAAAGATGCGGCAGTTTTTCTCATTGAGATTATGCCGGTGATGTTTATTCCGGCGGGCGTTGGTCTGATGGTATCGTGGAATGTGTTAAAACCTCTTTTAATTCCCGTGGGAATTATTACGTTTGTTAGTTTTGTTGCGGTAGCTGTGGCAACGGGAAAAACGGCTCAGTGGATGATTAAGAAAGATG
>OGQF01000589.1_pt1 | contig 29846 bp, 27 predicted proteins | sample 1553141 | NCBI WGS metagenome assembly OGQF01 (sample SAMEA2580005, study PRJEB22360) | human gut metagenome | biome: human gut; feature: human-associated habitat; material: faeces | place: Denmark | collected 2008/2010
GTACGGCTTGTCGTTCATTATGAGATTCCGGAGAGTCCCCAAGCTTATTTTCAGGAAGCCGGTCGTGCCGGTCGTGATGGCAAACGGGCGTATGCCGTTTTGCTTTATAATGAGGCTACGCTTACGGCTTTAAAGAAGAGGGTGGATAAGAATTTCCCCGATGTCAAATTTATTCGGGAGGTGTACCGTTTGCTCGGCAATTTCTTTCAGTTGGAGGAGGGGGCAGGCGGTGGTTTTGCCTTTGAGTTCAATCCGGATTTATTTGTCAAGACCTATAAATTGGAGTATGTTCAGACGCTGGCTGCTATCGGTGTGTTGCAGGTGGCAGGTTATCTGGAGTGTACCACGGAGGTGCATTCTTGTTCCCGTATCAGCTTTTTAGTGTTGCGTGACCAGTTGTATAAGGTGGATTTGCAGACTTCTTTGAATGAAGGATTGGTTGAGTTACTGCTCCGCACTTACTCCGGGATATTTGTGCAATATGCGTTTATTGAGGAAGAGTGGATTGCCGAGCGGTTGGGAGTGACGCGGGAGGATATTTATCAGGCACTGCTGGGACTTGCCCGTCGTAAGATTGTCAGTTATATCCCGGGTAATGACCGGCCTTATATCGTCTACCACCAGCCTCGGGTGCCGGAGTCTTATTTACATATCGGACGAGAAGCCTATGCAGACAGAAAGCTGTCGTATGCTGCCAAGGTAGAGAAGATGATCGGGTATATACAAGAAGATGAAAAATGTAGGCAGCTTTATTTGATGGATTACTTTGGACAAAAGGAAACAATTCCCTGTGGTGTATGTGATTACTGTCTGGAACAGAAAAAGGCTGTCGGGCGGGTTGACAGGCGGCAGGTATATCGGATGATACTTACTTATTTGCAAGAGTCTGACAAGGAGATAAATGCATTGGTGCATCTGATACCGGTCAAGAGGGAGTATGTTCTTGAAGGTATCAGAGTATTGCTTGAAGATGGAAAAATCGTTTATAAAACGCCTACAGTCTTGGCATTGAAACGTTGAAATGAATGAGTTTAGACACCTGCTTTTTCTCCAAATAACGATAGGTGAAGTCTGTCACAGAATCTCCATCCGTTCCGAATGCAGTATTTTAGTGTTGAAATCATATTTCTTCGCATTACGTCAACCGTCCCTCCAAGTGGCATAAGCAGAATATCTTCCGGATGCCATCCCCGGATATGCGAAAGAATCTTTTCAATTTCTTCGATATCCTTTTCGCATGAGTAGACGAATTTCAGCTGAAAATCTTTATGATGTTCTTGCGCATAGCTGACATAGGCTTGTATTGTTTCCACCGAAACAGCAGATTGAGAGCCTTGGGAGCTTGCCAATTTGGGTGACATGCTGAAAAGATCAATATAGTTGGCTACATTTTCATCAAATATCGTAGCGTTCGTTTCCAAGGTGATATGGAATTTGTTATTCTGCTTTAATTTGTGGCACAGTGTTTTTAGTTCCTTCGCTTGAAGTAGAGGTTCTCCTCCTGTTACGACAATATGGTTGATGGCATCGCTATTTTGCAATATTGTTTTATAAATGTCTTCAGTATCCATTGGATATGCACCTTTCACCTCATAGGCTGCATACGTTGTGTCGCATGGGGAGAAACTGCCATCTTCCATTTGCCAACGGCAATGCAGGTTGCAACCGGCAAGGCGGATGAAGAGTGAGGGTATGCCACATAATTTGCCTTCGCCCTGAATGGTTCCGGGAAATGTAAAGCCTGAGGCAGGACTTTCTGTAAGAGACTGTCCGTATTGGTCTTTGGTGATGGGAAAAATACCGTCTTTGGCTAAAAGCATATCCTTGTGGTTAGTTGTTTGAAAAACTGAAATGGAAGTCGTCCATAGTGAAATGGACCAATGCCAAATCTTCGCGGAAAGCCTCTGCATAGCCCGTTGCTGTTTCGTGCACCCGGACGGAGTGTAGCCGTACATTTCCTTCGCCGTTGACTGCCGGCATTTCATTTAGAATTTTGTCAATGGCATAGAAGAACATCAGTGCAAATCCTTCAGCCGATGGAGAGACGGGAATCTCTGCTACGCGTTTGTTGTATTTGTAGATGAAGGCTTTGAAATCTTCATTGTCTTTGTTCCATAATGTGTAGGTGTGGTCGAAGCTTTCGATAAAATCTTTGACTTTTTTCAATCGGCAAAAATCCATGATCATGTATCCATCGTCTAATTTGTCTGATGTGATGAACACTTCAACAATATATGAATGTCCGTGAATGTTTTCTCTGCATTTTTCCGATGAACAATTGCGGACGATATGAGCACCTTCGAATTTGAATAGTTTCCTGATTATCATAAATTTCTGTTTTTGTGTCTTTATCGGGTTAACGGGTCTTCTACGCCTGCTTCTGCAAATGCTTTTGCTCTAAGCAGACAGCTGTCGCAAGTGCCGCATGGCTTGTCTCCGCCGCGATAGCATGTCCAGGTAAGACCGAAATCTACACCTAGCCGTTCTCCTAATTTCACTTCGTCGGCTTTTGTCATGTGCATAAAAGGGGCATGTATTGTGATATGCTGTTTTTTCTCGGCTCCCAGTACTGTTCCTAAATTGACAGCCTGTTCCATGGCTTTGATGAATTCTTCTCTGCAATCCACGTAGCCGGAGTAATCAACTTCGCTGACTCCGATAAAAATATCCGTGATGTCCAAAGCATCTGCCCAGGAAGCGGCAACCGACAGAAATACCATGTTGCGGGCAGGTACGTAGGTATCGGGAATGTCCTGGCGTTCTGCATTTCCGTCTTTTACATCCATATCCGGATCTGTCAATGAGCATCCGTGCCATTGGTTTAGAAGGAGATTTACAATTTTGTGTTCTTTGACTCCTACGGATTTGGCTACTGCCTGTGCGCTTTTTAGTTCTTTATCATGTTTTTGGCCATATAGAAAAGTAATGGCATATAATTCGTCAAATCCTTGACTTTTTGCGAAATAAAGTGCGGTGGTTGAATCCAACCCTCCTGATAATAATACAATAGCCTTTTTCATTTGTTGATATTTTGATTTTTATGCTTTGTGTGTAGTGTCTAATTATAAGTGCAAAACTAGGCTATTTTATTGAAATATGGGAAGTTTCAATAAAATTTTATTCCGGTATGTGCATCTTTTTAAAGATTTTCTATTTTTGTGGCAAAATAAAAGAGTGTTTGCTAAATTACTTGTATATGCTAAAAATGAGATGTCTATGGAAACCGATGGTCTTGTGTGTATTAGGGTTTTCAATATTAGGATGTTCTGACACGAAAGAGATTGTATTGCCTCCAGATAACAGCCATTTGGGGATGATAGGCTATGTAGGAACGTATGCCAAACAAGGTGAACCTTTTCTAATGGCTTGTTCTTTGAGACTTGCCGAGCATGCCAAGGTTGTTAAAGTGGCATGGAGTGACGGTGGCGAAGCGGGCTTTGTTGGTGAAGACGAACAGGGACAGCAGGTGTCATATAAAACATTTGTATGGAATGAGCCGGGTGAAAAAGAGGTGGTTTGTCATGTCAGTTATTCTTATGGTGATGAGATGAAAGAGATTAAGCAGGCTATGAAGGTTTATACAGTGCCGCCTGTATGGGGAAATTGTTATTGGGGAGATAGTATTTTAAAAGTGAAAAATTTGCATCCGAATATGGAGTTGGAAGATGAGCATTTTCCGATGGCAGATTACATAGAACGTATTTCATCAATGAAATATAATTTTATAACATTTGGCAATGGCGGTTTGTTTGCAATAAAAGAGGTGGAAGAAAAAAGCGAGGTAGAGTCTGATGTTTACCATAGTCTGAGGGAATGGGTGAAAAATGACGGCGACGGAGATATCCAAATTATATCGTTTAGATGCGGAATTATAGACAGGGATATTACGGATGAAGACAGAGACTTCGTTTGGAGTATAGATGATACCACTTTGTCTGATGCTGATATTGAAAGATTAAATAAATTGCTGCATGACGGCTTTATATCATTCATAATGAAAGTTGAACATGACTATATCGCTTGTTCTTACAAAATGGAGTATAAGATTTCAAAATCGGAGGAAGTATTTTCTTTTATCAAAAAGTATAGCCAATATTGAAAATCAGGAAGTAAGTTTTTTATAAGATATCATGAAAGGAATAAATATTATTTTTGTTTTGGTTGTATTCTTGATTGTTTTTGCGGGATGTGAAGATGATTTTGAATACCGGATTGATGAAGCTGTTTCTACAGAGGTGTCAAGACCTCTTTCCGACATGACAAAGCAGATGAATGATGCAAGATTGGGTTCTGTTTTGGTTGAAGGAGACTATTCCTATTTTTTGGCTTTTGAAAAGGATGGTGAAGAAATATACTCACGGTTGTATAAAAAGAACCGGCATAGTGGCGAAATGATATGTCTGGTTGAGCGTAAAGCTGTAGAAAAAGTAGATGTAACTTATTCATGTCTTTATTTGAAAGGAGACTATCTTTATTTTATGCTGTTTGATGGCACCACTCCTTTTGGTACACCTGAGGATTTGCGTGGAGTGTTGTGTCGGGTGCGGGTTGATGGCAGTTCTCCTTTTGAAATTGTGATAAAACCGCATGAATATGAGCCTCATACATCAATATTTGGCGATAAGGCGTATTTTGCATGTTCTTACAATTATGGTTTTATTTTGAAACGCTACAATTTGGAGCAAGGTAAATTGGAGGAACTGTTTTTTAGGGATGATATGAATGCAACGGATGGAAGAATTTACTATAGCTTTGACTTCATTTATAAAGATTATGTTTATTATTCTGCGCTTGATGGTAATAAGAATTATTTATACCGTTGTCGTTTGGATGGTTCAGACGATAATTTGATATATGATTATAGTTCTATATTTGGAAAAGCCATTGTGGATGATCAAGATCGGTTGTATATTAATGATATTGGGAGTGAAAAACTATATGTAGCGGACTTGGATGGTGGTAATGAAAAGTTGTTATTGAGTGGTATCTCTATTTCAAATATGAATATTTTTGACGGTAAGTTTTATTTTTATGTATCAGGAAATGGTAATTATCAGAGCGGAATATACGAATATCAGCCGGGATATAAAATGCCACTTCCCTTATATAAAGGTGAAGTTCTTTTTGGACCGATGATTGATAGTTTTGGTGGAATTTGGTGTACATTACATACTCAAGATACTGAAGATGTTGTCCGTGTAGGGCAGTTGCATAAATTGGATGTCAAGAGTCAGACTTGGCAGGTTGTTCTATAAAAAGTGCTGGATATATTCAGAGCTAGCATTTATCGGGCGATTGTTTTTTCTTCTTGCTGTATTTTTCATAGTCGAGGCAGGAGGAAAGGAAGCTCGTATTGAGCCGTTGGCCGGTGCTGTCCCTGGAGGTATGGAGATGCAGGACGTTGTGTCTGCAGGAGAATTCTGTCTTGAAAAAGACGGTACTTTACAGAGAATACCTTCGGTTCAACGGGTACGTAAATTAGAATCACCTTTTATTATTAGCTTTAATGAATGCTCTTTGTTGCACGAAGAGTTGAATGAGGATGCACAGATTTTGAAGAATTTGTTTTTTACGAAACGTTCTTTTTGGTGCATATACCGTTTATAGCAATGATCTTGTATTTGTTTTTATGAGATGATTTTTGGACGGCTTCCGGCTGTCTGTATTGTTTATTTTTAATTAAAGCTATGTTTTTTGTAATATTATATTTAGTTCTTGCACTTGCACTTTCATTTTTATGTTCTGTTTTAGAAGCTGTTTTGTTGTCCACACCGATGTCTTTTATTTCTATGAAGGAAAAAGCCGGTGTGAAATCTGCCGGTTTGCTGAAAAAACTGAAACAGGATATCGACAAGCCTATTTCGGCAATTCTTTCGTTAAATACCATAGCTCATACGGTAGGTGCTGCCGGAGTGGGAGCTGAAGCGGTCAAGGTGTTTGGAGAAGCCTATTTTGGAATCATATCAGCCATATTGACGATATTGATTTTAGTGTTGTCGGAAATCATCCCGAAAACGGTTGGAGCCTGTTATTGGCGTACCTTGGCTATTCCTTCTGCAAAGGTCATCCGGATGCTGATTGTTATTACCTATCCGTTGGTCCTGCTGTCTGAATTGATTACCCGTGTGATTTCTCCTAAAAATCAGGTGATGTCTGTAAGCCGAGAAGAGGTATCGGCGATGGTTACTGTCGGTATGGAAGAGGGTGTCTTTGAGATGAAGGAAAACAAGATGATTCAGAATATGATTAAGCTGAATCAAGTGACTGCCCGCGAAATTATGACGCCCAGTGTTGTCGTCTCTGCAGCTTGGGAAGGGATGTCTTTAAAAGATTTCTATCACGAGCAGCAGTATCGCACCTATTCTCGTATCCCGGTGTATGGAGAGAAGGAGGAGTACATCACCGGTTATGTTTTGCGTCAGACGATTCTGGAGAAGTTGGCAGAAGATAAGTTTGAAGATAAATTGTCGGGAGTGGTGCGTCCAGTGCTTTTCTTTAACGAGAATGACTCTGTGTCTACTATTTGGGAAAAGTTGCTGGAGAAGAAGGAGCATATTTCTATTGTCATTGATGAATATGGATGTATGCGGGGAATAGTGACGATGGAAGATGTTATTGAGACTATTTTGGGTTTTGAGATTGTGGATGAAAAGGATTCTGTTGCAGATATGCAAGTGCTGGCACGTGAAAAATGGCAGCAGATGAAACAAAAACATTGATTTTCGCTTTGGAGTGGCTTTGTTTGAATAATTTTCGTAATTTTGGCAACGATAATAAACGATACATATGACGCACCGCCTGGCATTTACAAAACGTTACCTGCACTTTTCTTGTTGGAGTAAGAAAGGGTATGCTGTTTTTGCCGGTTTGGGACAAGAGGTGAAAATTGCTCGCCTGGCTCTCCATATGTATAAAAATGTACTGTTAAAGGCTAGCCGGAATGGGGTGATTGTGAACCTGGATAGAGTGTCGGAGGTTGTTCCAAGGATTGCCGAGACAGTGAAAGAATGTCAGATAAACGCTCGTAACAAGGGAGAATTGTGTCCTGTTGCGATGGGAAGTATATAAGTTAAAAGAGGATATATCGGCAAAGCGGTATATCCTCTTTTTTATAATAAAGACGGATAGATATGATTGAAAGTTTAAAGGAAAAGGTATTGTCGGGCGGGCAAATAACGCGCGAAGAGGCTTTGCAATTGAGCAAAACACAGGACAAGCAGGCTTTGTATGCAGCAGCAGGTGAAATCCGCGATAAAATGGTCGGTCGACATTTTGATACGTGTTCTATTATAAATGCCCGTTCGGGACGATGTTCTGAAAACTGTAAATGGTGTGCGCAGTCGGCTGTGTTCAAAACCAATGTGGAAGAATACGAATTGGTGGATGAAGAGACTTGTATGCAAATGGCTGATTTGAACAATAAATACGGAGTTGACAAGTTTTCGTTTGTCACGAGTGGCAGAGCTTTGTCCGATCGTAATATTGAGCGTCTTTGTGATTATGCTGTAAAAATCGGTAAACATTCTGCCCTGAATCTTTGCGCCTCCATGGGATTGTTAAAAAAGGAGCAGTTGCAGAAATTGATGGATGCAGGCATCAGGAGGTATCACTGTAATCTTGAGACTTCACCCCGTTATTTCGGAGAGTTGTGTTCTACCCATACCATGGATGAAAAGATTGCTACAATCCGTGCTGCGCAGGAAATCGGTATGGAAGTCTGTTCCGGTGGTATTATTGGGATGGGAGAAACCATGGAAGATCGTATTGACCTGGCATTGACCATCCGTGATTTGGGTGTTAAGTCTATCCCGATTAATGTACTGAATCCAATTCCGGGCACTCCTTTGGAGCATGCTGCTCCGTTGCAAGATGAAGAGGTTTTGACTACAATAGCCATTTTCCGTTTTATCCATCCGGATGCTTATTTGCGTTTTGCGGGGGGGAGAATGTTGATAGCCCACATTGAGACAGAAGCCATTGCTGCGGGTATCAATGCTGCTATTGTCGGCGATTTATTGACAACCGTCGGTTCTAAAGTCATGGAGGACATGAAAAAGGTTAAAGAACTGGGATTTACAATTTAAGTTGAGCATTATGAATACAGAGGAATTACTAAAATATGATAGGGAACATATCTGGCATCCCTATACATCTACAATTGATCCGCTTCCTGTGTTTCCGGTGAAACGGGCTGAAGGTGTTTATATCGAACTGGAAGATGGCAGACGGTTGATTGACGGTATGTCATCCTGGTGGTGTGAGATTCATGGATATAATAATTCGGTATTGAATGAAGCCCTGAGAAAGCAGATAGAGAACATGTCGCATGTGATGTTCGGTGGATTTACTCATCGGCCGGCTGTAGAATTGGCAGAAAAAGTATTGTCTATAGCTCCTAAAGGAATGGATAAGATATTTTTCTCTGATTCAGGTTCTGTTTCGGTGGAGGTTACCATGAAAATGGCGATGCAGTATTGGTATGCTGCCGGCAGAGAAGAGAAAAAGCATTTTATGACAATAACCAAAGGTTACCATGGCGATACTTGGAATGCCATGTCTGTTTGCGATCCTGTGACCGGCATGCATGGTATTTTTCATGGCTGTCTGCCGATACAGTATTTTATCAACCGTCCGGAACGTCGTTTTGGAGAAACGTGTAACGAAGAGGATTTTAAAGAGCTACGAGCTTGTTTTGAAGCTCATCATGCCGACATGGCAGCAGTGATTCTCGAACCTATTGTGCAGGGGGCCGGCGGAATGTGGTTTTATTCTGCGGATTATCTGAAAGAAGTCAGACGCTTGTGTCATGAGTATGAGGTGTTGTTGATTTGTGATGAGATTGCTACCGGTTTCGGACGCACCGGTAAATTGTGGGCTGTGGATTATGCCGGCATTACTCCGGACATCATGTGTATCGGTAAGGCAATCACAGGTGGATATATGAGTTTTGCAGCGACCATGGCGACCGAAGCTGTAGCGACGATGATTTGTTCACGAGATCCGTTTGTCTTTATGCATGGTCCTACCTTTATGGGCAATCCTTTGGCATGTGCCGTTGCTTGTGCTTCCATCGATTTGTTGAGGAGTTATGATTTAGAAGTTATGATTCAGGGTATAGAACAGCAATTACGTAGAGAATTGGCTCCGGCAGCGCAGATGAAACAAGTTGCGGATGTCCGGGTGTTGGGTGCGATTGGAGTGCTTGAAATGAAAGAACCGGTCAATATGGCGGTTCTACAGGCTCAATTTGTAGAAGAGGGTATCTGGGTTCGTCCGTTTGGAAAATTGGTTTATATCATGCCTCCGTTTGTAATAAAGCCGGCAGAATTGAGTAAATTGACAGCCGGATTGCTGAAGATTGTAAGTAATATATAAAGTGATGATGAATAAAGAACGATATACCAGAAAGTTAGATATTATAAAAGAGTCTGGTAATTATAGGATATTGAGGGAGATTGAGCACAATGGTTTTTTGATCCATGCAGATGGTAAGGAGATGCTGAACCTTTCTTCCAACGATTATTTAGGTTTGTCCAGCAATCCTCGTTTATTGGATGAATTCAGAGCTGAAACAGACGTAATGGCATTGGCGTATAGCGCCGCTTCATCACGCTTGTTATCCGGTAATCACCAATATTACAAGATGCTCGAAGATGATTTGGCAGATATATACGACAAGGAAGCTGCTTTAGTATTTAATTCTGGTTATCATGCCAATATTGGAATATTGCCGGCTTTGGCTGGCAAGCATGATTTGATTGTTGCTGATAAATTAGTGCATGCCAGTATTATAGACGGTCTGCGTTTGAGTGATGCACAAATGTTGCGCTATCGGCATTTGGATTACGACCATTTGCGGAATTTGTTGCTGCACCATCGGGAGGAATATGAAAATGTATTTATTGTGACTGAATCTATTTTCAGTATGGACGGTGATGTCGCTGATTTGCAGCAGTTGTGTGAAATCAAGAAAGAATTCGATGCTTTCCTGTATGTCGATGAAGCACATGCGATAGGGGTGCGCGGAACGAATGGTTTAGGCTGTTGTGAAGAACAGGCATGTACAGAAGAAATAGACTTTATTGTAGGTACCTTTGGGAAGGCATTTGCATCCATGGGAGCTTTTGTGGTATGCGAGCAGATGTTCCGGAAGTATTTGATTAATACACAGCGTAGTTTGATTTTCACGACGGCATTACCACCGGTAAATGTTGCCTGGACACGTTTTATCTTGAACCGGATGCCTGATTTTTATGATTTACGTTTAAAATTAGCCAAGGTGTCCGAGCGCCTGAAAAGTGTTTTAAACGAAAAAGGATTTGAAACTAGAGGAAATTCTCATATTGTACCGATGGTGTGCGGTTCTAATGAAAACAGTATTGAAATGGCCAATTTATTGCAGGAAAACGGTTTCTTTGCTTTGCCGGTGAGGTATCCGACTGTTCCTAAAAATGAAGCCCGTATCCGTTTTTCCCTGAATGCATCAATTCCGATGGAAGATTATGAGTGTCTGTTTGAATTTTTGGAATGTCTGGAGTAAAGAGAATATATGCGAATAGAGTGGTTGGATAAAAAAAACACTGGTCGGGTCATCGTTTTTTTCAACGGATGGGGTATGGACGGAAAAGCGGTGCAACATATAAAGGGGGATTACGATATCTTGGTGATAAATGATTATCGGCAATTGGATATTGAAAATCTTCCGGAATTGGTATCTTATCAAGAGATCTATGTTGTCGCTTGGTCTATGGGGGTATGGGCTGCAGCCAATACGCTTATGGATTGGGGAATTTCCTACGAAAGGTTGATAGCATTGAATGGCACAGAGCATCCCGTAAACGATTTGTGGGGAATACCGGAGAAGATATATCGTTTGACAGAAAGAGGAATGAATGCAGCCGGACGTGAAAAGTTTATGCTGCGCATGCTTGACAATGCAGCAGAAAGGGAACGTTTTGTAGACAACAGACCTCAAAGAGAGGTGGAAGAGGTGTGCGACGAATTGGTGGCGATTCGTTTGCAGGCAGAAACCAGGCAGCATTCATTGATATGGGATAAGGTGTATATATCATCCGGCGATGTTATCTTTTCTTCAACTAACCAGTTAGCTTGGTGGGATAATCGGGCTAAAAAGATAGTAAAACTTGATGGGGGACATTATCCATTTTATCATTTTGAAAGTTGGGATCAAATTTTGGAACTATGAGCGTAGAAAAGGCGGAAATAGAATGTAGGTTCAGAAGAAGTGTGGACAGTTATGAAGAGAATGCTCATGTTCAGAAAAAGATTGTGATGCATTTGGTGGAGTTGCTGAAATGTTATTGTCCGGTAGAGCAGAACCGGATTTTGGAGGTAGGTTGTGGTACCGGATTATTGACTGAACAACTCAAGTGTCGGTGGAATTACAAAGAATTGTGGTTAAATGATTTGGTGGATGCAATGTGTATTAAAGCTGCAGGTAGATGCGGTATTGAGGCACGATATTGCCTGCCCGGCGATATAGAAAAATTACCGCTTGCCGGAATGTTTTCGTTGGTAGTCTCTACTTCTACATTTCAGTGGCTGGAGCATCCGTCAGAAACTTTCGGACATTTGGCGCGACATATTGTTCCCGGAGGTTATTTGGTTTTCAGCAGTTTTGGGAAAGACAATTGCCGGGAACTGAAAGCAATTACAGGCAATGGCTTGACCTATCATTCTTTGGCTGAAACAGAAGAAATATTGTCCGGCTATTTTGAGGTAGTGCATACAGAAGAGGAACTGTATACATTGGATTTTAATTATCCGTTGGATATTTTGCAGCATATCAAGAAAACGGGAGTTAATGCCATGTCTTCCCATAAGACATGGACACGGGCTAGCTTGGATGCTTTTGCACAAGAATATGCTGTGCGCTTTCTGAAGGACGGACGTTATCCTTTGACTTATCACCCGCAATATTTTATTTGTCGCAAATCATAATTTGCTGAAGGTATTGGTTTTCATTAATTGTTCAAGTTCTGCGATAATCATTGCGGTTGCTCCCCAAATGAAATTGTCTCCGATTTTATATCCGGGAGCAACAATGGGATGGTCATGACGTGTAAACGTGTGGGTGGTTTTATTGGCGTCATTAAAAAGTTCTGACAACTTGATTAGAAGCACCTTTTCCACTTCATTTACCGAAAGCACAAATTCCGGCAGTTTTAGTGTTGTACCGACAATAGGGGTGATATTGAAATTACTTAGCGGGATATAGATATCACTTAAAATGCCTAAGATGGAAACGGAATTTTCCGGAACACCGATTTCTTCGTGGCATTCCCGTAAAGCAGTCTGCAGGGCATTTTTGTCTTCTTTCTCCATTTTCCCACCAGGCAGGGCTATTTGTCCTCCATGGTATTTACCGGCCTTTGTCCTTCGGATGAAAGGTATTGCCAATTCATTTTCATAAGGGACAACCAACACAAGCACCGCACTCTTTATAGGAGGGGTTGTATGGATGCCTTCAATTCCTTCGATGAATTTTGGCCGTGGAGCCATCAATCTGTGCGCTTTTTCGCCAGGGAGCACATTATAAAGCGCTGTACGTATTTTTTTTGTCATTTCATTACATAGTTGTTGTTATCTACAAAGATAGTAATAGATGTAACAATTATGTTTGTTTTTCTCAATAATTGCGTCATATCATATCAGTTATTTTGCATAGTTAAAAGTGAAAAAGTATGGTTCAAAGATTAAAATTGGCAACTGTCGTGATTTCAGACGTACACCTAGGTTCTGAGCATTCAAAAGTGGAGGAACTGACAGTTTTCCTCAAAAGTGTAGATTGCGACAAATTGATTTTAAACGGTGATATCATTGATGGCTGGAAGTTGCAGCGGAATCCTTTTGGCCGCTGGAAGCAATCTTATACAGACCTGATAAAAGTCATCATGAAAATGATGGAAAATTATGGGACTGAAGTTATTTATGTGCGCGGCAATCATGATGATTTCCTGGATAAGCTGGTTCCGTTGAATCTGTTGAACATAAATATTGTAGGAGATTATGTCCATAATACTCATGGTAAACGATATTATGTGACTCATGGAGATATATTCGACAATATAACGACTCATATGCGTTGGTTGGCAAAACTGGGCGATTATGGTTATACATTTTTATTGTGGCTGAATAAATGGTTAAATGATCGGCGGAAAAAAAGCGGCAAGGAGTATTATTCATTTTCACAGTCAACCAAGCACAAGGTGAAATCTGCCGTTTCATATATTTCGGATTTTGAAAAAGAATTGTCCTCTTTGGCGGCCAACCGGCATTACGATGGTATTATATGCGGACATATACATCAATATGCGGATGGGCATTATGGCGATGTGCATTACCTGAATTCAGGGGATTGGGTGGAGTCGTTAAGTGCATTGATGGAATATCCGGACGGACATTGGGAAATATATCAATATATGCAAGCACAACAGGATGAGAAGTTGCAATTAAAGTCGGTAGCTAAAGCTTCGTAAACCAGTCATCTATTATTTTTTTCGCCCGGTCTTTTTTTGAAAGCCGGGCGAATTTTTTATTGTTTTTTGAATAATCTGAGTAGTTCTCCAATCCATAATACCATGGAGGTGGAGCCGATAATAGCGGCCCATTCTTTTAAAGAGAGAGGTTCGGTCCGGAAAACATCTCCGCCAAATTGAACAATCAAGTATTGTCCGATAGGGATAATCAGCATGACAATTAAGAATCCGGTGCAATCTTTCAGTCCCTTGAAGGCAGAGCCATGAGCTAAGAAAGCTTTGGCATTAAACATATTCCAGAATTGCAGCATCACAAAAGTAGTGAAGAATATTGACAATTCGTGTCGGGTGATGACACCTCCGGTATGTGTATACCAGAACATCATGCCAAGCAGCAGAGCCGTGAAGCTGATTCCGATGCCGAGAATATAACGCTTCATGGTTGGAGTGATGATAAACTCGTTGGATTTTCTAGGGGCTTCGTCCATTACTTTTTCATTGGGTGGGAGGGAAGCCAATGCTCCGGCTGCAAAGGTGTCGATAATCATATTAACCCAAAGCATCTGTGTCACAGTCAACGGAAGTTCATGTCCCAACATTGAACCAATCAAGACAATCAACAAGGCGGATAAATTGATGGTTAATTGGAATAGAATGAAACGTTGGATATTGTGATAGAGCGAACGTCCCCACATCACGGCTGTCGCAATGCTGTTAAATGAATCGTCCAATAAGGTGATATCACTGGCTTCCTTGGCGACAGAAGTTCCGGTACCCATAGATAATCCTACGTCTGCATGATTCAAGGCGGGAGCATCATTGGTCCCGTCGCCGGTAACAGCAACGACAGCACCGGATTTTTTTAACAGTTCAACCAAACGCTGTTTGTCTGTAGGCCTTGCGCGGCACATGATTTTCAGTTTCAAAACCCGTTTGGCAGCCTCTTCATCGGATAAATTTTCAAAATCCACTCCGGTGATAATCTGCTCATCGGTATCACCCTCTTGCCAGATGCCTATTTGGCGTCCGATTTCTCGGGCTGTGGCAGGAGTGTCACCTGTGACAATTTTAACGCTGACTCCTGCTTTCAGACATTTGGCGACAGCTGCCGGTACATCGGGACGCACAGGGTCGGAAATGGCAGCAATTCCCAAGAATACCAAACCGTCAGAAGCAATGGTTTCTATTTTGTCAAATGATTCCGATTCCAGGATTTTATAGGCGAATCCCAAGGTCCGCATAGCTTGATTCTGATAATCCAAAAGTTGCCTGTCAACGGTCTGCTTATAGGAAGTTGCTGATTTGTAACCTTCTGTTGTTCTTACTTGGCAGCATTTGCTGAAAACAATTTCCGGAGCTCCTTTGACATATAATATAGCTTTATTGTCCAGTGATGAGCGTACAATTGTCGCCATGTATTTTCGTTCGGTAGAAAAAGTCAGCTGTTCTATCACTTCCGTCTTTTCACGGTAGTCCATATAATTAACTCCCTGGCTGTGCAACCATAACAAGAGGGCGGCTTCTGTCGGATTTCCTAAAGAGCGGACTTTGTCTTCCTGGCTGTAATCAAGGTAGGCTGTTGAGTTGGTAGAGATGCCTTCCCGTATCAAAGTACTGATTTCATTGTCACGCAGCGTCTGTTCCGGCAGATCATAAAAATTCGTTTGGTGGACCTGCATTTGATTTTGAGTTAGCGTACCGGTTTTATCTGTGCAGATAACAGTGGTTGCACCCATGGTTTCGCATGCATGCATTTTGCGTACCAGATTGTTTGTTTTCAGCATTTTGCGCATGCTCAAAGCCAAGCTTAAAGTTACGCTCATCGGCAAACCTTCGGGTACAGATACGACAATCAGGGTAACTGCTACCATGAAGTATTGCAAGATGCGACCGGCAGTATCCAGTGTAAGTATGTTGTCTGCTGTGAAAACTCCAGCCATGATGTCTTTGGCTAACAAACCTACGAATACAACGCCTGCTATTACGAAGCCGATAATGCTGATGAATTTGGCAAGACCGTCCAACTGTTTGCTGAGAGGGGTTTTGTCGTGTGTGATTTCAGTCGATTTTTCAGCAACTTTCCCAAATTCCGTGGCATCCCCAACTTTGTCAATCCGGTAGATACAGTGACCATTGACAACTGTTGTTCCGCGCAGAATACGGTTGGAAGGGTAGGTTGCTTCAGTATCGAATTCCTCCGGACGAGTGGTTTTATCTATTACAGGTTCACCTGTTAGGGTTGATTCATTCACTTGTAAGGAAATAGCTTCCAATAACTCGCCGTCGGCAGGTACTTCTTCGCCCGTTTCCAATACAACAATATCACCGACTACCAGATCTTTTTTAGCGACTTCATGGATATTTCCGTCACGGACCACTTTGATTAGAATGTCATCATTCACCTGATTAAGAAGTTCAAACTTTTTGTTGGCATCCATTTCAAACCAGAAACCGACTCCGGTTGCCAAAAAAATGGCTGCAAAAATACCGATGGTTTCTGCATATTCATTATGGATAATGGCTATAACCAGCGATAGGGCTGCAGCGACAAGCAAAATTTGAATGATGGGGTCTTTAAATTTTTCGAGGAAGAGCTTCCAAAGAGGAGTACGTGGAGGAGGTGTCAATATGTTTTCACCATGTCTTTTCCTGCTTTCCTTTACTTCAGTTTCACTTAAACCAGAATAATGTTTTGTTTCCATTTGTTTTATTTCGTCACATTTTAAAGTCCCCAAAATTAACATTTTCTTCTTTTTGCTCCAACAGTAAATTCTTGAATTAAGCCTGCTGTTTTATTAAAAAATCGAATGAAACTGTATGCAAATAAATAACGGGTGCAATTATTTGCACCCGTTACTGTTATTCTTTGAAATAAAATTGATTAGTATACTTTCGGAGTTGTTTCACCACGCAATACCATCAATCCGTTCATAGCTAAAGCTCGCATTTCGTCTTCGCCCGGATATACCTTCACAGGAGCGATGAACTCAACCATTTCGCGGATATAATTGGTGATAGGTTTTCCGTAAGCGATACCGCCAGTCAACAGGATAGCGTCCACTTTACCTTTCATGACAGCAGCCATTGCTCCGATTTCTTTGGCAATCTGGTAGCACATGGCGTTCTGTACCATTGCATATTTAGAATTCGGGTCGGCGATGGCTTTATTTTCCACTTCAAGCATATCGTTTGTACCCAAATAAGCTACCACACCACCTTCGCCTTTCAGCATTTTCTTTACTTCTGCTTTAGATTTGCCGCTATAGCAAAGTTCTACCAATGCGCCTGTTGGCAGACCACCTGAACGTTCCGGAGAAAAAGGACCGTCACCATCCAAAGCGTTGTTCACGTCGATAACACGTCCGTGACAGTGTGCACCAACAGAAACACCACCACCCATGTGAGCAACAATCAGATTCAGCTCTTCGTAGCTTTTCCCTACTTCTTTTGCATAGGTGCGGGCAATGATTTTCTGGTTCAGAGCGTGGAAAATAGATGCACGTTTCAATGCCGGATGACCGGAAATACGAGCAATCGGTTCCAATTCATCAACAACTACCGGATCGGTAATGTATGCTTTAGCACCGTTGTTGATTTCACGGGCAATATCCTGAGCAATCAAACCGCCCAAATTAGATGCATGTTCGCCCATTACAGGGTGCTCCAAGTCGCGCACCAGTGCTTCGTTCACTTCGTAGATACCGGATTCAATCGGTTTCACTAAACCGCCTCTGCCAACGATTGCGGACAAGGAGTGAATGTCGATTCCTTCAGCTTTCAAAACAGATACGATAATGTCTTTACGGAACTGGAACTGGGAAGCTACCGTCTGAAACGGACTTAATTCTTCTGCAGAGTGGCGCAGTGTTTTGCTGAAAACTTCTTTTTCATCCTCAAATACAGCGATTTTGGTAGAAGTTGAACCAGGATTAATTGTTAAAATTTTAAATGTCATAATTTATGTGTTTTGATTGTATTCAATTTAGACTACAAAAGTTGCAAATTGAAATCAAAACTCAAAGAAAAAGAGCAAATTTATATTGATTTTGCAATATTCTTTTTTAATTCTTTAGCTGCATGTCGCAAATAGACTTTCGGATGTGCAATGGATTCCTGTAGATCCGGCGCATAATTGGCCAATGTGCAGACTTCTGTAAAATCGGGGAGAGGTTGTTCTGCCAATCCGGATATAGCATATACAGGCTTGGAATACTTGTGGCAAAGAGCAGCAATTTGTCCCGGCAGCTTTCCGCACAGGCTTTGGTTGTCTAGTTTTCCTTCGCCGGTGATAACGCAAAAGGCTCCGGGAAGCAAATGGTGAAAATTAGAAATCAGTAATGAATAGTCCGCCCCAGATTTCAGAGAAGCATGCAGTACAGTTCGGAAAGCGGCAGCAACACCACCGGCTGCGCCTGTACCATCGATGCGTTGTGGGTCTATACCGGTTTTGTTTTTTAATAATTCGGCGTATTGTACCATCTTATTTTCTAGCAATTCCACTTGTTGAGCGTTCGCACCTTTCTGGGGAGCAAAGACGTGAGCTGCCCCTTCAGGACCGCACAATACGTTTTTTACGTCGCACAAAATCAGCAGTTCCGTATCAGCCAAACGTTCTTTTAATAATTCAGCGTTAAAGTCCTCCAATTCGATGAGAGGATTGCGGTATTGATGGCTTGTTTTTGTAATTTCCGCTCCCATGGCTTCAAGAGCTCCGAGTCCACCGTCCACACTGGCACTTCCGCCTAGTCCCAAAATAATCGATTTGTAACCTTCCTCTACCAGATGAAGCAACACTTTGCCTAAACCGCGTGTATTAGCATTTAAAATATCGTATTCTTCGGGTTTTAAAAATTTCAGACCGCATACATCTGCCAAGTCGAATATAGCCGTATCACCTTTGCTATAATATGTAATCTTGTGAGGTCTGTTTAAAGCATCCTCGGCTACGAAAGTGTGGGGGGCAGCCTTTAAATAAAATGAAATGACTGAAGCTGTCCCGTCCCCTCCGTCAAACATGGGAAGTTGTATCGTATAGAAAGGGGATGTTTGAAAGGTTTTTGTCAAAATTTGGCAAAAATCCATGGCAGATAGTGATCCCTTAAAGGCATTGGGAGCCAAAATAATGTACCGTATACTATCGGACGTTGACAAGTAGTTTTTCATTATCCATGCTTTGCATTTCAAACAAATCGCGTTCCGGCCATTCTTTGACAGTAGCCATTGCCTGACCGACAGCACGATTAATATAATTGGGGAAGCGTGAGCCTTTCCAACTGCTTGTATTAGTCAGAAATACCCAGGAATAGCCGTCTTTTTGGCGTTTCATCAAAGCGCTGGTTCCGGCTAATGTGCCTGTACGCATCCAGTCGCCTCTTTTGTTTGTTTCAATCCATCCGATCGGCAATCCGTGGTCAACGTTACTGGTCATATATTCAATGGACTCCGATGTCAGAATGTCAGGGATGGATGAATCATTGTCGATGGTTGCCAAAAAGCGAAGCAGTTCTGAAGGCGAAGCTACCCAACCACCAGCACCATAGAGTTCTTCTATATTATTTCCTCCGTTGCTTCGATAAGCCATTTCTCCACTTCCGTCACAAGCCGGAATTTGTTCGGCATTGGGTACTTCATAATATTTCACTTCATTGGGCAGTTTTTCTTCATAGAGATTTTTGCCTAAATGCATATCAAAACATCCTGCCGGTAATAAAATATGTTTGCGGATGTATGTTTCATAGTCCATTCCGGACGCTTTTTCAATAACTCTTGATAAAATTCCGTATCCGATGTTTGAATAAGCGCTGGATGTACCCGGAGTGTATTGCAGACGTCTGGAAAGTACGTAGCGGATCATAGTATTCAAATCGGCAGGGGGCTGTACATTCATTTTTTTTGCAATCAGCAGTGGATTGAACATCGGATCTCCATAGGCTAATGTATAGCCACCTTGGTGGCGTAAAAGATGTTCTATGGTGATTTTGCAGCTGCGTTTATCTTTGATATCAGAGAAAACAGAATCATTGAGGATTCCTTGGGGCCCGAATACACAATCAGACAACTTTAATTTGCCTTCCTCCTGTAGCTTCATGATTCCAACTGCAGTGATAAGCTTTGAGATAGAAGCAATGCGAAAAACATGCATGACATCCATCGGAATGCCCTTTTCAAGGTCAGCATATCCATATCCTTTGCTGTATATCAGCCGGTCGTCTTTCATCAAAGCAAAAGAAACGCCTTTCAATTCCCATTTCTGGATAAATCTTTCAATCAGCCGATCAAATTTCCGGGTCATTTCCAACTCCGAATCCTCATTATTGATCACTTGGTTTGCAGGCAGCAATAACAGAGAATCAGCCAACCTTCTTTGCACCATCAAGGCACTGGAATCCTTGGCAATATTGGAGCCCATCGACGTTCCCAGCCATTGCCAAGGTTTGCTCCATAGAAGTATAATTATAATACAAACAACCGCTATATATTTCATTTTGCACTCTATCTTTTGGAATCATGCAAAAGTATAAATAATATGACTTTATATGGTTTTTCTTAAGCAGAAATCTTTCTAAAAAATCATTAAATCATTTACTTAACCTTCCAATAGTGCGAAATAAGATTTCATAAGCCGATGTAAGAAATCATTGTTTGTATTATAACGGATATTGTCAATACGATTGATTGGAAGTATTAAAGGAGATGTTCCGGTGATAAATGCTATGTCGTATTCATTCAATTTATTACAATCAATCCTTTCTTCTATCACTTGGATATGATTAGCCTTACACAGATCAAAGACGCGTTTCCGGCTGGTGCCCGGCAACACATATTGCAGGGGGCTGGTGTAAAGCGTTTCACCCTTGATAAAAAACACATTGGAACGCGACCCTTCTGTAATGAACCCATCTTTATCGACCAACAGCACTTCGTAAACGTGATTTTCCTGAATCAGCTGGTTGGTCTGAGTGCGTAAGTCTGCATTGATATATTTTACTTCTGGATTTTCTCGCATAGCCTGGAGAGTCATGGTTGGAACTCCATCCCGGTATTGTATTTCAGTCGGATAGGAGTGGGGAATTCTGAAAATATATTCGTCCGGATGTTGCGAAGTGAAGTGTAATACGTATTTTATATTCCCTTCTGTCATTTTTTCCAGCAAGATAAAGTGTCGCAATTTTTCGGGAATATTCAAGTTTTCGATATCGATATCAATATTTGATTTAGTAAGTGAATTTGCTAATCTTACAAGATTATCTCTCAAAAAGATAGGGTGTCCTTCAAACACTCTTATCACTTCGTAAATGCTCAATCCGCTTTCAATGATTTTTGTAGAAAACGCATTGTTTTCGTTTGGCTGGTTATTTATAAGTACCATGATTTTTTAGTTTTTCGCAAAAATATAAAAAAACTCCATAGGTTATCCCGTTCCATTCAAAAGGAAAATTGCACATCATCTTATCGTAATTCGTCTCCAAGATAGTCCCTTAAGTCATCATAATCAATGTCCATTTGTTCCAATACCTGTTCCGGCGATACTTTAATTGTTTTTCCTTTTGATTTAATTTTGATGGTGTTGTCAAAATTAATTTTTGGGTAGGCGGGCAATTGATTGTCCGTGTTCTTATCTCTGAGGGGAACATTATCTTCCTGGGTGATTTTAGGCCACGGTTCGGGAGTTGTCGGTTTTTTAGTTTGATCAAGAAAGTATCCGAACAGAACTAAAACGATTATTAGCAGAACAATATAGATTGGGAGTTTAATAAAAAGGGATGTACCTGGAGTGTTCCTCCAATAACTGAACTCTTCTTGCTCAATAGAGATATCCTCCTGTGCCTTCAGGTTGTTATTCTGAGCAATGTTCATCTGAGATACAATCTTTTTTAACGCGTCATCATCTAATATCTGAGAATCTTTAGAGGAAACTTTCTTTGTCGTTTTAGCTCTTTTATTGTTTTGGGACAATGGGGACGATTTTTGTTTCTTCATATCGTTGAACGGCACAAACTTCTCACCCGTCGTTAGCCAACTGATCTGGCTGGGTACTATATTTTTTACTCCAGCGGTTGTATTGACGATTTTAAGGTGGGCAGATTTCGGATTAACGACATTTTTCATGGGCATGATCCACATTCCAGAACATTCAAAAGCATGATTTAAAGTGACAACAACCAGATAATCGGCACTCTTATCCGAAAGATTATTCAGCCTTCTTGTTTCAGAGGTACGTCTTCCGCTTTCATACACGCGTCTTGTCTTGATCTCAAAAGTCAAGCCTTTTTGATTGACTGCATCAAATCCCTTTTCGTTCTTATTATCGCATAGTTGCAACTTCAAATGTTTGCAGGCATAATATTCACCGATATCACCGACAACCTTACAGCTTCTGATAATGCCTGCGTTTTGCAAATCCAAGTAGCTTTGGGCAAAATTTCCAATAGCATGTTGTTCCTTTTGAGATAATTTTAATTTTGTAATATCTTGAGAGAAAGGATTGATTTGAGCGGAGCTGACAAGATATTGTTCCGAATTGATTTTATCGGATGGGATTTTTAAGATAGCCAGCGTATTATAATGCGAGTCAAAAAATACAACCACAAGAAAATCAAAATCCTGATACTTAAGATTTGATAGACGGTAGTTAAAATGGTTGTCGGTCGTGACTTTTGATTTAATCTGATATTTATAGCCTTTGCTGCATACAGCGTCGTACGCTTTTGTTGATCTGTCGGCTAAATCCAGTTTGAAATATCTGGAAGCAATGAATTCACCGATTTCCCCGGTAAAACTGTCTGTACGAATGATTCCCAAAGTGAAAAGTTTATCGCTACACTTGGCAAATTCCTTCAATAAAGTTTCTCTTTTTTTTACTGGTTTTTCCATAGATGACTTCACTTTTTACTGAGTATACTTAAAAATCGAATGGATTCAGTTTTGATTCGCTATCTTCCATATCTTCATAGCATTGATCGTTGAAGCGGAATAGCTGTGTTGGCGATGATTCCTTTTCGTTTATGTTTTCGAGTAAGCCGGAAACCATGGCTTGGCGGTAGAAATTCTGTCGGTCGTAAGTACGCCCGCTGATTAGCTCATATACCCGTTGCAGCTCGCCCATGGTAAACTGTTCATCCAGCAGTCGGAATGCAATGGGGCTAACCTTCAGCTTGATTTTTAAATGTTCTCTGGCTTTGCTGATGATTTCATCATGGTCGAAGGCAAGAGGCGGCAATTCATCCACCTCAAACCAGCAGGCGCGGGCAGCATCGTCGCCAGCCAATATCTGATAGTCACTCTGACGGACCAAGGCATAGAATGCAATGGTGACGACCCGTTCCCGAGGATCGCGATTCACGGCACTGAACACATAAAACTGCTCCAGGAAAACATTCTTTACGTGCGTTTCCTCATACAATTCACGTGCAGCACCTTCTTCTGCCGTTTCATCCATTTCCAAGAATCCGCCGGGCAATGCCCAAGTTCCTTTGTAAGGATCCCGACTGCGTTCTATCAATAGAATATGCAGCTGTTTACCGTCAAAGCCGAAAATTACACAATCTGTCGTAACCGCCGGACGCGGGTATTTGTAGCTAAACATTTTTTTCTATTATTTTGTTTGAATGCTATTAATTACGATACAAAGATAGTGTTATTTGAAATAATTTAATAACTTTGAAAAATTCAAACTAATGCAAATATGTTATGAAAAATATACTCGGACTTGATTTAGGAACAAATAGTATTGGTTGGTCTATTGTTAAAAGTGAAACTGATGAAAATGGGAAAGAGCATTTGGTTGGTATAGAGGCTGCTGGAAGTAGAATAATACCGATGGATGCTGCAATATTAGGCGATTTTAATAAAGGGAATTCTGTATCACAAACTGCAGAACGTACAAAATTACGTGGTGTTCGTCGTTTGCGCGAGCGTTATTTGCTACGTCGGGATCGTTTACACAGAGTCCTTGATATCCTTGGTTTTTTGCCGACACATTATGCGCAGCAACTTGATAGATATGGAAAGATCTTAAAAAATCATGAGCCTAAATTGGTATGGCGAAAAAATGCAGCCGGAGTCTATGAGTTCATCTTCAAGGATTCTTTCGACGAAATGTTACGTATTTTTAAAGCACAGAATCCGGACCAGGGTGATGGAAAAATACCTTACGATTGGACTATATACTACCTGCGGAAAAAAGCATTGACAGAGCCAATCAGCAAAGAAGAGCTAGCGTGGATATTGCTGAATTTTAATCAAAAACGAGGATATTATCAGCTTAGAAGCGAAGAAGAAGAGGAGGAGACCAATAAATCTGTGGAGTTTCAAGCGTTGAAAGTTGTTAACGTAGAAGATTCTGGTGATAAAAAAGGAAAAGAGACTTGGTACAACGTTCGTTTAGAAAACGGTTTGATATACCGAAGGCTCAGTGACGTATTTCTTGATTGGGTCGGAAAGGTGAAAGAGTTTGTCGTAACGACGGAACTTGAACCTGATGGGACTCCGAAAAGAGATAAAGATGGTGAAATCAAATATTCCTTGCGTGCGCCTAAAGAAGATGATTGGACATTGGTAAAAAAACGCACAGAATCGAATATAGATGCAAGTAATAAGACAACCGGAGCATATATTTGGGATGCACTTTTGGAAAATCCGAAGCAAAAAATCAAAGGGAAGTTAGTGCGTACGATTGAACGTAAATATTATAAAGAAGAGTTAAAGCGCATTCTCGTAAAACAAAGTGAGTATCATTTAGAATTGCAAAACAGGGAGTTATATACAGCTTGTGTAAATGCATTATATTCTCATAATGAAGCTCATCGCAATAATATACTTGATAAGAATTTTACATACTTGTTTTTGGAGGATATTTTATTCTACCAACGCCCGTTGAAGAGTAAAAAATCTTTGATTGACAACTGCCCTTATGAAGAACGTTTTGCCAAAGATGTAAAGACAGGACAAGTAACAAATGTTCCTGTAAAATGTATTGCCAAGTCGAATCCATTGTTTCAAGAATTTCGTTTATGGCAATTTATATCAAACTTGCATATATATAGGAAAGATGTTATACCGGAAACAGATGTTACAAGTGAATTTTTGAAAAATGAAGATGATTATACGGCATTATACGATTGGTTGAATGACAGAAAAGATATAGATCAAAAAGCATTTTTAAAGAATCCGCTATGGAATTTGAAGAAAAATGCAGAAAATTACCGTTGGAATTATGTAGAAGATAAAGTATATCCTTGTAATGAATTTCGTCATGTTGTATTGAGTAGATTGAGCAAATGTAGTGTATCTGCTAATTTCCTGAATAAAGAAACAGAACAGGCATTGTGGCATTTGTTATATTCAATTGAAGATAAAGAAGAATTAGTAAAAGGATTGCAAAAATTTGCCGTTAAATATAATTTGGGAGATGCTTTCGTTGATGTTTTTCAAAAAGTGCCTGCATTTAAAAAAGAATATGGTTCCTATTCAGCTAAAGCCATTAAAAAATTATTGCCTTTGATGCGAATGGGTAAATATTGGAATGAAAATGAAATAAATTCTGATGTAAAAGAGAGGATATCTAAAATAACAACCGGGGAGTACGATGAAAAAATAAAAGATACAGTTAGAGAAAAAGCGAAACATTTTGAATCGATATCTGATTTTAGAGGATTGCCGCTGTGGTTGGCTTGTTATGTTGTGTATGGGAGACATGCAGAGGCAAAAGAAATAGTAAAATGGAACTCTCCTGAGGATATTGATTCGTATTTGAAATCATTTCGTCAGCATTCTTTGCGTAATCCTATCGTAGAACAGGTGATTACAGAAACATTACGTACTGTTAAAGATATTTGGAAGCAAGTAGGACATATAGATGAAATACATATAGAGTTGGGGCGGGAGATGAAAAATCCGAAAGATAAACGAGTAAAGCTCACTCAGCAAATATCAGAAAATGAAAATCGTAATTTACGCATTAAGTATTTGCTTACGGAATTTTTAAATCCTGAATTTGAGATTGAGAACGTACGTCCTAATTCTCCCAGTCAGCAGGAAATTTTGCGCATTTATGAAGAGGATATCCTAAATAATACTTCAGAATTACCGGAAGATATTGCAGGAATAATGAAGAAACTGGTAGAATCTGATGTAAAAAAACGTCCGTCTAAATCAGAAGTCTTGCGTTATAAGTTGTGGCTGGAACAAAGATACCGTTCGCCATATACAGGGCAAATTATACCATTAGGAAAGCTATTTACACCTGCCTATGAGATAGAACATATTATACCTCAGTCTCGTTATTTTGATGATTCATATAGCAATAAAGTAATATGTGAATCAGAGGTAAATAAATTAAAAGCAAATCTTTTGGCACATGAATTTATTGCCAATCATGGAGGTGAAGTTGTGGAATTGAATTATGGACAAACTGTAAAATATTTTCACTAGAAGAATATGAAGAGTTTGTCAAGGAACGTTATCAAAGCAACAAAACTAAATTAAAAAAATTGATGCTGGATGATATTCCAGACCAGTTTATAGCACGTCAACTTAATGATAGTCGCTATATTAGTAAAATAGTAAAGGGTTTATTGTCTAATATTGTACGCGAAGAGAATGAGCAAGAGGTAACATCTAAAAATGTAATTTCCTGTACGGGTGGAGTGACGGACCGGTTGAAACAAGATTGGGGAATAAACGATATTTGGAATAAGATTATCTTGCCACGATTCCAGCGTATCAACGGTTTGTTGGGGCGAACAGATTTTACTGCATTCAATACTTCAGGGCATGAGATTCCTGTAATGCCTTTAGAGCTACAGAAGGGCTTTAATAAAAAAAGGATCGATCATCGTCACCATGCTATGGATGCTATAATTATAGCTTGTGCATCTCGGAATATTGTTAACTATTTGAGTAATGAGTCTGCGAGTGCAAAGGCAGAAGTTTCGCGATTGGATTTACGAAATATGCTTTGTGATAAGATTAAGACGGATGACGCTGGAAATTATAAATGGCTTTTACGAAAGCCGTGGGAGTCGTTTACGCAAGATGTATATAGCTTATAACTGCTGTTTTTAGATGCTGGGAACACATAAATCAAAGAAATCCTCGAATTATCGCAGCATAAAGAAAATGAACCGATTTGTATAGTGATGAACAAAAAAGAAGGTGCATCGTGCATTACGACACACCTTTTTTTGTTTTATCTGATTCGTTGTTCAACGACATCCCAGTTTACAAGTTTCCAAAAGTTTTCAATGTATTTGGGACGGGCATTCTGAGTGTCCAAGTAGTAGGCATGTTCCCATACATCCATTGTCAAAAGCGGATATTTACCTTCTTGGATAGGAGTGCCAGCATTAGGTAGAGCTATTATTTCTAATTTTTCACCATCTTGTACGAGCCAAACCCAGCCGGAACCAAATAAGGTGGTGCCTGCTTGAGTAAACTTTTCTTTGAATGTTTCAAAATTTCCAAAGTTTTTATTGATAAGTTGAAGCATTTTTGTTTGTGGCAATTCTATGCTTGGAGCATGGAGTGCTTCAAAATAAAAATAGTGGTTGAACACTTGGGCTGCATTGTTGAATAGACCACCTGTTGCTTTTTGAATGATTTCATACAGAGGTAAGTCTTCAAATTCAGTACCGGCTTTTTGTTTGTTTGTGTTGTCGATATAGGCTACCAGGTGTTTACCATAGTGATATTGCAAGGTCTTCGCACTAATCAATGGTTCCAAAGCATCTTCTTTATAAGGAAGAGACACTAATACAAATTTTTTGTCTTTATCCCGTTTGTTGACCGCTTCGCATGAAAGCAGTCCGCAGTTGCAATTTGTTTTTTTCATAATTCTTCATTTTAGTATTCTAAATAAATATACGTAGGTTATCTTAAAAGGTTCTACTCAAATTCTGTGTATAACTTCTTTAGGGTAAAGATAACCTTTTATTTTGAATATTTTTTTTATTCCGTATATTATTTTATACCTAAGACAAATCCAAGCTCCAGGCGTTGGGTTTGTTGGAAAATATCATTGATTTGTTTTTGTATGGCTTGTTTTGCCTTTTCTTCCATGCCTTCAGGTGCATGGCTGAAATCTACACCCATCGCTTTTATTATCATTGATACTATTGAATCGCTCATGATAGAATAAATTACTTGGATGTATACTTTTTCAAAATACATTGTCAACTGGTTGCTTTCTATATGGTATTTGAAACTAATAGGAGGAATTCCATTCATGGGAAAATTCATTCCGGATAGCATATTTCCTAAGTTTACCGTCAATTGTAAATAGTTTTCATCACACATGTATTGTGCAGGAATTTTGAAAGGTATCTGCTGTTTGTTTTGTATATCTAGCACTAGGTTCTGATGATCTTGAAAATTGATACCTTTAAAATAAGCTCCCATTTTTTCTTGGGCTATAGCTGTAAACATGCCTTTTAGTTGTTTGACACCTATTTTTATTTGCTTTTGCATCATTTGAAAAACGATTGTATCTGTGGCGTATTCAAATTCAAAATGCGGTTTTTGATAACTCCAATATGTACCGGCAAGTTTGTCTGTCGGTTCATCCTGATTGCTGCAAGATAGGTTAAGAAGGGTTACTATTGCTATAAATATTATACTGATAATCTGTTTCATATGATTGTTATATTAAATTAAATATTAAATGTGATAGATGCTCCCAGACGTGCAGGAGCTCCTGATTGTCCCATATTATTGTACTGTGGAAGTTTGTTGCCAACAGGATTGTTTAGCATATATGAGAAAAAGGCTTTGTCAAGTATGTTTTTTCCCCATATTTTAAACTCCCAATGTTTGGCAGAAATTCCAAACTCGAGATTCCATAAGAAGTAAGGTTTTTGTTTTAATAGGTTGGCTTCATCAAAATATTGGGTTCCGAATCCATTGACACTTGTGGAGGCAGCAAATGACTGGAACCAAGAAACATTTACTTTTTTATTATAGCGTAAACCAGTATTTCCGGTAAACTCGGGAGCCATTACAATCCGGTTCCCTTCATGGGCTTTATTTGCATTGTGGTAGTATTGGGCATGAGTGTATCCCATTGATAGGAAATATGCCAGGCAAGGAATAAACTCCCAGTGCATGTCAACTTCGCAACCAACACTATGCGCATCTCCTGCATTTTTCAGGGCTGGTCCCATCATGCCCATGGTAAATATTTGTTGATCTTTCCAATCGATAAAGAATACTGCGGCATTTAAATTGAATTTATGGTTTTGACTGAAATACTTCATTCCGATTTCGTAGTTCCAAAGTTTTTCTGCATTATATTGCAATTGTACCAATTGGCTACTCATATCGTTTGATATAATGTTATATCCACCAGCTTTATAGCCTTTGGAAATACTGAGGTAGAGGGATAATTGAGAGTTCCATTGCTGTAAAAGAGAAAATTTTGGCAACCATGCATCAAAATCACGTTTTTTATTTGATTGGTGATAGCTGCTATATTGTTCACTTCCACTGAATAGCAGACTATCACGATAATCAAGTTCTGTTTTTTCGTAGTCATAACGCAATCCAGCAGTAAAAGTCATCCCTGGCCATATATCCCGTATGGCAACTTGGCCATATCCTGCAATTCCCCAAGTGGTAGTGTTATTATAGTACTTGGCATGGTCTAATTTCATGGGTAATAAATAAAAACGATCTGTCCCGAAATTGGCAATGTATTTATTCGTAAGATCTTTGTAAAAGCCAAAGGCTCCAATTGTCCATTCTATACGTTGTTTTTGAGAGGATTGCAGTGTGAATTCTTGTGTATATAGATGTTGATGTGATTTTTTTTGATTATCAAAAACATCTAAACAAGTAAAATCTGCATCCAAAAACTGTTTATCATTTGTATGAGCATAAGAACTAACTGATGAGAAATTAAGTTGTTCCCAGCGTTTGTTCAGATTGATGTGTGCTGCAGTCAAATTTCTGCGATATGAGGAGGGTGTATTGTAATTAACTACATATCTCTCATTTCTTAATGAATCAGCTGCTGCATATGCATAGCCACCATCGTAAGAATGGCTATGTTCAACACCAAGTTTCAAATCCCAATTCAGAGGAGTCAGTACCCGTCCTTGGTATCTGATGTGATAAGAATCTGATGGATTTGATTTTTTATTGTTTTCATATCGATTTTTAAAATAACCTTTAGATTTGTTGTAGGAGAAAGACAACCGGTTGTAATAATTTTTTATGGGTAAATTTAATATTATTCTATAGTTTTGAGAAGAATAACTGGAATAGCCAATGCCGGCTTGTAGAGCAAATTTACTATGGGGAGTTTTGGTATTAATGTTAATGAGTCCATTGATACTGTTACGTCCGTAGAGA
>OGQF01000613.1_pt1 | contig 29139 bp, 18 predicted proteins | sample 1553141 | NCBI WGS metagenome assembly OGQF01 (sample SAMEA2580005, study PRJEB22360) | human gut metagenome | biome: human gut; feature: human-associated habitat; material: faeces | place: Denmark | collected 2008/2010
GGAGCAGTTCGAGAGGCTGCTCCGACGGATACGGCCAACGATACAGCAACCGCAACGGAAAAACAAGGGATTCAAACTGTAACGATTATAAATACTTATGTGCCAACATAAAAAATGCAGGAAATGTTATTGCGCTTCCTGCATTTTTTCATATTTTTGCATTTGGAGAGAGGAAACTCCCTCCAAGACATTTTAGAATTTGAAGAAGCGTTATGCTTATCTTGTCAATGGAAACCTGAGAAATTTCTAATTAGATACAAGAATAGCATAGTGGTTCTCACGCTATAGCGTGGGCTGCTATTACTACATCTGTATCTAAGGGTTTTCTCAGGACCTCCATTGAAGACGTGGCATTGCAGTCTCACGCTTTTATGTTGAATGGCCCCCGGAGAGGCTGAGGGAGGTAAATTTATTCGAAATATTATGAATGTGCGTCACCTATTTATTTTATGCGGTACGTTTTTGTTATTCATGGCCTGCAAAGACTCTCCCAAGCAAAAATCTCCCTTTTTTTCAAAGAATCCAAACCACTCGTATGTAATTGCAATAAAGTCGGACATTAGTGTCAAAAAGGAACCGATGGAAGGCAAGCTGGTAGGGCTTATTGAACGTGGAGAAATGTGCGAACTGGTAGATTCGGTCAACGGATGGTATAAAGTGCGGCTACGTACAGGTGAAGAGGGCTATGTCAACAGCGAATTCTCCAAAGTGCTATCCCATGATTCTATTCCGAAGGAGGCTTTTGAATCGTACTGCCCTTTGGCAGAGCATAGAGTTCAGTATGGCGACCTGTCCTTCAGGGTAGATGGAAATAATGTATTTATGGCGAGAGCCTACATTTCCGTGCCAGAAGATGGAGACCTTTGGAAATCGGTTTACCAAGGAGCAACAATCTATTATGGAAAGATAGAAGGAAACCGACTGTTCTTCACACGTAGCTTGTCACGCTTTGATTTGACTTTGGACTCCCTTGCTCCATCAGAGCTGGAGGAAATAGAGCCTTACACTGCGTATTATTCACCCGTAGAAAGAGGATTTATTTTTGAAGGGGCACTGTTCAAGGCTGTAGATTTGGATGAAGGCTTGAATGCGGATGCTCCCGTTGATGAAGAAATGGAAGTACCTCATCCTTTATCGGCACGTAAAGGGCTTGGCCTATATGGAAGCGTAGAAAGTGTAACCGATAACGAGGGAAAGGTTATTCGGTTTGACAAGGTAGGAAATATACTGACAATAGGTAACGGCAATCGAACTTCCCAGACTTACAGTTACAATACCGGACGTACGGAATACAATGTGAATGGTTTCGGCCCTTACATCATCACATACAGTAATCATAAGCGGAGCGATATGCGTTCTCATGAATGTGATACGGAAGGTTCTGTAGAATATTTCTTTGATGAACAGGACAGAATAATAAAACGTAAAGAAGAGGTGAGAATGACTTATTACACAGAAACATACACTTACACCGGAACGAACCTTCTTCCCGACAGCAGAAATTCGCACGATTACGATGAAACAGGAGATTATCTTACCACAGATAGGTATGAGTATCTAGAAGTGGACAAGCATGGGAATTGGTTAAAGCGGAAAGTTGTCCGTACCAGTAAGGTGACAGAGTATGTTGATGGCGGTGAGGATATTGTTAAAACCGAAACCAAGCCGGAGCGTATCGAGACACAAACTATAAAGTATTTCAACTAAAAACAACTGCTTATGACTGCTAAAATAAAATTCAAGTGTACTTCTTGCCACCATGTATTTACACATGATGCTTATCAAAAGGAATGTTTCTGTCCGAAATGTGGCAATATCAGTGAACGTTGTCCGGAAGAGGAACAGGCTACTCTCTGTAATGAATGCGGAACCGAAATTCCTGCTGGAGTAGCATCGTGCCCCACATGCGGATGCCCCATATCTGCCACGAAAAATCGTCATTGCCATGAATGTGGTGCTGAGCTGGCTGATTCCGTACACGTTTGTCCGCAATGCGGATGCCCCGTTGTACCAGCCGCACCAATTGCCGTTTCACCTATCCCTCCAGTATCCATTACACAGACAACATCTCCTATAGAGGTTGAAGAGCAGGAACTTTCCCTTCCCCCAAGGAGCAGGGCTTTATATTGGTTTATTGGTGGTATTGTATTAGTGCTGTTAGTAAGTTTCGGCATATTTTATTATACGACCGATTATTTTAAGGATAAGACCAACACATTGGAATCTGTCGTAGGTGCTTCGCAACAAGTGGTGATTGATGGTGTCAACCTACGTTTACGATATGCACCGTCGCCGGATGCAGAAACATACAAGTGGGCTGACGGAACCAACCGCCACCCAAAGAAAGGTGAACGGTTCCCTTATTTAGGAGAAGTAGGAGGCTTTTATAAGATTGATTATAAGGGGCTTGTACTGTACGTTTCCAAACAACATACTCACCTAGAATAGTTTTTTTATTTATTAACGCTAAAATATTTTGTATTATGGCACTCATTTTTTGTTCCCATTGTGGAAAGCAGGTTTCGGACAAAGCTACCACCTGCCCTCATTGTAATGCAGTCCTGCAAGCAGGACAACCTCAGGTTCAACCTCAAACAGCCCAACAACCGTTCCAGCAGAACACAAATGCTACGCAACAATCGGTTTACGTAAATGTTCCCGGCAAGCAGTCCAATGGTATCGGCACTACCGGGCTGGTATTCGCTATTCTTGGAATCTTTCTTGGGTGGATACCTATTCTTGGGTGGATTATCTGGTTCCTCGGTGCGCTTTTTAGTTTCATCGGCTTATTCAAAAGTCCGCGCGGCTGCGCCATTGCAGGTTTAATTATCTCATTTATATGGGTGATTGTCGTAGTATTCGTCGTTGGGTCTATTGGAGCCTTTTCGCTCTTTAGTTAATGGTCGTTATACATAGAAGGTTCTATCGTTTAAGAATTTTAGATACCAATTAAGTGGTGCTGGCAAAAAGCGAATTTATTCTTTTTGCCAGCATATTTTGTTTTGTTACTTTTGTATGGAGAACAAAAGAAAGTAGAGCTAAAGAGGCTTCATGATTTTCATTCTCATATTAGTATTTCTGCACTTCTGTTTGCATAATATTATTTTATTTGTATGCAAATTGCATGTTTAAAAGAATGAAAATCAAAACAGATATCCCATATAACTCTAATATTATCAATATTTTATAAATAAAATAGTAAATATTTTGCTTTAACATTGTGTTAATGTTGAGCACAAATGTAAGAAAAAGATTATCTTTGCGACCTATAGTTTGTTGATAAACTAAATAAAAACAGATAGAAACAATGAAAATCGCATTAATCGGCTACGGAAAAATGGGCAAGGAAATCGAGAAAATAGCCCTTGGCCGCGGACACGAAATTGTAAGCATCATCGATGTCGACAATCAGGAAGACTTTGAATCGGCAGCCTTCAAGAGCGCCGACGTTGCCATAGAGTTCACCAACCCCATGGTTGCATACAATAACTATATGAAGGCATTCCGCGCCGGGGTCAAACTGGTATCCGGCAGTACGGGATGGATGGCAGAACATGGAGACGAAGTAAAGAGACTTTGTACCGAAGGCGGCAAGACACTGTTCTGGTCTTCCAACTTCAGCTTGGGAGTAAGCATCTTCTCTGCCGTCAACAAGTACCTCGCAAAGATAATGAACCAATTCCCTGCCTATGATGTGACAATGAGCGAAACGCACCACATCCACAAGATGGACGCTCCGAGCGGAACGGCCATCACGCTTGCCGAAGGTATTCTGGAGAATCTCGACCGTAAGGACAAATGGGTAGAAGGGACTTTCCAAGCTCCCGACGGAACCGTTTCGGGCTCTACGGAATGTGCAGCCAATGAGCTATCCATAAGTTCTATCCGCGAAGGAGAAGTACCGGGCATCCACAGCATCCGCTACGACTCCGAAGCCGACAGTATCACTATCACCCACGATGCCAAGAATCGCAGGGGATTTGCCTTGGGAGCTGTCCTTGCTGCCGAATATACCGCCAAGCACGAAGGTGCTTTGGGAATGAGTGACTTGTTTCCATTTTTAAAAGACTAAAACATCATGAGAAAAGCAACACGCACCCAATGGATTAAATTCAGTATAGTCACCCTGCTCTACCTTGCCTTTCTGGTTTGGGTAAAAAGCTGGCTGGGACTGATTGTACTACCCTTCATTTTTGACATCTACATCAGTAAGAAGATACCCTGGGGATTCTGGAAGAAATCGGAGAATCCTGCCGTACGCAGCATCATGAGTTGGGTGGATGCCATCGTATTTGCGCTGGTAGCCGTCTACTTCGTAAATATCTATGTGTTCCAGAATTATCAGATACCGTCTTCCTCATTGGAGAAATCCTTGTTGGTAGGCGATTTCCTTTACGTCAGCAAGATGAGTTATGGTCCGCGCGTACCGAATACGCCGCTTTCCATGCCGCTGGCACAACATACACTACCGGTATTCAACACCAAATCGTACATCGAATGGCCCCAATGGGAATACAAGCGTGTACCAGGCTTCGGCAAAGTGAAACTGAATGACATTGTGGTGTTCAACTTCCCGGCAGGCGACACGGTAGCCACCAATTTCCAGCAGACAGACTTCTATACCCTTGCTTACGAAGAAGGAAAACGCGTGTATCCCAACAAGGTGAATATGGACAGCCTGACACGCAAGCAGCAACGTACTGTCTACGACCTGTACTACAATGCCGGACGTAATCTTATCCGTTCCAATCCGAGAATGTACGGTGACATTGTCATACGCCCCGTTGACCGTCGTGAAAACTATGTAAAACGTTGCGTAGGCCTGCCCGGCGATACGTTGCAAATCAAGAAAGGACAGGTATACATCGACGGCAAGGCCATCGAGAACCCTGCAGAAATGCAGTTCAACTACTTTGTACAGACTACAGGTCCTTATATCACCGATGATATGTTCCGTGAACTGGGCATCAGCAAAGAGGACCAGACACTGATGACCGACGGTCTGGGCTGGGAAGAGAATCTGATTGAAATGGGACTGGACCGCCGGGATGCCCAGGGCAGGCTGGCACCGGTCTATCATCTTCCGCTCACCAAAAAGATGTACGAGACCCTTACGGGCAACAAGAAACTCATCAGCAAGATTATCATCGAGCCGGGAGAGTTCTCGGGACAGATGTATCCGCTGAACCTTTACACCAAATGGGACCGCAACAACTATGGCCCGATATGGATTCCTGCCAAAGGCGCCACCATCAAGCTGACCGAGGACAACCTTCCCATCTACGAACGCTGCATCGTTGCTTACGAAGGCAACAAACTGGAAGTCAAGGAAGACGGCATCTACATCAACGGTGAAAAGACCGACTCCTATACCTTCAATATGGACTACTACTGGATGATGGGCGACAACCGCGACAAGTCCGCCGACTCCCGTTACTGGGGCTTTGTGCCGGAAGACCATGTCGTAGGAAAACCGATTGTAGTATGGCTGTCACTGGACAAAGACCGCAACTGGTTTGACGGCAAGATACGCTGGAACCGGATATTCAAGTGGGTGGACGGCATTAAATGAATTAAAGAGTTAAAGAATTAAGAATTAAGAGTTAAAGAATTAAAGAGGGAGGTGGGGAAACGACCTCAAGCCTTTCCTTCTTTCACTCTTTAATTCTTTAATTTCGAACGACAGGATGAAAGGATGGAAGATGGCAATTGCAATGGTTGGAGTAGTGCTCGTCGTAGTACTGCTCCGGGGTTGTGTGACAACTTCCTATCTTATCCCTTCTTCCGGTATGGAGAACTCACTGTACCGGGGTGAATGTATTCTTGTAAACAAGTGGAGCTACGGTCTACGGCTTCCTTTTATGAAGTTATGGGGATATCATCGCTGGGCGGACAGTCCGGTGCAGAAAGAGGATATTCTTGTATTCAACAATCCTGCCAATCTTTCAGAACCCGTGATTGACCGACGGGAAGTCTTTATCAGCCGTTGCATCGGTACTCCCGGAGATACCTTGCTGATAGATTCGCTTTTTTCAGTGATTCCTTCCGAAAAGAATGCACCCGACCAGAAGTTCCTTTATTCTTACCCCAGGCAACGGGAACGACAGTTGGATTCATTGCTTTCCATCCTTTCCATCGCTCCCAACAAACTATTGGGGCAGGACTCAATAAAGAATATACGCAGTTTCAGCCGTTATGAACACTACTTGTTGGAACAAGCCATGAACGGGAATTGCTGGATAGAACCGATTGTCAAGGAAGACTCCATGGAGATGCTGAAACCTCTGATAATCCCCAGCAAAGGCAAAGCCATACGCGTATATCCGTGGAACAAGACTTTGTTGCGAAATACCCTGGTACTTCACGAAAAGAAACAGGCCGAAATCAAGAACGACACCCTTTATGTGGAAGGCAAGCCCGTGCAACACTGCTATTTTACCAAAGACTACTACTGGGTAGGTGCCAACAATGCCATCAATCTTTCGGACTCCCGCCTTTTCGGTTTCGTCCCCGAAGACCACATCATAGGCAAGGCATCTATCATCTGGTTCTCCAAAGAAAAGGGAACAGGACCTTTCAGCGGTTACCGATGGGGCAGGATATGGAAAAGAGTGGAATGACAAACAAATGAAAGAATAAAAATGAAAATACAAACAATGAACAGTAGCTTCAATCGTAAATCGCAAATCATCTAATCGTAAATATACTGATGAAAACAGTTTTTCTTTCTTCCGCCTATTTGGCTCCCATAGAATATTATACCAAATTGCTGGCATACGATAAAGTATTCATCGAACAGCATGACCACTATATGAAGCAGACTTACCGCAACCGCTGCACCATTGCCGCACCGGACGGCGAGTTGGCACTTTCCATCCCTACCGTAAAGCCGGATAGCCTAAAATGCCCGATGCGCGATATCCGTATCTCCGACCACGGTAACTGGCAGCATCTGCACTGGAATGCGCTTGAATCTGCCTACAACCACACTCCTTTCTTTGAATATTATAAAGACGACTTCCGCCCTTTCTATGAAAAGAAGTATGAGTTTTTAGTCGATTTCAACGAAAAACTTTGCCATCTTATCTGTTCTCTGATAGACATACAGCCCGATATGGCACGCACCACCGAATACCGGACTGAATTCACTCCGAATGAAGCGGATTTCCGCGAACGCATCCATCCGAAGAAAGACTTCCGACTGGAAGACCCGGAGTTCTCTCCCAAACCCTATTACCAGGTCTTTCAGGAGAAGCACGGCTTTCTGCCTAACCTGAGCATTGTAGATTTGCTGTTCAATATGGGGCCGGAGAGTTTGTTGATGTTGTAGGTTACTTATGGGAATTAGGGGTTGAATTAGTTCATTTCTAAACGGGTTTGAGATAAATGTTAGTATCACGAGGGGACAAGTTGACAAGGCAACAAGCGCCTTGCGGTATATCATTTACTTCATTTCTGCCCCGTTATGAACCGGGAAAAGAGCCGAATAGCAATCTGCATTATTTACAAACAACACAGATTCAAGAAACAGTAGCATACTGAACCTAATTCAGTCGTATAGTGAATGCAGCACACCAGAATAATATTGATAATCAAGAAGTTACAAAAAGCACAGTCAAAACCTTGATAAATTACAACAAATCAAAATATCATTGTGCTCATTTCGTAGCGGGATTGAACACAGAGGTACGAAGTATCCACCTCCCCTTTAGGGGATTCGGGGAGTATTCAACCCCTGCTTCGCATCACTTATTGAACCTCTGCAAGAACTCCGCCAGGTTCTCCCCTTCTTCCAGGCCCAGCTTTTTCCGAAGGCGATAACGGCTGATTTCCACTCCGCGCAGAGAGATGTTCAGCAAGGGAGCTATCTCTTTGGAGAGCAGGTTCATCTTGATATATGCACAGAGCAGTTTATCCTTGTTGTTCAATTCGGGATATGCCTCTTCGAGTTTTCTGAAGAAGTCGTGGTACACAGAGTCAAAGGTGCTTTGGAAAGCCTGCAAGTCGTCATCGTGCTCAATATTCGTTTCAATCTGTCCCAGTAACCGAAGTGTTTTACGCCGGAGGGAAACCAAGTTTTCTTCACTGATGGAATGGGAAATGCCTAATACTTCTTTCTTGATACCCATCAGCATCTCATTCTTGCGCACAATATTCAAGGTAGTACGGATTAGTTCTTCTGATTTATGGCTTAACTCTGCCTGCAAGTTCTCCTCTTTCAGTGAGTCAATCTTCTGGTCTTTCAATTCACTCTCTTTCTTGAATTCTTGTTTCTGCCTGTAGAGCTCCAGCTCTTTTTGCATCAACAGATGCTTCCGGCTGACAGCTATGCGATAGGCTATATAATATAGTAGTAAACCCACAGCGACTGCATATATCAAGTAGCTCCACCAGGTGCGATACCAAGGGGGCAAGATTTCAAATGAGAACGAAGTCATTACCAACTCCTGGTCTTTATCGGTCATCAATTTTACGCTAAACACATACTTACCTTCATGCAGACCCGTAAATTCTTTAATAGTATTCTCACTGTACTCGTTCCATTCTCCCCTTTCGCTCCCCTCGCTCAAGCGATAGGAAAAAAGAGCCGATTGGGATGCATCGTTACTGTTCACATTATACTCTATGCGGAGGGAGTTGTGTTTATAGGGAATAGTGACAAGAGAATCTGTGTAATGATAGCTACGCCCGTAAATCAATGAGTCGCGTCGTCCTGTGAGATATACACGGCGTATCTGTAGAGATAGCTTTTCCTTACCCACAGCCGTCGATGAAAAGCGTACCAGGGAAAAACCTTCTTCCGTTCCCACCACAGCTTGCCCGTCATATACATTTACATGCTCATAGTTCTCTATCAAAGAGCCCTTCAAGAATGTGTCATGAGGCAATTTTGAATAGGTATTCTTCACAGCATCGTAGCGCAACAACTTGAGAGCTTCACCTGAAACGTACCATATATTATGGGCCATATCCATGGTGAGATAACTGTAAGCGGCTTTCCCGTCCAACATATTTTCCAACTCATGATATTCTTCCAGACTATCCGTGGCTTGATTGTAGCGCCACAACCCGTAATGTGACACTGCAACTGTTTCACTGTTTACCTGCGTCAGAAATATATCATAACCGGAAGGGAAAGCGCTATGGTTATACTTTTTCAAACTTACCACTTCCTGCAAATCATCCGACAGAATCAAGCGGCAGACACCTCTGTCCTTATTTGTCACCCATAACGCATTACCCGAACTTTCAGCCATTAGGCTTTTTGCAGCATAAGTGAAATTCTTAAGCCGGAAAGCAGGCTGCCAACGCCCGGCCACTTTTTTCAGTAAATGCAACCCACTATATTTACCATAAGTACCCGCAATCAGCACATCCGGGCGACCGTTCAAAGGGACAAGGCTCCTGACACCTTTTATACCATCCAAATGCTCCATCTTATCGCCGTCTATCACAAAGACACCGTTGTCCGAAGCACAGAACAGCTTACCGTCATAGTTTAGGAAAGACCACATCTGTCCACCGGTTCCGGGAACAAAAGTCATCGGTATCTCTTTGTTCAGTTCAGTGGATGGTAGTGTTGTATAAAGGCCTTGATTGGAAGCCAGATACAACTTACCCTGATAAACGATAGAAGAATATCCGGACCCAATGACCGGTTTATTACCATATAGAGAAGAAACGGGCGAACTCAAATGTACACAGTCAATGCCATTATCCAGCCCCAACCAAAGGTTGTTCAGCGCATCGAAAGACATACTGAGCACTGTTTTGTTCTGCAATCCACTATTAATGGAAATCACATTCATTTCATCCTTTTCCAAATCAAGCAAACAAACCCCATCCTGCACAGAGCCAAGTGCCAGCAAAGACTGGTTAAGAGCAGCACAAAACACACGATTGTGCTGCATAAAGCTATCTGCAACACTATTGAACTTCTGCACCGTCTCGCCATCATAGATAAAAAGGCCGTTGTAACGGGTGGCTATCAGAATCTTGCCACTATAGGGTAATAGTCCCGATACCCTGCCCAGCATCTCCGAACCCGGCACCAAACTGAACTTCTTTCCATCCATCACCAGAACTCCCTCGGCCGCACCGATATAGAACTTATTATATAAAATGGCCGACGTATAAATCTCACCCGGATACTCCAAGTATTCCAACTTATTATTTTCCCAGTAGAACAAACTACGGTCTGATTGGAAATAGATTCTCTCTTTATCCTGCAATATGTTCCATATCACGCCAACTATTGAATTCGGGGGCAAATTATCCGAAAGGCATGTATAGTCCAATCCGCCCAGCCTGTTTGGAGTGAAATAACCGAACCACCCGATTCCACCGATATAAATCCGTCCGTCATTCCCTATTCTCATGGCCCGCGCCTTTGCATTACGTATAGGGTAAAGATTCCAGCTTGCACCGTCAAATTCGAGTAAACCGTTACTATTGGCCACATACATCCAACCGTTATCGTGTTGCTGTAACATCCAGTTTTGATTACCTGCCTTATAAGTATGGCGGGTATAGTTCGTTACCGGGCGTTGCCATCCTGCATTCAACTGCACCGACAGCAATAACAAAAGGGTAAGTATAAAATAGGACTTGCTTTTCATAGCGGTCAACATTTGCGTTTATGAAGCAAAGATAACTCCTTTACTCTAAAGTAGTATTCCACCACATCATCTTTAACAGATTTATTCAGAAGAAGCATACTTGAAAGAAAACGTACTTATAACCAACACCTTACAACATTCGTGAGAAAGTAATGATGTAGTCAAAACCGGCATTTGATGTAATTATGATGTAGCCGATTTCGGAATACGAATGCCTCATACCTGTATATTTGTCATTACTCTACAGAAGAATGCATGGAAATCGTTCTTCTTAATTTTAAATCAAAATATAGTAGTATGAAAACACTCTTGAAGAACAGTCTGACTTTTCTTTTGATGCTGATGCCGGTATTGGCTTTCGCCCAGCAAGCACCTCAGATAATGAATGTCAGCGCACGCCAGACGACATCCCTCGACGGGCAGTGGAAAACAATTGTAGATCCTTTTGAAAACGGCTACTACGATTACCGTCTGAAACCCTATGACGGAGGTTATGCCCAGGACAAGACTTATTCCGACAAGACCAAGTTGCAGGAATACGACTTTGAAACGGATAAACTGCTGTTTGTTCCCGGAGACTGGAACACACAGCGTCCGCAATTGTATTATTATGAAGGAACCGTATGGTACCGCAAACATTTTGAATACTCCTTGCAGCCGGGCAAGCGCCTTTTCCTAAACTTCGGAGCTGTTAATTACGAGGCTATCGTGTGGCTGAACGGCAAACGTCTGGGAAGGCACATCGGCGGGTTTACTCCTTTCAACTTTGAAATTACCAACCTCCTGAAAGAAGGCACGAACAGCCTCGTGGTCAAGGTGGACAACAAACGCCTGCCCGAAGCTGTGCCCACGGTCAATGCAGATTGGTGGAACTTCGGTGGAATAACCCGTCCCGTCACTCTGATAGAAATGCCTGCAACCTATATACGCGACTATTACGTACAGTTGGCAAAGGATGACAAGAACATGATTGAGGGCTGGGTGCAACTGGAAGGTTCTGACAAGGAACAGAAGATAACACTGGATATTCCCGAACTGAAAGTAAAGAAAGAAGTCACGACCGATGCCAACGGGTATGCTTCATTCCTAATAAAAAGCAAACCTATACTCTGGACTCCGGAGAATCCGAAATTATATGCCGTGAACCTGGCTTCCGAAACGGATAAGGTTTCTGATGAGATAGGTTTCCGCACGATTCGCACGGAGGGCATCAAGATATTGCTGAATGACAAGGAAATCTTCTGCAGGGGTATCAGCATCCACGAAGAAACTCCCTATTACAGTGGTCGTGCTTACTCAAAAGACCATGCCCACACATTGCTGAGTTGGGCAAAGGAACTGGGATGCAACTTTGTTCGCCTGGCCCATTATCCCCATAATGAAGAGATGGTGCGCGAGGCCGAACGTATGGGCTTCCTTGTATGGTCCGAAATTCCCGTGTATTGGACGATTCACTGGGAGAACAAGGATACTTACCAAAATGCGGAGCAACAATTGTGCGACATGATTGCCCGCGACAAGAACCGTTGTAACATCATCATCTGGTCTATTGCCAACGAAACTCCGCACAGCAAGACGCGTCTCACGTTCCTCTCTAATCTGGCAAACAAAGCAAGAAGCCTCGATAGCGTCCGCCTAATTGGCGCAGCTATGGAGAAGGAAGAAGTACAGCCGGGTGTTCTGACGGTAAACGACCCGTTGGGAGAGCTATTGGATATCATCAGCTTCAACGAGTATGTGGGCTGGTACGATGGCGACTCTGAGAAATGTGACCGCGTGAACTGGACATTCGATACTCAGAAACCGGTATTCATCAGTGAACTCGGAGGCGGTGCTTTGTACGGGCACCACGGCTCACCCAAAGAACGCTTCACGGAGGAGTATCAGGAAGATTTGTATATCCGCCACGTGAACATGTTGAAACGTATTCCGGGACTTGCCGGCACTACTCCGTGGATATTGAAAGATTTCCGCTCACCGCGCCGCCATGTACCCGAGATTCAAGACGACTTCAACCGTAAAGGACTGGTTTCTGACAAAGGACAGAAAAAGAAAGCATTCTTTGTTTTGCAAAAATGGTATAAAGAATTAACCGAAGCATATAAATAGCTCACAACAAGACCTCATTAATAACTTTAAAAAAGAAAGGACGCCTATGAAGTAACACCTATGAGAATACACTTTCTTTATAGGAAGCAGCTCAACTGTTTTCTGTAGAGAGAAAGAAGATGAAGGTTATCATCTTCACATGAAAATTAACCTTTAATTTATTCATTCAAAATTAAGTCTAATATGAAACATTTTTTGGTATTCCTATTACTCTTTATTGGTATCGGAAGTGTCACGGCACAAAATGCCAGAATTACCGGTACAGTAAAAGATAACACAGGAGAGGCGGTTATCGGTGCTAATATAAAAGTAAAAGACAGCACCGGCGGCACAATCACAGACATCGACGGACATTTTAACATTGAAGCCTCATCTAATGCAACTCTTGTAGTATCTTTCATCGGATACATTACTCAAGAAGTACCCTTGAAAGGTAGAACCAATGTAGTAGTAACCCTCTCGGAAGACTCTCAAACACTGGATGAGGTCGTTGTAGTGGGTTATGGAACTCAGAAGAAAGTAAACCTGACCGGTTCTGTTGCAGCAGTAAAAGTCGATGAAAAGATTGCCAGCCGTTCCATCACAAACGTATCTTCCAGTCTCTCGGGTTTGGTGCCGGGATTGGTAGTGAGCCAAACAACCGGTTTTGCAGGTGGAGACGGTGCTTCGCTGAAAGTACGCGGTTTGGGTTCCATCAACAATTCTGACCCATTGATTGTAGTGGACGGGATGCCGGATGTAGATATCAATCGTATTAATATGAACGATATTGAAAGCATCTCAGTCTTAAAAGATGCAGCTTCGTCAGCCGTTTACGGTTCGCGTGCAGCCAACGGTGTTATCTTGATTACCACCAAAGGCGGTTCTAAAGAAGCCAAATCCAAAGTGACTTATAATGGTTCTTATGCCTTATCAAGCCCCGTAGAGTTTTACGACTATTTAGCCGACTATAGCCGTGCACTGACCATGCAGATGCGCTCTGCTGCCACAGGTAACAAATCGACCAGTTTCCAGCAGGGTACGGTAGAGCAATGGATGGCCATGGGCTTGGTAGATCCTATTCTTTTTCCGAACACCGACCAATATGACGAAATGTTCCGTACCGGTGCCATCATGAACCATACGGTTTCAGCCTCCGGCGGCAACGATAAGATAAATTTCTATACTTCACTCGGCATCATGGACCAGGAAGGTCTGCAAATCCACAATGACTACAGCCGTTATAACATGCGTTTGAACGTGGATTATAAGGTTCGTGATAACGTAAAAATAGGTATCAGAACAGATGGTAGCTGGTCAGAGCGCCAGACACCTCGCGGCGCAGGTTTGGAAACTGCAGGTTTAAAATATGTCATCTCCGGTATTTTGAACAAGCATCCTGAAACAGGTGAATACGGCGGTGCCATGGCTTATGGAGAATCTGCTTCTGCCGGTAATGCTGTTGCCGAATACGAAGCTTATCGCACAAATACTTCCCGCAAAGAATTTAATGGAAACGCTTACTTGGAATGGGAACCGCTTAAGGATTTGAAGTTGAACGTCAGTTACGCTTTGCGCTATTATAACCAGTTCAGCAAAAGCATCCAGAATGTGGTGAACCAGATGAACTTCCAGACCAACAGTATAGCCCGCACCATGCCGGATACAGGTGATATCATCAGCAATTCCAATAACGAAGGTCATAAGACTTTGTTCCAAGGACGTATCACTTATGAAAAGGAAATCTTCAAAGGGCATCATATTTCCGCCATGTTCAATGCAGCCGAAGAATACTGGTTCCAACGCAACATGGGTGCAGGACGTAAGAACCGTTTGCACAACAGCCTTGAAGAACTGGATGCAGCTTCCAAGGAAGTACAGACCAACGACGGTAAATCCGAATCCGAAGGTTTGCGTTCTTTCATAGGCCGCGTCAACTATACATTATTTGATAAATACTTGTTTGAATTCAACTTCCGTTCCGACGGTTCTTCCCGCTTTGCCAAAGGACATCAATGGGGTTTCTTCCCATCAGCTGCTGTAGGTTGGCGTGTTTCGGAAGAAGCCTTCTTCGCCCCGTTGAAGAAAGCAATCAGTAATGCCAAGTTCCGTGCTTCTTACGGTTCTCTGGGTAATAACTCCGGAGTAGGACGTTACGAACAAAAAGAAACAATGGGAACTACCAATTATATTGTTGGAAACAACGGTCTTGCAACCGGATTCAGTGCCAATAAGATGATTAACCAAGACCTTTCTTGGGAAGAAACCCGTGTCATCAATATAGGTTTGGACTTAGGATTCTTCAACAACCGACTGACTGCGGAACTCGACTGGTACGACCGTTTCACCACCGGTATGATTCGTGGTTCCAGCATATCTTCGTTATTAACCGGTTATTCGGCACCGAATATCAATGTGGCCGACCTGCGTAACCGCGGTATTGAAGTGAATCTGAACTGGCAGTCCAGTATTCGCAAATTCGAATACAGCGTCAATGTAAACGCTTCTTATAACGTAAATAAGCTGGAGAAATGGGGTGACTATCTGAACCGTGGGTGGATTATGCTCGACATGCCTTACCACTTCCTCTATATATATGAAGCTTATCCGGGTTTGGTGCAAAGCTGGAATCAACTCTACAATGCACCCTATCAAGGAGATGCCTACAACGCACCGGGTGACATTATCCTCAAAGACTTGAATGGTGACGGTAAAATCAGTGACCTTGATAAGAAAGCATACACCGACAAATACCGCGATACCCCGATGGGACAATTCGGTATTACTTTGACCGGAGCCTACCAGGGTTTTGATATCCAGGCTTTGTTCCAGGGTAACTACGGACGTTCTGATGTATGGTTGGATGATTTGAACAATACCAAGATACCGGATAACCGTTATGCATTCCAACAATTCCATTGGAGTGATTCTTGGTCGTTAGACAATCGTGGTGCCTCCCTACCCCGTCTGCTGAATGGTAGCGGCGGTAACAAGAACCGTGAAGAAAGTACATACTGGGCTTATAATACCAACTATTTCCGTTTGAAGAACTTACAGGTTGGTTATACCGTTCCCGAACGTTATATGCAGAGAATCGGTTTCAACCGTGCACGTATCTACTTATCCGGTGAGAACCTCTTCACTTTAACTCCCTGGAAAGGTATCGACCCTGAAAAGCCTCATGGAAACGACCTATACCCATTGGTTAAAACCTACTCAATCGGTTTGAATATAGAATTCTGATAACTCAACAAATAAGAAAGAATATGAAATATATTAAGTATATAGCATTAGCCGGACTGGTCGGTTTAACATCTTCTTGTATAGATGACCTGCTGAACCGTCCTGCTACAACAGAAGTATCTTCGGACCTCTTTTGGACAAGTACAGATGATGCCTTGTCCTCTACCTACGGTGTTTACAACGCAGTGCGGACTTTGTTTGCAACTGATTACTACTACGACGGGCATGGCGAATTCCAAAATACTCGCGGTAAGAGTATCGGTGATATTTCTTCATGGGGACCCGGAACGCCGGGCAGCGGATTTTCCAGTATGTGGAACAATGCATACCGGGTTATCAACCGTGCCAACTACACCATTCAGTATGTAGAGCAAATGATTCAAGCAGAACAGAATGCCGTAACCAAAGCATCTTTGGAGGCTATCAATGCCGAGAATTACTTCCTGCGTGCATTGGCCTATTTCCGTTTGGTTCAAAACTGGGGTGATGTTCCTTACTATCGCCACGTACTCAGCGGCAATGATGAAGCATGCTCATTGGTACGCACCCCTATTGCTACCATCATTCCTGAACTAATCACCGACTTACAGAATGCATCTGAAAAGCTTCCCGTAAGCTATGGTGATAAGTACGGACGTGCCACGCAAGTTGCCGCACTGGGCTTTAAAGCAAAAATAGAATTGTACTATGCTTGTTGGAACAAAAACGGATGGCCCGAACTGGAAGGCTTCGAGCCGAGCAGCAGTGTAGCCCAAACCTATTATGCCGCCGCTGCTTCAGACTTCAGCAAAGTAATCAACAATTATGGCCTGACAATCTTTGGTGATGGTAATCCCGGCACTGAAGACAAACCCAACTATAGAGAGCTGTTCCAATATTATAATGAAAATTGTTCGGAAATCATCTTCTCCATTACTTATGGCGGTCCTTCTCTCGGCCAGGGTGAAAGTTTGTTGCGCGACTTCGGTACCCGTACCACCGGTAATGCACAATGCTGGATTATGCCTACTGTCCGCTTGGCAAACCGTTACCAATCAACTGTCACCGGTGATTTCTGTGATGAGCTTATCTTGTCTAAAGATGCTACACTCCCTAATGGAGCGCGTAACCGTGCCAGCTATGAGAATCGTGACTGGCGTATGAAATCGACCATCATGTGGGATGGTGAGTCTTACAAGAAAATTACAACGGACGGCCTGACAATGGGTGACGAATATACCTGGATGTTCGGTGAAAGAAATGAGGCCAACGGTTTCATCAATAATGATGCCAGCAATCAAACCGGTTATATCTTCCGTAAATGGATACGCCAGGAAGCCGGTTGGGAGCGTACAGATGGTCCGCAGGATTTCTATCTGATGCGTTTGGCCGATGTGTATCTGATGTATGCCGAAGCTGTCAACGAAACGTCCGGTCCTACCAGCGAATGTGTAGCCTTGCTGAATAAGATTCGCAGCCGTGGCAACCTGCCGGCTTTAACACCCGACAAGTATGCCAATTCCGAAGCATTCTTCAATGCCATTGAGCAAGAACGTATTGTGGAACTGGCCACTGAAGGTATGCGTCCATTCGATATTCGCCGCTGGAGAAAAATCCATGACATATGGGGAGAGGCAAACAGTGACGGTTTAACCTTGTATGATACAAATGGCACACGCATACGTGATGAATTCAAGAATGCACCCGAACTCAATTTCCAAAAGAATTATATCTACCAGATTCCAGAAAACGAAAGAAACCGCAACCCGAATCTGACTCAGAATACTCCGTGGAGATAAGCAATTACCATAAAGTTCATTAAATACAAAAAGAATCGTATGAAAAACCTATATAAAATATTGACTCTTGTCATAGTATGTCTTTTGTCCCAATCATGCAATGATTATCCGGTAGATGATAATGGTTTGCTGGTTACTGACAGTGAAGAATGTTACATCTCTTCCCTCATATTGAGAGGACCGGATGATAGGGACGTATTGATAAGCGGTGTTACCATCGATGACGAAAACAACACCATTACGGGGATAGCTAAATTTGGTACCAACATCAAGAAACTGAAGCCAGAATGTGGTACTGCCAAAGATTGTATCGTAACTCCGACTATGGGAGTGTGGACTGATTTCAGCCAACCCCGCCAGTACACTGTAATTTCCGGTAATCGTCAAGTGAAGAAGACCTATACGGTCACTATCACTTTGCAAGGAGAATAATCGATCAGTATAAACTTCTAAGAAACAGAATATTGTTATGAAACTATTGAAATATGCAATGCTGCCCTTCATCGCTCTCTCTTGCTTCGCATGTAGCGATGACGATGAATCTGCCATTAAAAATGACATGATAAAGAAGACGGTTTCTCCTGCCATAGCCGGAGAAAAAATAGAGTTTGCCTATGCCATGGGAACCACTAATGGAAGAATAAATAAGGCTGAAGCAGTTGCCTCCATTACCGGAGCAACCGGTACGGGATTTGAGCTGCACTCCTGGTTCACAGCACAGACCGGAATGGATGTTAACGGTGTACATTATGGTGCCGGTGAAGATGTGCCTATCCAAACCGTTAAAGACGCATCTACCGACGGTAGCATTTCTACAGCCAACCTGATGGAGAAAGTCGATGCGCATTACATCAACCCGACCATTGCCATCGGAACCACCCAGACAGACCTCATTGCCGCCACACTACGCTATAACTTCGTAGTGCCCGAAGATGCAAAAGGCAAAACATTCAGCATTACCTTTACTGCCGTTTCCAGTACAGGCGACCGAGTGTCTTACAAAACCCCTAATTACAAAATCTCCAAGATGGACATGAAACGTCTTATCGAATTGGAGAACGAAGGTGCCTGCTACTTCTCTATCGAAGACATGAAGGCTTATACCAAAGAGGAAGTAAACGCTCTGAACTTGTCCGGCAAGATTGATTTCATCTATAACTACCAGGCCAAACTGAATGATTTTGACTATGCACACTCTTTCGTATCTCCTGCAACGGACCCGAAATTCATCGCCATCAGTGGTATTGTCCCCTCGGGTGCCACCAACAGCACCCCCATGGAACAACGTGCCAATGTGCATGATGCCCAGTTGAAAGGAAGCAATCCGGCTGTTTACGTGGACGATATAGACTTCGAGACGCTGGATTTAGGCGGAGCCATGAACTATGTACTGAACCTGAAAAAGGACGATAGTGCATTTATGAAGACTGCCGACGGTAAATGGGCTGCATACATCTACGTGAACAGCGTTGACGGTAGCGGTAAGATGACAGTAAGTATCAAACGTTATCCTTTGTAATCTAACCCCTTACACAACATGAACCGAATAAAAACATTGACTCTTCTTCTCATGATTATCCTCTCAGTAGGAATATCTGCTCAAAATCCCCGGTCGGTCTTTACCGACCGACCGGTGGATGAGGCAGCTATATATTTCACTCCCGAGAATTTTAATGTGAAAACTGACGGGCGTATGGATGTTTCCGATGCTTTGCAAGAAGCATTGAACCGAACCAAACAGAAAGAAAATGGTTGCGGTATCCTCTTTATCCCCGAAGGAGTGTATAAACTCAGCAAGACGATTTACATCCCCTCAGGTGTTCGTATCATTGGTTATGGCGGCAAACGCCCGGTTTTTGTCCTTGCCAAGCAAGCACCCGGTTTTCAAGAAGTTACCCGGGAAACTGCAAAAGGGAAATACCTTTTTTGGTTTATCGGCGGCGGCTACCGTCCGGGAGGCCGTATAGGCGATGCCAATGCAGGGACTTTCTACAGTTCAATGATGAACGTAGATATTCGTATTGAAGACGGAAATCCCAATGCCTCTGCCATTCGCGCACATTTTGCACAGCACTGCTCTATTTCCAACGTAACCATTCATGTGGGAAAAGGCCGTGCGGGTATTGTCGATGCCGGAAACCATTTGGAGAATATAGCCATTTACGGAGGAGAGTATGGAATTGACACAGACAAGTCAGCTCCCGGATGGCCTATTATGTTACTTAACTCCTATTTTGAAGGACAGCGTAGGAGTGCCATCCTCACTAATGAAGGAGGATTGACCATCGTTCGTATGCGGGCAAAAAATGTACCCGTAGCCATAGAAATTAAAGAGAATGCTCCCGACAGGCTATTTATGGAAGATTGCATTTTCGAAGATGTACACCACACCGGGGTTATTCTGACAGATGCAGGAAATGCAGCAACACAAATCAACCTTAGAAATATCCAATGTAAAAATGTTCCTATGTTTGCTTTGGAACGCTTTACAAACAAACAAGTATCCGGTAAAGGAAAAACATACCGGGTAACCCGTTTCATTTTCGGTTTTAATGCCGACAGTCTGGAAGACACTCCTCAAATAGTGCGCCGGGTAGAAACAGAACCTATTAAAAACATTACTCCTTTGGATGCCGGCGATACCCCGATGCTGCCCGCTACGGAGCAATGGGTAAACATCCGCGATTTGGGTGCCAAAGGAGACGGTTTCAGTGATGACACACACATTTTCCAGGAAGCAGTAGAAAAGTATGCCAATATCTATATTCCCCAAGGATGGTACATTGTAAAAGAGCCGTTGACTCTGAAACAAAACACGAATCTGATAGGCCTGCACCCCGGCACTACTATCTTATTAACCTTGGGCGGCAATCTCGCATTCAGCGGCTTCGGTGCCCCGCAAGCACAGTTGACTACTCCCCAAGGTGGAAAGAACATCGTATGCGGTATCTTCCTGAATGCCGATGCCTACAATTACCGGGCTGTCAATTGCAAATGGATGGCAGGCGAAGGCTCTTATATGTATGATGTCAAATTCAGCGGGCACGATAAAGCCCGTTTCTTCCACAACGGACAAAGTGCGGTCAATCCTTTGGAGAAACCTATGTCCATCACTCCGGAAACTCACGACCTCATTACCCGTGCCTGGGACAACCAGCATTGGAGCCTATGGATTACAAACGGAGGAGGAGGCTCATTCCGGGATATATGGACAGCCAACGAATATAGTTCGGCAGGACTGTACATCAGTCATACAGATACCCCGGGACGTATTTACGGAATGTCTTTAGAGCATCATTTACGCAATGAAGCCATCTTCCGCAATGTTGCCAACTGGAAAATCTACGACTTCCAGTTTGAAGTGGAAGCAGAAGGCATCGATACGCAACCTTTGGACCTGATAGACTGCAAGAACCTGACTTTTGCCAATTTCTATTCCTATCGCGTATCGCGCATGTTGAAATCCTATCCGTCGGCTATACGCACCTGGAATTGCAAGGATATTGAGTTTCTGAATGTTCACAACTATGCACATGCCCGCGTAAAGTTCACTTCCAATGCCAGCCTTTACGATGTCAATACCCACCGGGAAGCACGCCGTTGGGAACTGGCACGCCTTTCATTGACCGGCAAGGAAAACCGTAAATACCCATTGAGCCAGGAAAAAGGAAAAGCCGAACTTGTAGTCACCGGATTTGAGTTCATTGACGGACTGGCACAAGACAGCCGGGGAAATATATATTTCTGCGAGCATCGCATGCGCCGCATCTATAAATTGGATGCCCGAAGCGGGCAGGTAACTTCTATTGCCGATTTCCCCTGGAACGCAGTAGCACTGGCATGCGATACACAAGACAACTTGATTGTCGTTACCAAATACATCTCCCAACCCGGCTATAATAATGACGATACCCGTAACGGCAACCGTCCTCTATTCGGCTGGAAAGGTTCGGGAGGGCTGTGGGGCTTCAATTATGTTCCTAAGCTTTACGCAATACGTCCCGATAATCCGGATGAAAGTTTCCAAGTTTTACCGTTAGTGGATATGAAGCAATTTGCTGCACCGCAACAAATTTATTATCCGGGTAATAGAACCATCACTCAAAGCGAGTATTACAACGGAAGAAAGCCGGAACAATGTTTTGTTGCTCCCGACGGTGTAACCATCATTCCGAATTACGAAGATTTATTCCGTTGTTCATCTCTGGTTAAGGCAGTACCGGGCAAAACAGTCTATACATTGGATGAATATCACCAACGCGTAATCCATGCGGATGTAGATGCCCAAGGCTTCTTGCAAAACTGTCGCATATTTGCCGACGGAGGCGACCGGAGCGTAGTTACGGACTCTAAAGGCAACGTATATGTAGCCAACGGAGACATTTCCATATTCTCCCCGTCAGGTGAATCCATAGGTACGTTAGAGGTGCCGGAACGTCCCACGTCTCTACTGATATCAGGAAACAAGCTCTATATCACAGCTCTTTCTTCGCTCTATCAAATAGAGCTTTAACAATAGGATTATCATAATAAGAGATTAGGATTATCAATCATGACAAAGTGATATTTTCATAGGTTAGATTTTTAAGTTTGTAACTAAGGTTGCGATTCAGGTTTAAGTTAAAGAGGCGGATAACTACTTGTTTTTTTTACATCCGCCTCTTTTTTAGTAGTTTTGGCAGTAATATCATTTATAACATATCACCATGGAAAGAGAGAAAAATACACTCCTGCAAAAGGCCTGCCATTGGATGGCTGCCGTTATTATATCCTTATTTGTCCTGCCCCCTGTCCACGCCCAACGCCAAACCCAAACCATCAACGACAGCTGGAAGTTCCTCAAAGGAGAATGCACCGCAGCAGCCGACAGCGCCTTTGACGACAGCAAATGGACATCCATCCATCTGCCCCATACCTGGAATACCGATGCTTATACCGAAAAGGATTACTACCGCGGCACCGGTTGGTATCGCCGACAACTGACCTTGCCTCAGGGCTGGAAAGAGAAACAGATTATCCTGAGACTGGATGCTGCCAGCAAAGCAGCCACCATCTATATCAATGGCAAAAACGTAGGTGAGCATGCCGGAGGATATACCGCCTGCTCATTCAACATCACGCCGTTCCTCTCTTTCGACACACCCAACACGCTGGCCATATGCGTGGATAATGCCCGCCAGGATATTGCTCCCATCTCCGGAGACTTCACTTTCTTTGGAGGTATCTACCGGGATGTTTGGCTTACGGCGGTTCCCAACCAACACTTCAACCTGACGAACCACAGCTCGGACGGGCTGTTTATCAGCACGCCGCAAGTGTCTGAAGAACGAGGCATCATTTCCATCCGCGGTGAAGTAAAGAACGATGCGAAGGAAAAAGCAACACTGGAACTGACGCACACTATCTACCGTCCTGACGGCACCCTGCTACAAACACTCAAGAAGAATATACAGCTAAAAGCCGGAGAAACCTACGCTTTCAGCAACGAGGCAACCCCGGTGTTGAAACCTGAATTGTGGACTCCTGAAACGCCCCGCCTCTACCGCGTAGAAACAACCCTGCGCAACCGTAAGACCAAAACCTTGCTGGACCAAAGCAATCATTACACCGCTTTCCGCTGGTTCCGGTTCGACGGAGATGAGGGTTTCTTCCTCAACGGAAAGCCCTATAAACTGCGCGGTATCTGTCGCCATCAAGACCAGAAGCCCATAGGTCCCGCGCTGACAGACGAGATGCACCGGAGAGACTTCCTGCTGATGAAAGAGATGGGAGCCAATTTTATCCGCATCTCCCACTATCCGCAAGACGATGCCCTGCTGGAGATGTGCGACAAGCTGGGTATGCTGGCATGGGAAGAGATTCCCATTATAGACATTGTGCCCAATACGCCGGGTTATGGAGATAACTGCGAACGAAACTTGCGGGAAATGATTCGCCAGCACTACAACCACCCTTCTATCATCACCTGGGGATATATGAACGAAATATTGCTCGTAACCCAACGGAAGTACAAAACCGAAGCGGAACTGAAGCCGGTACTGGAACGCACACTGGCACTGGCCAACAGGCTGGAACGGGTACTGAAAGAAGAAGATAGCACCCGCATAAGCACCATGGCATTCCACGGCAGCAACAGCTACAACGAAACCGGATTAAGCAAAATCACCGATATTGTAGGCTGGAACTTATACCAGGGATGGTATGGGGGTGACCTCACGGGCTTTGAGAAGTTCCTGGCACAACAACACCAAAACCATCCCACTCACCCGATGATTGTAAGCGAATATGGTGCAGGTTCGGACAAGCGATTACATTCGCTGCATCCGCGTGCTTTTGACTTCAGCATCGAATACCAGCAGAAGTACCTCGAACACTATTTGCCGGTATTGGAAGATACACCTTATATCTGCGGCGGCACGCACTGGAACTTTATCGACTTCTCTTCTGCCCTGCGAGACGAATCCATGCCACGCATCAACAATAAAGGGCTGGTTTATGCCGACCGTACCCCGAAAGATGTATATCACTACTATCAGGCAGCTTGGCGCAAGGACATTCCGGTGCTACATATTGCCAGCCGCGACTGGACAGACCGTGCCGGCGTGCAGCAAGGCAATGCTCCCGTATATCTGCCGGTCAAGATATACACCAACCTTTCTGAGGTAGAGCTGTTTATCGACGGTATTTCATTGGGAAAGCAGAAAACAGAGAACTACACGGCCACCTTCGAAGTTCCATTTTCTAACAGAAATCCTTTCCTATTCGCACAAGGAAACTATCAAGGAAAGACAGTGCAAGACGGGCTGAGAATAAACTTCACTCCCATACCGGCATGCCTGGATGCAAACAACCTGAAAGGGTTGGAACTGGCCGTTAATGTAGGAAGCCAATGCTTCTTCACCTCGGACGAAAGCCAACTGACCTGGCTACCCGACCAGCCTTATGCCGCAGGCAGTTGGGGATACATCGGCGGTAAGGAGGGAACTGCACAAACCGAAATCCAAAACACGGCAGACGGCCCCTTGTTCCAAACCCTCCGGAATGAGATAGAAGGTTATCGCTTCGATGCTCCCCAAGGTGTATATGAAATAGAGCTTCTCTTTACCGATATCTTCCGCCGGAATGCGGGCATTGCCTACCAACTGGACCGGAACGGGCAACAAGAGAACCGGGAAAGCACATTCGGCATTTCCATAAACGGGGAAGTGGTGGAAGAGAGCCTCTCTCCCTGCAAAGAAAGCGGGTACTTCCGTGCTTTGCGAAAGAAATACTACATTACGAACGACAAAGAATACATCGATATACGTTTCCATTCAACAAGCGGTACTTGCTTCCTGAACGGTATCAAACTCAGAAACATTTATTAATCAATAAAATAGAAAACCATGAAACTAAAAGTAGTACAATGGGTGCTTGCTTTATTGCTTCTGGCGCCTTGCACACAAGCACAATCCATCTGGGATGCCACGCACCTTGCCAACGTAAAACAGTCCATCCATGAACCTTTCTACGCAACCGCCTACCAGGCATTGCAAGCGGAGGCCGATAAACTATTGGATGTACAGCCTCTTTCCGTGATGATGAAAGAGAAGGTGCCTGCCAGTGGCAACAAGCACGACTACATGAGCCAGGCCCGCTATTATTGGCCGGACCCCACAAAGCCCGACGGACTGCCTTACGTGAGCCGCGACGGCGAATCGAACCCCGAATTGAACAAGCTCGACCGCAACCGCCTGGGAGCAACCGCCAGCCGCGTCACCACGCTGGCACTGGCCTGGTACTTCAGCGGAGAAGAGAAGTATGCCCAAAAGGCAACGGAGCTTATCCGCGTATGGTTCTTCGACAAGGATACACGCATGAATCCCAACCTGGAGTATGCGCAGATGATACCCGGACACAACGGCGGCAAAGGCCGTTGCTACGGCGTGCTGGATAGTTACTCCTTTGTAGAGATGCTGGATGCCGTGAAGTTGTTGGAGCAATCGAAGTCTTTTACGGCCAAAGATTCCAAGCAGCTGCAAGCATGGTTCGGCAAGTTGCTGAACTGGATATTGACCAGCCCGCAGGGACAAGAAGAATCCCGCCAGGCCAACAACCACAGTACGGCCTACGATGCGCAGGTGATAGCCATTGCCCTCTACACCGGCAACCTTAAAGTAGCCCGGGAAGTTATCAACGCCGTTCCTGCCAAGCGCATCTTCACCCAGATAGAACCGGACGGACGGCAGCCGCATGAATTGCGCCGCACGCTTGCCTTCGGTTATTCCCAATACAATCTGACCCATCTACTCGATATCTTCTGCATGGCAGAGAAAATAGGAATCAGGATTGATAATGCCACCTCTCCCGACGGACGCAACTTCTACCGGGCAATGGATTTCCTGGCGCAATATACAGGGAAGGATGTAAAGGAATGGCCTTACCAACAGATTAGCGAATGGGACTACAAACAACAGGAATTCTGTAAAGACCTATATCGTGCCGGCTTGCTCAACCCTGCACGCAAAGACTATCTGAGACTATCCAAAGCCCACAGAGTCATTCAGTGGAAAGACCGCTTCAACTTGCTCTATGTGCAACCCTCCGAAGTGGATAACGCCTATGCCTTTGCCTGCAAACAACTGGAATTTGCCATGCAGTGCGCCGACAAAGCAAAGAAAGAGGAGAAGAATGCTGCCCGGCGTCGCGTCATGCCGCGCAGCATCCATAAAGACGGTTCGCTGGCTATGATACATCCCCACGATTGGTGCTCGGGTTTCTTCCCCGGCTCGTTGTGGCAGGTATATGCCTATACGCATGATGACGATTGGCGCCGGGCTGCCATCTCGTGGACCTGGCCTATTGAAGAAGCCAAGTGGCACAAGGGCACGCACGACCTCGGCTTTATGATGTACGACAGCTTTGGAAAGGCGTATGAACTGACGGGTGAACGCTCTTACAAGGATGTGGTGCTGCAAAGTGCCAAGACTTTGATTACCCGCTACAGCCCGAAGGTGAAAAGCATCCGCTCGTGGGACCACAACCGCGACCGATGGAAATATCCGGTCATCATCGACAATATGATGAACCTGGAAATGCTGTTCCGTGCCACGCAGCTGACGGGCGATTCCATTTACTGGAATGTGGCCGTGAACCATGCCAACACTACACTGAAGAATCATTTCCGTCCGGACTACTCCTCTTATCACGTAGTGGACTACCACCCGGAAACAGGTGAAGTCCGCCTGAAGTGTACACACCAGGGAAACTCGGACGACTCCTTCTGGAGCCGCGGACAAGCCTGGGGGATGTACGGCTTTGCCATGTGTTACCGTTTCACCAAAGACCCCGCCTATCTGAAACAATCGGAAGGCATTGCCGACTTCTTCCTCAACCTGCCCAATATGCCGGCAGACGGCGTGCCCTACTGGGATATGAAGATGGATGTCATTAAAGACTGCACCCCCGAGAACATCAACCCCGACGTGCCGCGCGACGCTTCTGCCGCCGCACTCATCGCTTCGGGTTTATATGAACTCTGCACCTACGTAGCTCCGGAGAAGGGTAAACAGTATCGCGCCGTTGCCGACAAGATTGTCGATAGCCTCAACAAGCATTACCGGGCAGAACCGGGCACTCACTACGGCTTCCTGCTGCTGCATTCCACGGGACATCATCCGGGAGGAAGCGAAATAGACGTGCCGCTGAACTATGCCGATTACTTCTATCTGGAAGCGTTGGCAAGGAAAGAGGCGCTGGACATGAAATAAAGTTTATTCGCAAGCTGCGGATATGTATCCGGGGCTTGCGAACGCTTATCCGCGCACTGCGAATGTTTATCCGCAAGCTGCGAACAGAGAATTGTCTTAAGAGAAAAGAACTTTTCTCCCTATACCTCAGAACTTTATCCTTAATACCTAACAACTTTTATATATATACCCCGCAGGACGTATATATGTATCATTTTTATAACATACCATGAAAGCACCCCGAATCCTACTTAGTCTATTGTTCAGCAGCCTGTTGTTGCAGGCACACGCACTGATTCCTACCGACCGCAAGCAACGTCTTACGGAGCATTGGGAGTTTATCCGCCAGGATATGGGAAGCATTTGGGAAGTGATGCGCCCTATTACCGGAGCAGGAAAGCCCGAAACCGTTCCCCTCTGGCAGAAAGTCACCCTGCCCCACTGCTTCAATGCGGAAGACGCCGTTGACCCTGATGTGAACTATTATCAAGGCCCCGGCTGGTATCGCACCATGCTCAACATAGAGAATCCCTATACCAACGGACGCACCTGCCTGGAGTTTGAAGGCGCGGGACAGAAGACAGAGGTATATGTCTATACCACCCGAATCGCTTCGCACGTGGGTGGTTACGACGAGTGGAAGGCAGACATCACCGAAGCCGTGGAAGCATTCCGTCGCACGCCGCTCTGCCGGGAGCGTTTCGGCGGAAAGATTCCTATTGCCATTCGCTGCGACAACAGCCGCGACACGGAGATGATTCCTTCCGATATGTCCGACTTCAACCTCTACGGCGGACTCTACCGATATGTCAACCTCGTCTATACGCCTGCCGTCCATTTTGAGCAGATACGGATAGAAGCAACAACCGATGAGAAAGGGAAGCAAGGCAGTATCTCGATAGACATTGCTTTCGGCGGACTATCCGGCAAGGAGAAGAAGGCAAAAGAGTTCTCTCTCCGCGTCTTCTCACCCGAAGGCAAGGAGGTTAATTCCATATCATCCGAGCTTACGGAAATATCCTCGTACCAAATCTCCCTGAAACGCCCGCAGCTGTGGAGCCCCCACTCTCCCGCTCTCTACACCTGCGTGGCAGAACTTATCGACAACGGAGATACCCTGCGCACCACCCAGCACTTCGGCTTCCGCCATTTCCGCTTCGAAGAGAAAGGGCCTTTCTACCTGAACGGCGAACGGCTGCTGCTGCGCGGCACTCACCGCCATGAAGACCATGCCGGAGTAGGCGCTGCCTTGACCGAAGAGATGATGCGCACCGAAATGCAACAAATAAAAGAGATGGGTGCCAACTTTATCCGCCTGGGGCACTATCAGCAGTCCGGCATCATTCTGCGGCTCTGCGACGAGCTGGGACTTCTCGTCTGGGAAGAAATACCCTGGTGCCGCGGCGGTCTGGGCGGAGAGAGCTACAAGAACCAGGCGCGCCGGATGCTCACCAATATGATTGAGCAACATCGCAACCATCCTTCCGTCATCCTGTGGGGGCTGGGCAATGAGAACGACTGGCCGGGCGATTTCCAAACGTTCGAAAAAGACAGCATACGCGCCTTTATGGGCGAGCTGCACGACCTTGCCCATCGCCTCGACCCGACGCGCTCCACAGCCATTCGCCGCTGCGAGTTCTGCAAAGACATTGTGGACGTTTACTCCCCCACCATCTGGGCGGA
>OGQF01000614.1_pt1 | contig 29138 bp, 22 predicted proteins | sample 1553141 | NCBI WGS metagenome assembly OGQF01 (sample SAMEA2580005, study PRJEB22360) | human gut metagenome | biome: human gut; feature: human-associated habitat; material: faeces | place: Denmark | collected 2008/2010
TATTATTATCCCGCCTGCAAAAGCAAATGTGAACCGATTTTACAATTTATGCTCCAAGGTCTAAACGTTGAGGATAATCCTCTACAGAAAATAATCAAGGAACTTGAACCTGAGATTGTATGGGAAGATGCATGGATTGTTGTAATCTATAAACCAGCAGGGATGTTGTCTGTACCCGGTAAGTCTGATTTACCAACTGTAACAAAATGGCTTCAAACACAATATCCGACAGCTAGTGGTCCCCTACTTGTCCATCGGCTAGATATGGCTACATCAGGACTGCTACTGGCAGCAAAAAACAAAGAAGTCCATGCCTTGCTACAAAAACAATTTCAACTTCGAGAAATAAAAAAACGCTATATAGCTTTATTAGATGGAATAATTTCATCCGCCAACGGAACAGTCAATTTACCCCTATGTATAGACCCGGACGACCGTCCTCGTCAACTTGTTGATTTTAAACATGGAAAACCAGCAATTACTCACTATCACGTCATTTCTCAAGAAAACAACATCACCCGAATCGCATTCTATCCCATTACAGGTCGCACCCACCAACTTCGTGTGCATGCCGCTCATCCGCTAGGTCTTAACACACCTATTATAGGCGATGAACTATATGGGAAAAAAGCCGACAGATTGTTCTTACATGCCGAAGCCATTGAATTTATACATCCCATTACAAATGAAAAAATACACATAGAAAAAAAAGCTGATTTCTAACAAGAAATACAACCTTTCATTTTTCTGATCGTATAAATCAAAACTATATCACTATAGAAAAAAAATATTTGCATTATAAATGTACAATGAGTAATTTTGAAACATACAAAATTTAATTACATACAATAAATCTAATCTAAAACGTTATGAGTATTAAAGGCACAAAAACCGAACAGAACCTGCTAAAATCATTTGCAGGAGAATCACAAGCAAGAACGCGATACACTTTTTTCGCCAGTGCAGCAAAAAAAGAAGGCTATGAGCAAATCTCTGCTGTTTTTATGGAAACAGCAGAACAAGAAAAAGAACACGCAAAAAAATTCTTTAAATACCTGGAAGGCGGTATGGTTGAAATCACAGCCAGTTACCCTGCCGGTATCATCAGTACAACAGCAGAAAATCTTAAAGCTGCAGCAGAGGGAGAAAATGAGGAATGGCATCTGTTATATCCCGAATTTGCAAAAATTGCTGATGAAGAAGGCTTTCCTCAAATCGCCAATACGTTCCGTCAAATTGCCAAAGTAGAAGCTGAACATGAAAAACGCTACCGCATTCTATTAGAACGAGTAGAAGCTGGTAAGGTATTCGAACGCGACGAAGAAATTGAATGGCAATGCCGAAATTGCGGATATGTATTTAAAGGGAAAAAAGCCCCGATGAAATGTCCGGCATGCGAACATCCGCAAGCATATTTCGAACCCAAAAAGAACAATTATTAATTCATAAGAAACTACTACATGCAAAGAGGTTGGAATCAAATATCAATTCTGACCTCTTTATCTATCCATAAAACACCAACGTTTGCAATTTTACTGATTTATAAAAAAAAGAGCCCTTAAAAGGCTCTTTTCTTATTTATTTCCCGTAAATTTGGCGGCCGTGCAAGCTAATTTATTAAATCTAATATAAAAATTATGACACAAAAAATTCAACAAACGCTGCGCGATTCAGCCGGTATGCGCTGGACGGTATTGCTATTTCTAGCTTTTGCTATGTTTTGTTCATATATCTTTATGGACATTCTTTCTCCTATCAAGGACTTAATGCAATCCACTCGCGGATGGGACTCTACCGCATTCGGAACTATGCAAGGTTCTGAAACTTTCTTGAATGTATTCGTATTCTTCTTGATTTTTGCTGGAATCATCCTCGACAAAATGGGAGTACGCTTTACAGCTATTCTTTCAGGAGCAGTAATGTTAGTAGGTGCCAGCATCAACTGGTATGCAGTAACAGAAGGTTTCCAAGGAAGCGGTTTGGAACAATGGTTCAATAACAACTTGAACTATATTCCTGGTTTTGATGAATTAGGAATTTCTCCTTTCTACAAGGGGATGCCAGCATCTGCCAAATTCGCAGCAATCGGTTTTATGATTTTTGGCTGCGGTGTTGAAATGGCAGGTATCACAGTTTCTCGTGGTATTGTAAAATGGTTTAAAGGCCGTGAAATGGCATTGGCTATGGGCTCTGAAATGGCGCTTGCACGTTTGGGTGTTGCAACTTGTATGATTTTTTCTCCGATGTTTGCTAAATTAGGTGGAGTCATTGATGTATCTCGTTCTGTGGCATTCGGTGTTATTTTGTTATTGATTGCATTAATCATGTTCATTGTTTATTTCTTCATGGATAAAAAATTGGACGAACAGACCGGTGAAGCAGAAGAAAAAGATGATCCATTTAAAATCAGTGACCTTGGTTCCATCCTTTCAAGTAGCGGATTCTGGTTGGTAGCATTGCTTTGTGTTCTTTATTACTCTGCCATCTTCCCCTTCCAAAAATATGCAGTGAACATGTTGCAGTGTAATTTGGTATTTACTGAAGTTCCGGCAGATTCATTCTGGGCGACCAATACAGTTACAGTCATACAGTATTGTATCATGCTGATTGTAGCAGCTGCTGCATTTGCCAGCAACTTCTCTAAAAACAAAAGCATGAAATACGGAATGCTGATTCTTGCCTCTGCAGCCTTAGTAGTATTCTGCTACATGGGATATATGCGTCAGAGCGCAGAAACTGTATTTGCAGTATTCCCATTATTAGCTGTAGGTATTACTCCGATTTTAGGAAACTATGTAGACCACAAAGGTAAAGCTGCAACCATGCTCGTTGTCGGTTCTGTACTGCTTATCCTTTGCCACTTGACATTTGCATTTGTACTGCCGGCATTCAAAGACAATGCTATTGGCGGTATCATTATCGCTTATTTGACTATCTTGGTATTGGGAGCCAGCTTCTCATTGGTACCGGCATCATTATGGCCCAGTGTTCCTAAATTAGTTGACCCCAAAATCATCGGTAGTGCATATGCCCTTATCTTCTGGATTCAGAATATTGGTTTATGGTTATTCCCGCTATTAATTGGTAAAGTACTTGACAAAACCAATCCTCAGCTCGTTGCAGACTTGCAAAATGGCCTGATTACACCGGAAGAGGCTGCTGTTTCATACAACTATACAGCTCCGCTTGTAATGCTCGCTTGCTTGGGTGTAGCAGCATTGGTATTGGGCTTCGTCCTGAAGGCTGTTGACAAGAAAAAAGGTCTGGGCCTTGAACTTCCTAATATTCAAGACTAATTTTAATAATACTGTATCAGGAATCACAGTGATTCCTGATACAGTCTTTTTTAATAAATATATCTCTATGACGCATTTCTTTTTTTTTTCTACTAACAATGATTAGCTGGGCAACACCAGCAAGTAACACTACTTCTACACTACAACAAAAACAACACAACCCTTGGGAAGACGAAACCTTTTTTGCCGAGAACAAAGAAAAAGGACATTCCACATTCATTCCTTACCGCACAGAAGCCGACATGCTGGCTGATGGGCAATTTTACAAAACACCCTGGACACCCCCTTTAAGTTCAGATTATTTACTTTTAAATGGTATCTGGAAATTTCATTTTGTTCCGGAACCGTCACAACGCCCCATCCAATTTTACAAAGACGACTTTGACATTTCATCTTGGGATTCTATTCCGGTTCCATCCAATTGGGAAATGCAAGGATACGACCGTCCTATCTATGCCAATGTAGAATACCCCCATGACAACAAGCCTCCCTACATTCAAGCCCGTCCTGGATTTAATGACGGAGGCAAGAACTACGGCATCAATCCAGTCGGGTCATACGTTCGTTTTTTTGACCTGCCTGCCAACTGGCAAAATCGCCGTGTATTTATCCATTTTGGAGGAATTTACAGCGCTGCCAAGATATACCTTAACGGTCATTACATTGGCTATACACAAGGCTCCAATAACGATGCAGAATTTGATTTGACAAAATACCTACGCGAAAAAAACAATCGTTTGGCAGTACAAGTATTCCGTTGGTCTGACGGATCATATCTCGAATGTCAGGATATGTTCCGCATGAGCGGAATCTTCCGGGATGTCTATCTTTACAACACCCCTTTGGCTGCAGTTCGCGATCACTATATAACAACCGATTTGCAAGAAAAAGACAATTGGCAATCAGGACAGATGAATATCCAATTGGCATTTGACAATCGCTCACATCTGAAGGGAAAACGCAATGTAAAAGTTCAACTTATCTCTCCAGAAGGTAAAAATATTGCAACCCAAGAGACAAAAATCACATTTACGACAAAAGATACCTTACTGGAAAAAACAGTAACCATTCCTCTTAACAATCTCCAATTGTGGACAGCAGAAACCCCAACACTCTACACTGTACACATCACCCAAAGTGACAATGGTCGGGAAGAAATGGCTTTTTCCACAAAATACGGATTCCGAAACATACAAATAAAAGGCTCACTTGTCTACATTAACGGCAAACGAGTATTCTTCAAGGGAGTCAATCGCCACGATACCCACCCTCTACATGGTCGTGCTGTGCCGACAGAATCCATGCTACAGGATATTTTACTCATGAAACGCAATAACATCAATACAATACGCACATCACACTATCCCAACGCTTCAAAAATGTACGCCATGTTTGATTACTACGGATTATATGTTGTAGATGAAGCGGATCTGGAAGACCACGCAAACCAATCCATCAGTAATATGCCTTCTTGGATTCCTGCATTTGTCGACCGGGTTGACAGAATGATTCTTCGCGACAGAAATCATCCTTCTGTTATTTTCTGGAGTCTGGGAAATGAAGCCGGAGAAGGAGAAAACATGGGAGCCTGCTATCAAGCTGCAAAACAATTAGACAACCGTCCTATCCATTACGAAGGAACCTATTGCGGCACGCAGGTTGGTGGAGTACGCTTTAGCGACCTGCATTCCAAAATGTACCCGGGCATCAAATGGGTAAACGACCATGTAAACTCTGTAAAAAAGCCACTCTTCATCTGCGAATATACCCACGCTATGGGAAATGCTATCGGTAACCTGAAGGAATATTGGAATGCGATAGAAGCAAGTAGTGCATGTATCGGTGGTGCTATCTGGGACTGGACTGATCAAGCCATATACGAACCACACGAAATCAAAAAAGGCATTTATAATCTTCACACAGGTTATGATTTCCCCGGTCCTCACCAGGGTAACTTCTGCTCAAACGGTATTGTCCCTGCCACTCGGGAAGCCTCTCCCAAACTGGCTGAAGTAAAAGCTGTTTACCAATATTTGGATTTCCGTTTAAATTCCAATGACTTACAACAACGTAAGGCAGAAGTATCTCTACGCAATAAATACAACTTTCTCTCGCTTGACAAATTCTATCTGCAATGGCAAACCGTAATCAACGGACATATCGTTGCTACAGATAGCATGCCATTGCCTGCAACTCAACCAGCAGATTCAGCTGTTCTTTCCTTGCAACTCTCTTTCCATGACCGCATACAGAAAAACGACGAAATTGCGCTCAATTTATCTGTAAAGACAGCAAACAACAATTGCTGGGTTGATAAAGCACACACAGTAGCTACAGCACAGTATATCCTGCAAAATAGAGACCACCTTCCTGCTTGGACATACGAGCGCAACAAAGCTCTGAAAGTAACCTCTACAGACAGTCTTTACACCATTGCCAATCCAAACATCGAAGCTGTTTTTTCACGTACGACAGGACAACTCTGCAAACTGAACATCAAAGGCAAAGAAATCATTGCACAAGGACAAGGATTCTTATACGACAATCACAGATGGATAGAAAATGACCGGTTCCAAAATACCGCCAACGGACTTGAAGCGACAGGTACCTGCATCATTGAAAAGCAAAAAGGTATCGTAACGGTCTCCACCACTCGCCAAGGCTCGCTCTGTTCCACAGAAATAACCTACACGATTTATCCTGAAGGAGTATTGGACATAAATGCAGCGTTTAATCCGCAAACAGCAGACTTGCGTCGTTGTGGTCTTGTCTGCGGAATCAATCCAACCTTCTGCAATGTTGATTATTACGCTTACGGACCTATGGAAAATTATAACGACCGCAAAGAAGGCAGCATGCTAGGCAGATACACCACTACAGTAAAGGATATGGTGGAACAATATGTCAAACCACAATCCATGGGCAACCGCGAAGGTTTAAGAGAATTAAAATTAACCGATGCCAACGGCTCCGGAGTACAAATCCAAACAGAAGGCAACGTATCTTTCTCGGCCCTCCCATACACAGACCAGGACTTAATGAAAAGCAAACACCTTTGGGAACTGGATAAACACTGGAAACGCCCTTACACAGTTCTTCATTTGGATGCAGCACATCGTGGAGTAGGAAATGCAAGTTGCGGACAAGATGTAGAAACCTTACCGCAATATCGTATTCCACAAGAAAAACAAAGCTATAAATTAAGAATCACTACATTGTAAACCTACATGAATAGAATATATCCATTAATCGGTGTCACAGCACTATCAGCCTTGGCTAGCTCCTGTCATTCTGACAAAAAGAACAATACAGGACGATATAATATCGTCTACATCATGACAGACGACCACACGATACAAATGATGAGTTGCTATGACAACCGCTATGTTGAAACCCCCAATATTGACCGCATCGCAGCAGATGGCATCCGTTTCACCAACAGTTTTGTAGCCAACTCTATCAGTGGTCCTAGCCGTGCTTGCATGATTACAGGCAAACACAGTCATGCAAACGGCTTTATTGACAATTCAACCAGCAGATTTGACGGCAGTCAGCAAACGATGCCTAAATTATTACAACAGGCCGGATATCAAACTGCAATGATTGGTAAATGGCACTTAGGCAGCATTCCTACCGGTTTTGATTTCTGGGAAATTCTTCCCGGACAGGGCGATTATTATAATCCGACCTTCATCAAAATGGACACAACAAAAGTTACGGAGGATGGCTACCTGACCAACATCATCACCGATAAAAGCATCCGCTGGCTAGAAGAACAAAGAGATCCAAACAAACCCTTCTGTCTCTTTGTCCATCATAAAGCCTGCCACCGCAATTGGCTGCCGGAGCTGAAATATCTGTCGCTCTATGAAGACAAGACTTTCCCACTGCCTGAAAACTTCTACGATACATACGAAGGACGCAAAGCAGCGGCAGCTCAAGAAATGAACATCTACGAAGACATGGATATCATGTACGACACCAAGATGTACCTGCCCGACCGTCCCTCTCGGCTAAAAGGAGCCTACGAAAGCTTTATCGGCCGTCTTCATCCTGAAGAACGCGCACAATATGATGCTTTCTATCAACCACTCATTGACACGTTCTATCACCGAAATCTTCAAGGTAAAGAACTGGCAGAATGGAAATACCAACGCTATATGCGCGACTATGCCAAAGTATTAAAATCCTTCGATGACAACATCGGTCGCCTGCTCGACTATCTCGAAGAAAACGATATGATGGACAACACCCTTATTGTCTATACCTCTGACCAAGGGTTCTATATGGGAGAGCATGGCTGGTTCGACAAACGGTTCATGTACGAAGAATCCATGCGCACCCCGCTCATCATGCATCTCCCGGCAGAGTTCAAAAAACGAGGAGACATCCCCCAGCTAGTACAGAACATTGACTATGCCCCCACCTTCCTTGAACTTGCCGGAGCACCCGTTCCTCAAGACATACAAGGCGTATCCCTGCTACCCCTGTTAAAAGGAGAACAACCCAAAGAATGGCGAAAATCCTTATACTACCATTATTATGAATATCCGGCAGAACACATGGTAAAACGCCATTATGGAGTACGCACAGAACGCTACAAACTCATCCATTTCTATAACGACATAGACGAATGGGAACTGTATGACTTGCAGAACGACCCTCATGAAATGAATAACCTCTACGGACAAAAAGGTTACGAAACCATCACGGACAGCCTTCGCACAGAATTAAAGCGTCTGCAACAACAATACAAAGTCCCCGTAGAATATATAAATTGAAAAACAAACTACGATGAACAGAATAACCAGATTATTTGGAATAAAATACCCCATCATCTCAGGCGGGATGGTATGGTGCAGCGGCTGGCGCCTAGCTTCTGCTGTCAGTAATAACGGGGGACTAGGACTTTTAGGAGCCGGTTCGATGCACCCGGAAACTCTTGTCGAGCACATTCGAAAAATGAAAAATGCCACAGACAAACCTTGGGGTGTCAATATACCATTGCTCTATCCGGAAATAGACAAACTCATGAGCATATTGGTCGAAGAAGGTGTAAAAATCGTTTTCACCTCTGCGGGAAGTCCCAAAAAATGGACTCCGTTCCTGAAAGAACACGGCATAACGGTCGTCCATGTGGTGAGCAGTTCCCTGTTTGCCGTCAAATGTGAGGAAGCCGGTGTGGATGCGATTGTTGCCGAAGGTTTCGAAGCCGGAGGACATAACGGACGGGAAGAAACAACCACACTTTGCCTGATTCCCGCCGTACGCCGTGCCACTTCCCTCCCGCTCATGGCGGCCGGAGGAATAGGAACCGGTGATGCCATGCTGGCCACTTTTGCGCTTGGGGCCGAAGGTGTACAGATTGGAACACGTTTCGCATTGACCGCCGAAAGTTCCGCCCATGAAAACTTCAAGCAGCTCTGCCTCAGCCTCAACGAAGGCGACACGAAGCTGTTGCTGAAAAAGCTCGCTCCCCCCCGCCTGGTGAAAGGCGGTTTCACAACTGCCGTAGAAGAAGCCGAAGCGCAGGGCGCATCGGTCGAAGAAATGCGTGCTTTATTAGGTAAAGGCAGAGCCAAGAAGGGTATGTTCGAAGGCAATCTGGAAGAAGGAGAACTGGAAATCGGACAAGTCGCCGCCCTGTTCAGAAAAGAAGAAACGGTTGCCGAAGTGATGGAAGAAATCATTACCGGTTACCGGCAGTCTCTCGGCCGGTTAAAGGACGAGTCCGGGACTTTCTGATTCCCGCCTATAGAGTCGTTCCTGTTTCCTTAGGAGGAAACACGCGTTTCCTGCCTGGAAAACTGTAATCAATTCACAATCAACCAATAGAGTTTTTTCTACGGGAAGCAGATTTTTATAGCGTTTTGCTTTTAGAATAAAACCTCTCCCCTCCTTTTCTTATAATCGCCGGGAATGATTCCGTAGTGCTTTTTGAATACCCGGCAAAAGTAGGCGTCGTCTGTAAATCCCAGCTCATAAGCTATTTCCTTTATGGTATATTTATCATTGATTAATAGTTGTAGAGAGGCATTCATCCGTAATAAAGCGATATGATAGACAACACAAATCGGCAAGCATTTTAAGGTTCATCGACTCCGTAAAATGCTTATTGATAAACAAGCAAATCTTTTGGAATAAGAAACTAATAAATGAGGGCAGTAATATATTGCTTTATATAAAAGAGGTATGTGAAAAGTCACCGCCCTGTCCTTCCGGGACAAGACCGATAATAAAAAAGAGTAAAGCCAACTTCCTGTTAGTCGACTTTACTCTTTTCTTATTTATCTGAGAATAGTTGAATACTTCTAATCAAACATATGTCTGAATTTGCTGAAGATCTTCTCTTTCATTGTACGATTCGGCTGGAAGTTCGGTGAATTATCCAAACCGGTCAGCGTTTCTTTTTCTGACGCTGATAATGTTTCAGGAATATATACGCTGACATTTACCAGCAAATCACCTGTTCCATAACTGTTCACGGAAGGAAGTCCCTTATTTCTCAGGCGAAGGACTTTACCCGGTTGCGTACCCGGCTCGATCTTCACCTTCGCTTTGCCGTCGATAGTCGGAACTTCTACGGTTCCTCCCAAAGCAGCCTGGGGAACACTCAACAACAAATTATACAGCAAGTCATTCTCGTCACGGATCAGTTCTGCATGCGGTTCTTCTTCAACCAAAATCAGCAGGTCACCGTTTATACCTCCGTGGCGGGCTGCATTTCCCTTTCCGCTCATGGATAACTGCATTCCTTCAGCTACGCCGGCAGGTATGTTGATCGTAATGATCTCTTCATCACGCATAACACCTTCACCGTCACATTGAGCACATTTTTTAGTGATGATCTTTCCTTCACCGCCACAAGTCGGACAGGTAGACTGTGTCTGCATCTGACCCAGGATTGTATTGGCAATACGGGTAACGACACCACTGCCATGGCAAGTCTCACAAGTCTTGGAGCTGTGATCGTCTTCTGCTCCGCTACCGTGACATTTGCTACAAGGTACATATTTCTTAACTTTTATCTTCTTCTCTACTCCGTTAGCGATCTCTTTCAGATTCAGTTTTACCTTCACACGCAAATCTGATCCGCGGTTCACACGACGGCCGCCACGTGAGCCTCCGCCAAAACCACCGAAACCGCCAAAGCCACCAAAGTGTCCTCCAAAGATGTCTCCGAACTGAGAGAAGATATCTTCCATTGACATTCCGGCTCCACCAAAGCCACCTCCCTGGGATGCACCTCCTACTCCAGCATGCCCGAACTGGTCATAGCGCTGGCGTTTCTGAGGATCACTCAATACGTCGTACGCTTCGGCAGCTTCCTTGAAGTTTTCTTCTGCCTGTTTGTCACCGGGGTTCTTGTCCGGGTGGAATTGGATTGCTTTCTTTCGATATGCTTTCTTAATTTCTTCTACTGTGGCGGTTTTTGACACCTCCAGCACTTCGTAATAATCTCTTTTAGCCATCTTTGTATTGTTGTTATTTGCCCTCTAGCATGTTGCTTATTCTCCTACTACTACTTTAGCGTGACGAAGCACTCTGTCATTTAAAGTATATCCGGTCTGTACACAATCCAGGATTTTACCCTTCATGCCAGGTTCCGGAGCAGGAATAGTAGCTACAGCTTCAAACATTTCGGTGTCGAAAGGTTGGCCTACTGCTTCAATAGCTTTCACTCCCTGCTGGGCCAGATAAGCCATAAATTTGGAATAGATAAGTTCTACCCCTTCTTTCACGGCTTCTACATCATCCGAGTTACGGATATTCTGTAATGCACGTTCGAAATCATCGACTACAGGAAGTAAGTTTTTCAGGGCTGCCTCACCGCCGTTCTTAATCAGGTCTGCTTTTTCACGCAGGGTACGTTTGCGGTAATTATCAAATTCTGCCATCAGGCGAAGATGAGAGTCGTTCAATTCGTTATACTTCTTTTTCAACTCATCCAACTCTTCGGTCACATTGTCAGTTTGCGCACATTCTTCTGCCGCATTTTCCTGTTCCTGCTGCAAATTTGTCGCTTCTTCGTTGTTCTGACATTCATTCTTTTCAGCCGTTTCCTTTTTTCCGTTAAAATTCATCTTGCTCATAACTATCTTAATATTTTTATTATTACCTAATTGTCAGCATAATACGACAACTTTCATCTACTAACACTTTGGATGCAGAAAAAGTTATCCTTACGATCATACACTGGAATAACATCAAATATGCTGCCAACTATTCATACTCAACAAAAATATCTTTACCTTTGCCTATAGATTTAGGTATAAACAGGTATTATTAATACTATAATAGAATTACTGGCATTATGAAAAGAGTTGTTTTATCCATATTATTGTTATTTGCATTCTTAACCGGTTATGCACAGAACCGTAGCGCGTCAATCTGTCGATTAGGATTCACATATGATATCAGCCAAAGTAACAACTGGGGAAAGTTCAAACCTGTCATTACAGGAGTTATCCCTTATTCTTCGGCAGAACTTGCAGGAATTAAGCAAGGTGATATTGTAGAAGCGATAGACGGGGTGCAGTCGGCAGAAGTTTCTCCTCAGGAGATAGCCCAGTTACTGAATCCTGCCGGTAAAAATGAAGTGATACTAACCATCTCCAATCTATCCATTCCTACCAAACAAGTAATGGTTAAGAAGGATTGCAAGAAGGTCAACTCAATCACTGAAGACCAGTTGGCTTCGGCTTTCTCCATGTACAGTCTGGAAACTACCAGCGAACGCACTTTTACCTGTCCGTTCAAGACTGTGGTGACACCCGATTCTATAAGCTTCGGCAAATTCAAGACATTTGCTTTCGCAGCGATAGATGAGAACAACCGTAAACTGGAAAGTGCCATTAACGATTGCATCGAGAAAGAAATGACAAAAAAAGGACTGGTGCTGGATATCGCACAACCGGATATTCTGATACAGACATTCTACTTCTTCGATAAGAATCCGAATTTCAAAGGAGCCAACAAGATCCAGATAGAGAAAGAGCCTACTTTCCGTTATAATTTCACTCAGAGTAAGATGGATTCTTTCCCGTTCCTGGGTAATTCGGCGGCAGAGGCTGAAGCAGAATACCTGTTACAATTCGGTTTCCGAATGATCGACCAGGCATTTGTTCCGGGTCGCATCCTTTGGGAATGCGAGGCGAACGAATTGCTGGAAGACTCCTACAAGCTGGAAGAATATGCCCGTATCCATGTGCCGTTGATGCTGATGCAGTATCCGTATGTAAAATATGGTCGCAATGTACAATATAAGGTAAACCAGAAGACTTATAATTACACCGGGATCAGTTATGACATCGACCGCCTGGAACTCATCACGGATGTAGACCGCAATTCGCCGGCTTATGCATCAGGACTTCGTCCGCGTGACGTGATCGAAAAGATCAATGACAACAAAATGAATTATTCCGCCGAAGAATTTACAGCAGGCTATAAGAACTTCATTTCCAAAACAATGAAATTCCGCGATCCTAAAACACAATTCACGGACGCAAACGGCTTCAAACGCTGTATGTTCTGGGATACATTCCAATACCCTCAGGTTGCCGACGCTTTACAAAAGTCAGGCAATGTAGGAGGTTTCTCCTACCTATATTATTATGCTCCTTATGTCAATCCGACCGGCAACAATGCCTGTACGTTTGAAATTAAACGGGGCAAAAACAAAATGGAAATGATCGTCCGCCCGACTATCCGCAGAGAGATTACGGTGGAGATAAAATAAAGCATATAAATTAACGTGATATACCCACAAAACTTTGAACAGAAAACGGGGTTCGATAAAGTACGCCGTTTAATTTCCGATAAATGTTTAAGCCCGCTGGGACAAGAGCGGGTTGCAGAGATGGAATTCTCTGCCGACTATACAACCGTTATTGAACGTCTGGAACAGACAGATGAGTTTGTCCGTATCCTGCATGGAGAGGTAGAGTTTCCTGCCAGTTTCTTTTTCGATGTCCGTTATTCGTTGAAACGGATACGTCCGGAAGGAACCTGGCTGGACGAAAAGGAGTTGTTCGACCTGAAACGTTCGCTACAGACAATCAACGATATTGTCCGTTTCTTCCGGACGGAAGAGGATGAAGAAATAGCTTATCCGGCTTTGACAGCGCTGGCTGGTGACATTCTTGTATTTCCCCAGTTGATCGGGAAAATCGATTCCATCCTCGACAAGTTCGGGAAAGTAAAAGACAATGCGTCTCCTACCCTGGCACAGATCAGGAAAGAAATTTCTTCCACGATGAGCGGTATTTCCCGCAGCCTGCAATCCATCCTGCGGAATGCACAGTCGGAAGGCGTAGTAGACAAAGATGTCACCCCGACCATGCGCGATGGTCGTCTGATGATTCCCGTCGCTCCGGCTTTTAAGAGAAAGATAAAAGGTATCGTGCACGACGAATCGGCCAGTGGAAAGACAGTTTTCATCGAGCCGGAAGTTGTTGTGGAAGCCAACAACCGCGTACGTGAACTGGAAGGTGACGAACGCCGCGAGATCATGAAGATCCTGACGGAGTTTACCAATATTGTACGTCCGATGGTGCCGGATATCCTGCAATCATATGAGTTTATGGCAGATATTGATTTTATCCGTGCCAAAGCGCTCTTTGCCGAACAGGTAAAAGGGATCAAGCCGGTTGTGGAGAATGTACAACAGGTGGATTGGGCGCGTGCCGTTCATCCGCTGCTTTACCTGTCGTTGCAAAAACAAAACAAGCAAGTCATACCACTTGATATCACACTCGATGAAAAGAAGCGTATCCTGATTATTTCAGGACCGAACGCCGGAGGTAAATCAGTCTGTCTGAAAACGGTCGGACTGCTACAATATATGATGCAATGCGGATTATTGATTCCATTGCACGAAAGTTCACGCACCGGTATATTCTCCAGTATTTTTATTGATATCGGTGACGAGCAAAGTATTGAGAACGACCTGAGTACTTACAGTTCCCATCTGACCAACATGAAGTATTTCGTCAAAAACTGTAATGAAAAGACAATCATACTGATCGATGAGTTCGGTAGCGGTACGGAACCCCAGATAGGTGGTGCTATTGCCGAGGCTTTGCTGGACCGTTTCAACCGGAACCGCAGTTTCGGTGTAATTACGACGCACTATCAGAACCTGAAACATTTTGCCGAAGATACGGAAGGCATCGTAAACGGTGCCATGTTGTATGACCGCCATCTGATGCAGCCGTTATTCAAATTGTCTATCGGGAATCCGGGTAGTTCGTTTGCCGTCGAGATCGCACGAAAGATCGGTTTACCGGAAGATGTGATAGCAGACGCCTCTGCCAAAGTCGGCTCCGATTATATCGATATGGACAAATACCTGCAAGATATCGTCCGCGATAAACGTTACTGGGAAAGCAAACGGCAGAATATCCGCCAGCAGGAAAAGAAACTGGAAGATATCACCTCCCGTTACGAAAAAGATCTGGAAGAGGTAAACAGGCAACGAAAGGAAATCATGCGCGAAGCGAAAGCCGAAGCGCAACGAATACTGGCCGAAGCTAATGCCAGAATCGAGAATACGGTTCGTGAAATCAAGGAAGCACAAGCCGAAAAGGAACAGACCAAACTTGCCCGCAAAGCGTTGGAGGAGTTTAAAGCCTCTGTCGAATCGGCAGGAGAAGAAGATGACAAGATCGCCCGCAAGATGGCGAAGTTGCAGGAACGGAAAGAGCGTAAAAAGCAAAAACAGAATGCACCTGCCGCCAAACAGATATTCAACCGCGATGTGATCGAGGTGGGCGACAATGTCCGCCTGAAAGGACAGGTTTCTGCCGGAACGGTTATGGAACTTCAGGGCAAACAGGCGGTCGTAGCATTCGGTATGATTAAAAGTACGGTTAAACTGGAACAATTGGAGAAAGTCAGCAAAGGACAGATCAAGAAGGAAATCCAGAAAAGTACGTTTGTCAGCTCGGATACGACCGACCATATGCACGAAAAGAAATTGAACTTTAAGCAGGAAATAGATGTTAGAGGTATGAGGGGCGATGAAGCACTGCAAACTGTCACCTATTTCATTGACGATGCCATCCAGGTCGGAGCATCGAGGGTGCGTATCCTGCATGGTACGGGTACAGGCATCCTGCGGCAACTGATACGCGACTATCTGCATTCAGTCCCCGGTGTCCGTCATTACCACGATGAGCATGTTCAACTGGGAGGTGCAGGCATCACTGTTGTGGAACTGGATTAAACAAGGGTATCTATGAGACGAAAAGAAGCTACACATGTGCACAGAAGAAGACATATTTCTAACCGGCATCTGTCGGATAAATATTATTATGCCGGTGAGCATGAGACTGTAACCGACATTCGTCTCACCCAATACAATGCCGAAGCACTCCACACGACCGAAATAAAAAAGGGTACTTCTTCTTTCGGCAAGCTGGTCGATCCGAACAAAATAAACTGGTTTCAGGTGAGCGGGCTGACCGACTCCGATACCATTACGCGTATCGTAAAAGAGTTCGGCCTGCACAATCTGGATGCCAAAGATATACTGACACCTCAGCATGTCGTAAAGATCGAGGAATATGCGAACCATGTGCTCATCATCCTGAACTCCAGCTATTATGATGCCAATATGGAGATACATTCCGAACATATCAGCTTGTTGGTCACCGGAAATGTAGTCATCACTTTCACAGAAAGCAATAATCCGGTATTCGCCAACACAATGAAAGCGTTGGAATCCGATATGCTGAACCTGCGAAAAAAAGGCAGCGGACTGCTGCTTGCTTTCCTGCTGAATACGATCATTGCCAACCTGGTGGAAACAGCCTCCAAAGTAGAAGAAATGCTGGAAGATATCGAAGAGACACTGCTCGACATCAAAAGCGACCAGGGAAACATGGGTTCGATGATCCAGCAACGCCGGCATGAATATATGCTTATCCGCAAAAACAGCCAGCCATTGAAGGAACAGTTCCCCAAACTGCTGCGTACGGAGAACGGAATAATCAGTCCCGATATGCTCCCGATCTACAACGACCTTGCCGACCAGTTACAATTCGTTATCCAGACAACAGAAAGTTGCCGGGAAATCATTTCTTCACTGGTGGACCTTTATATTTCCAACAATGACCTGCGAATGAATGCGATCATGAAACGGCTGACGGTCGTATCGACCCTGTTCATCCCGCTGACATTCCTGGTCGGCGTATGGGGTATGAACTTCAAGCTGATGCCCGAACTGGACTGGAGGTATGGCTATGGTATTGCCTGGGGAATCATGTTCCTCACAGGCATACTAACCTGGATTTATATGCGAAAAAAAGACTGGTTCTAAATCCCGTAATTCCTTTTGAACTGGTAATAAGTATTTCTGGACACGTTGAAGTGCTTGCAGATCATGACAATGGTGTCCCCTCTTTCAAGCATGTTCATCACTTCATCTTTGTTGGCATCCAGTAAAGATTGTTTGGCATCCGTTCCTTTCGGACGTCCCAACTGCAAGCCCTCCTTCTCTTTCTTATGGTTCAACGCCTCTTTCGTACGGACAGACATCAGGTGGTGTTCTATCTCCGAAACCAGATTACAGGTAGTCGATATAGCTTCCGTATTCAGGTTGTCATCCAGAAGATAACGGTCATTTATACTATATACATGAACCCCCAGGGTCATACATTTGCTCAAAAGGGTCATTACTTCGGACAGGGTACGACCAAACCGGGCAATATCCGTTATAATAACTTTATCGCCTTTTTTCATTCTGTCCAACACACGGAACAGAGTCGGCTCACTCTCCATTCTTTTTCCGTCTACTATATCAGTGATCCATTTACTGATTTCCCAACCATTTGCCGATGCATAACGAGTAATTTCATCTTTCTGTCTTTCAAGATGTTGCCTGTCAATAGTTACTCTCAAATAAGCTATTACCATATCTTTATAACTAACTAATATTAAACTGTATAATCAGCGTTTTCGCTTTTTTGCCGTGAAGATACAACAAAGCTGTATACGCCGTCATAAAATAAAAGCTAAACTTTCCATTTTAATGAAAGCAAATGTTATTACAAAAGCGTATCTTTGAAAGCTTTAACTCCTTTAAATCAAGAATCGAATGGACAAAGAACTACCTAAATCCGAATTACACAACATGATTGCCAATGTACATATCGGGACCAACGAGAGTTTCCTTCCGGGAATAAACGTCCAAAAAGCCAGCGTGATGTTTCGCGACACAATCGACTTGGACGAACTTGCCGACCGGGCGAAAAAAGACGGTACCCCCTACTCGAAAGAATCACTGACAGGTTGCTTCCGGACAATGATAAATGAAATTTATAAGGCCACGGAAGCCGGCTTCAACGTCGATTTCGGGTTGGCCCGTACGGAATTGACCGTAAATGGAACATTCGATAATGCACATGCCAAATTCGACCCTGAATGCCATACCCTCGTCCCCTGCCTTCGCCCCTCTCCCCGCCTGAAGCAATGCGTCAAACGCCTCCCGGTCGAAAACTTAGGCCCGATTAAAGACTTCAAAGTGCCGCGTCCGGATTACATCTGTCGGCTTATCCGCCCATACAATCCGCAGACAGACGGCAAGATAGACAAACTCGCCCCTGGCCAGCCTCCCCATGTATCGATCTACGGCTACAATCTCAAGCTGATGGGCGACCTGCCCGGTGTAGGCATTACCATCAGCTGCCTCGAAACAGGCGAAAGCTACTCCGTCAGTCCCGACGAATTGATTGTAAACAGCCGGTCGCGCCTCTGTTTCACACCGAAAATACCCTTTACCCCAGGTGAATGGGAAGCTGTCATCGCGACCCAGTTCACACCGACTTACCACCTCTATAAACAACTGCGTTACGGCACACTCGCCTTCACTGTCGCTGACGAACCTCAAACATCTGAGGCATAGCACCTCAAAACTATGAGGCATAAAACATCATAATTATGACACAAGACACCTCATAGCTTTGAGGTGCACTCACGAAAGAGAAGCCGAGCATGCCGACAAACACGTTATGCCGACCGGCAGCCTCCTCTATTCAACTGCTGCGTTCAACAAAAGACAGGCCCGGTTGTTATAGGTATAGTTATTCATTATACCATACAACTTATGCTGAACAAACTCATCCGTTATTTCCTTGAGAACAGGGTGATAACCATGCTATTATTACTATTGGTCGTTGTCTGGGGAATATCCACCTCTCCTTTCAACTGGCACGGTGGTATCATACCCCGTAATCCAATCCCGGTGGATGCCATTCCCGATATAGGCGACAACCAACAGATTGTCGCTACCGAATGGATGGGACGGTCTCCCAAAGACATACAGGACCAAATCACCTATCCGCTGACAACTTCCCTACTGGGAATACCTGGGGTTAAAAGTATCCGGAGCAGTTCCATGTTCGGAATGTCATTCATTTATATCATTTTTGATGATAATATAGAATTTTACTGGAGCCGTTCACGTATCCTGGAAAAATTAAATTCGCTGCCTCCCGGCACATTGCCGGAAGGTGTACAGCCAGCTCTCGGGCCTGATGCAACGGCTTTAGGACAAATATACTGGTATACGCTGGAAGGTAGAAATCCGGAAACGGGTAAACCCTCCGGAGGCTGGAATGCCGAAGAGTTACGCACGATACAGGACTTCTACGTCAAATATAGCCTTTCGGCTGCCGAAGGAGTCTCGGAAGTGGCTTCTGCCGGAGGTTTTGTAAAGGAATATCAGATCGAACTGAATCCGGATGCCATGCGGGCTTTCAATATATCGGTTATGGATATTATGAACGCCGTCAAGAAAAGTAATCTCGATATCGGTGCGGAAACGATGGAGATAAACAAAGTAGAATATCTGATCCGGGGGTTGGGGTATATTAAAGATGTATCCGACCTGGAAAAGGCAGTCGTCACTGTGCGCGACGGTGTTCCGGTCCGTATTTCAGATGTCGCTTTCGTAAATATCGGTCCGGGAACACGCCGGGGCGGACGTGATAAGGAAGGTATCGAAGCAGTCGGCGGAGTGGTTGTCGCCCGTTACGGAGCGAATCCGCTGGAGGTGATTGACAATGTTAAGACGAAGATAAAAGAAATTGAAGCCGGACTTCCCCAAAAGACATTGGAGGACGGGACAGTTTCAAAAGTAACCGTTGTTCCGTTTTACGACCGTACCAACCTGATAAAAGAGACAATCGGGACACTGGAGACTTCACTTTCGCATGAAATATTGATTTGTATCATTGTAATTATCGTACTGGTGCTGAACCTGCGTGCCTCGGTCATCATTGCCAGCATGTTGCCGATAGCCGTACTAGCGACTTTCATCCTCATGAAATATACCGGGATAGAGGCAAATATTGTTGCATTATCGGGTATTGCGATAGCAATCGGAGTCATGGTCGATGTCGGGGTTGTTTTTGTGGAAAGTATTATCCGGTATATGGAGATGCCGGAGAACAAAGAGATTAAAAGAGGTAAAGCCTTCGTAAGCCTTATTTACAAAGCAGTAAGCGAAGTGTCCGGTGCCATCGCGACGGCGATGATAACAACCATTGTCAGTTTCCTGCCGGTCTTTGCGATGGAGGCACAGGAAGGGAAGATGTTCTCTCCCCTCGCCTATACAAAAACTTATGCGCTGGCTTCCGCTTTTATCCTGGGGTTAATAATATTGCCTACGCTCTCTTATCTGCTGTTCTCCGTCAGGATAAATTCAAAAATGATACGGAAGGTAGCTAATTATTTGTTAGTTGTAGCAGGTATCGTATTACTGGTTATCTATGGAAGCATACCGGCACTGGGACTTACGGCTGTCGGTGTGAATAACCTGTTCGCTTCTTATTGGAAGAATCCTAAAATGAGTACCTATATCAATATAGGCATTACGCTGCTGGTTGCTATTTATTACCTGTCGGAAGAGTGGTTGCCGATGGGACCGCAAGCCGGATTATCGGCCAATATATTATTTGTTGCTGCCTGTATCCTTATTATCTTATCTCTTCTGTGGATATTGGTTATTTACTATGAAAAGATACTGAGATGGTGCCTCAGCCACCGCTGGCTATTTATGATTATTCCGGCAGCCACCATCGTATTCGGTTTCATGATCTGGAGAAAAATCGGCGAAGAGTTTATGCCCAGCCTGAACGAAGGCTCCTTCCTGCTGATGCCGACCAGTATGCCTCATACCGGGATTGCCCAGAACCTGGATTATATCGAAGCACTGGATAAACGTCTGGCAGCTATTCCCGAAGTAAAGACAGCCATCGGGAAATGGGGACGTGTCAACTCGGCTCTCGACCCGGCTCCGGCACAGATGTTTGAAAACACCATCAATTATCGTCCGGAATATATATTGAATGAAGACGGACAGCGTGAACGGTTCAAGGTAAACGAGAAAGGAGAATATCTTTTAAAAGACGGTGGTACTTATAATCCTACCGACGGTTTCCGGCTTATCCCCCGCGACAGCCTGATACCTGACCGGAAAGGAGATTATTTCCGTCAATGGCGTCCGGAAATTAAAAACACAGACGATATATGGCAGCAGATTGTGAATGTCACTCATTTGCCGGGTTTGACCTCCGCTCCTAAATTACAGCCGATAGAAGCACGCCTGGTCATGCTTTCCACCGGGATGCGTGCACCGATGGGACTAAAGATATATGGTCCGGACCTGGAGACAATCGAGCAAAGCGGAAAAGCGATAGAACAGGCATTGAAAGAAGTTCCTTCGGTTATCCCCTCTTCCGTCTTCTACGACAGGGCAGTCGGTGCCCCTTATCTGGAAATAAAGTTGAACAGGGATAATATGGCCCGCTACGGAGTAAATGTAGAAGACTTACAGGAGATATTGAGTGCTGCTGTCGGTGGAATGGTATTGACCACTACGGTCGAAGGCAGGGAACGTTTTCCGGTCCGTCTCCGTTATGCACGTGAACTGCGGGATAATCCGGAGGCTTTATCCATGTTACTGGTTCCTACCGCTACCGGCGCACAGATTCCATTGAAAGAACTGGCGGATATCGACTATACCCGGGGAGCACAGATGATTCAAAGTGAGAATACGTTTCTGGTCGGTTATGTCATATTCGACAAAACATCCGGCAAAGCCGAAGTAGATGTAGTAAAAGAAGCGACACGCGTACTGGACCAAAAGATAAAAGACGGGGAGCTGAGGTTGGCAAAAGGTGTCTCCTATAAATTCGCCGGTAATTACGAACAACAGGAACGAGCCACCCAGCGGTTGGCGATTGTTGTGCCGTTGGCATTGCTAATCGTTTTACTGGTACTCTATTTCCAGTTTAAAACGGTGACCGCTTCCCTCATCCACTTCTCCGGCGTATTTGTCGCTTTTGCAGGAGGTTTTATCCTGCTTTGGTTGTACGGGCAGGATTGGTTCATGAACTTTTCCGTAGGGGGAGAAAACATGAGAGACCTTTTCCAGATGCACACAATCAACCTGAGCGTCGCTGTCTGGGTCGGCTTTATCGCCCTGTTCGGAGTCGCAACCGATGATGGCGTACTGATGGGGACATACATCCACCAAACTTTCCTGCAACAGAATCCGACCACTAAAGAAGCGATACGGGAAGCAGTCGTTACAGCCGGACTCAAACGTGTACGTCCTGCCGCCATGACGACGGCAACGACATTAATCGCCTTACTGCCGGTACTGACTTCTACCGGAAAGGGAGCCGATATCATGGTACCGATGGCAATACCCACTTTCGGAGGTATGCTGATACAATCCATGACTATGTTCGTAGTCCCCGTGTTGCAATGCTGGTGGCGCGAAAGTGTGATTAAGAAAGAGCAAAAGAAACAGAACATTCAAATGAATACAAGCGATGAGAAATAAGATAAAAATACAAGCATATATAACAGGAATAGTCCTGCTGCTCGGTTTCCTTCCGGCATTTTCACAGCAGGCGGACAGCCTGGCGTGGTATCTGGAGACAGCCGCACGCAACAACCCGTTGGTAAACTCCAACTTTGCCCTCTATAAGGCTTCACTGGAAAAGATTTCACAGGCAGGAGCTTACGAAGACCCGGAACTGGATATCGGTGTTTTTGTCAAACCGATGGAGACACTGAGCGGTAAACAGATTGCCGACTTCACCCTGATGCAGATGTTCCCCTGGTTCGGAACGCGCAAAGCAGCCCGCAATGAGGCGACCGAAATGTCACGCATGGCCTACGAGCAATTCCGTGAAGCCAGGAACAATCTGTTTTATGAAGTAAAGAGCCAGTGGTACCAGTTATGTAACCTCAACGAACAATATAAAAACACGCAAGCTAATCTTGCTTTATTGGAACAATTGGAGAAATTGGCTCTCAACCGTTATTCCGCACCGTCGGCCAATGCACCCGCCTCCACAGTTACCCCCATTACAGGTAATGTCGTTACTCCTCCGGCTTCCAGCGGAAACAGTATGGATAACATGGGAGGAATGGGAAGCAGCTCCCAGGCAACGCCACAAGGAAGTCCGGCCGGCAATGCCTCTATGCAGGGAATGGCTTCCGGTCCTATGGGTAGTTCCATGGGTACCGGCAGTTCTTCAGGCACCATGTCGGACGTACTGCGCATACAGATAGAAAAAGCGGAACTTCAGAACAATCTGGAACTCATTGTCTCCAACAGAACGGCTGCCGAAGCACGTTTCAATGCCCTGTTAAACCGCAGGCAGGATATGAGGGTTGCTGTTCCCGATTCTTTGCGACAACTGCATTTCCTGATTGACGACCAGGCTATGACCGACAGTATCATTATAGCCAACCCAATGTTGTCGATGCTCGAAGCCGAAGCGAATGCCTACCGGGCAAAAGCAGAGATGGATAAAAAGATGAGTTATCCGATGTTTGGAATCGGCCTGCAATATTCACTGGTCGGGAAATCGAATAACAGTATGGTTATGGATAACATGAACGGTATGGATATGGTCATGCCTATGTTTAAAATCAGTATTCCAATCTTCCGTAAAAAGTATCAGGCACAACAAAAGGAAAGCCGGCACTACCGCCAGGCAAGCGAACTGAAATACGAAAATACGCTGAATCAGCTGCAATCCGAATACCAGACGGTTAAACAACAGTTGGCGGATGCATCCCGGAAAATAGCTCTTTACCAAAAGCAGCAGGAACTCTCATTATCCACCTGGCAACTGATTGTCCGGGAATTTTCCGCCGGAACAACCAGTCTGACAGATGTCATACAGGTAGAACGCCAGCTTTTGGATTACCGCCTCAAGAAAAGCGAAGCTATTGCGGAATACAATACAAGGATAGCCGGCATGGAAAAATTAGTAGCAACCTCGATAAACGAATAAAGACATGAAAAAGATAAAAGAATGGTTTAAAACCAAACAAGTACAATATATCCTGTTTGCAATGGCCGGTTTATTTCTGGGCTGGTTATTCTTCAGTCCATCCTCCACAACACCCCAGGTAAACGACGAACACCATAGCCATGACAGCATTGCGGAACACACCCACAGTCATGACCTGCAACAGGATGAAAACGGCGTATGGACCTGCTCCATGCATCCCCAAATCAAACAGGATAAACCGGGAAAATGCCCGATATGCGGTATGGACCTGATTCCTTTACGCAAAAGCGGTAATAGCCACGAGAATGCAGACCCTTCCGCCATCCAGTTATCGGAAGAAGCAATAGCACTGGCTAATGTGCAAACTTCACGTGTCAGCAAAGAAAACCCGGTTAAAGAAGTGCGCCTGTACGGTAAAATAGCACCGGACGAACGGAGCCTGCAATCGCAAACCGCCCATGTGGGAGGCCGCATAGAAAGTCTGGCTGTCGATTTTACCGGCGAAACGGTCCGTGCCGGACAAACGTTGGCCACCCTATACTCACCGGAATTATTTACGGCACAACAGGAATTACTGGAAGCGATCAAAATGCAGCAACCCGCCTTAATAAAAGCTGCCCGCGAGAAACTGCAACTCTGGAAGATGACGGATGCTCAGATAACGGCTATCCAACAATCCGGCACCACCTCTCCTACCGTAGAGATTAAATCGAATACAAGCGGTATCGTTATGTCAAAACGGGTCAGCCAGGGGGATTATGTTTCGCAGGGAGCCGTATTATTCGATGTTGCCAACCTTTCAAAGGTATGGGCCATGTTCGATGCCTATGAAACAGACCTGCCCTTCCTGAGCAAGGGAGATCCGGTCTCATTCACCATGCAGGCTTTCCCCGGCAAAATATTTAAAGGGCGTATTGCCTTTATCGATCCGATTGTCAATCCGACCAGCCGTACTTCCCGTGTTCGTGTCGAAGTAGCAAATCCGGGTATGGAACTGAAACCGGAGATGTATGCGACAGCCATCGTCGACGCTCCCCTGAAAGGATATAAAGATCAGATTGTCGTTCCCCAGACAGCCGTACTCTGGACAGGCAAGCGGTCTATCGTTTACGTCAAACAACCGGACATGTCTACCCCGACATTCCAAATGCGTGAAGTGGAACTGGGTCCGTCGTTAGGCAATGCCTATGTGATACTGAAAGGGCTTTCGGATGGAGAAGAAATTGTAACCAATGGTGTTTTCTCTATCGACGCTAGTGCACAGTTGGAAGGAAAAACATCCATGATGAATAATGACGGAAACACGGCCCACCCAACTCAAAGTGAGCATGCTATGTTCGGAGTAAAAGGAGCCTGCGACATGTGCAAGCAACGAATTGAAGATGCCGCCAAAAGCGTAAAAGGAGTCATTTCCGCCTCATGGGATAAAGAAGCGCAAATGGTCCACCTGCAATTCAACCCGGAACAGACCTCTGCTGATGCCATTGCCAAAGCGATAGCCAAAGCCGGGCACGACAACGATAAGTATAAAGCAGACGACAGTGTTTACAACAAGCTCCCGGCTTGCTGCAAGTACCGTCAATAGAAGAGTAAAGCGCAAACAAAAAGGGCTACAATTCATTTTGTATCCCTTTCCCGTTTGCGCTTCAAAAATTATCCTCTTCCTATCAATAATACGTCTCTGTTAGCGGAATATTTACTTCGACAGATAGCATCCCACTGCCATCACTACAAAAACGTACTTTGTTTTCCCGGGCCAACCAACCCAATGCGAGAAAAATAACAGACTCCTTACAATGAGTCATCTCTCCAATCTTTCTGATAGACATGTTACCTCTCTCTGCGAGCAAGCGCCAGATCTGACCAGCACTTGAACCAACGTCATTCTTATTCATAACACTCCATTTTTTGATATGTGACCTAAAACTAATAATAATGGATCAAACGGACATGTTCCATTTGACTCCTATATTAGTTACTTATACCATTATTACTCAACTTTCGCACAAAACAAATGACTTTGCTTTATAAATGAAACAACCTTGACACTAAAAATGTTTCACAAAAACCACACTTATTCAATATAAATTGAAAGACAAACAACCTTTAGGCTTACAATCAGCAACTTCCGTCATTCGTTTTTCTGATAAAAAGAATTGTAGGAAACCGTAAACAAAGCCTTTCCCTAAACTGTTTGAATTATATAGAATCAAATAAAACAATTAGGCGATATGGACGATTATGAATTAATTGATAACGAAGAGAGACACCAATACGAATTTCACATTGGCAAATACGTTCCGAAAATTGAGTATATAAAAACCAAGAACGGCGAGATATACCTTACACACACCGAAGTGCCCGTAGCCCTCGAAGGGAAAGGTGTCGGCAGCCAACTGGCTGAAAAAGTGCTGAAGGATATAGAAAAACAAGAATTGCGCCTGGTTCCGTTGTGTCCCTTCATTGCCGGATACATCCAAAAGCATCCGGACTGGCGACGCATAGTAATGAGAGGTATTAACATAGGATAAAGCGATATAGATATGGGAAAGAAAATTGAATATTCAAACGGCGAACTGACAATTATATGGCAGCCTGACCTTTGTCAGCATTCGGGTATTTGTGTAAAAACATTGCCACAGGTATATAACCCCAAGGAAAGACCCTGGGTGAAAATAGAAAATGCAACCACCGATGAATTGATCGCACAGATCAACAAATGCCCGTCGGGAGCACTTAGTTACAGGCTTAATAAAAAAGAAGAAGAATAGGTAAATAAATAAATGCTATAACTTAATTACTGACTTCCGTCGGGCTCGTTCACAGGCCGGCGGAAGTTTTTTATTTGAGGCGGCCTTCTATCCCTAACTGGTAAAGGAATAATCCCCAGTTTTCTTCACGTATTTCTGTGTTCAACCGGACTTGCTCCACATCGATATTTGCCGGATAACTGTCATTCAGATAGTATTTATCCTCAGCAGTATCATAATACAACACCAGGTCGTTATAAACCGTACTCACACTCGCCATCACATCGGAGACATTGGTCGCCGTAAACAACTCCGTATCGGCCAATATAACAAGTATCTTTTCATACTGCTCCAGCTTTTCCTTAAATACCGAATGGTCGTAGAACCTGATTTCTCTGGTATCTCTGTTAAACCATTTTATATCGTTTCCTGTAAAAAGGATTTCATTTCCTAAAGGCAGGTTATAAACCTTATGACCTAAACCGACCACAACTATTTCAGAGTTTTCATTCAGCGTGCCGTCATTCTCACAGCCGGCAAACGTCAGCAATAAGAACAAAAATGATATGAAGTAACATAACTTTTTCATCAGACTATCATTTAGACTACTGTATCTGCACGGAATAAATTCAGGAACAGAGAAATAGCAGTCTCAAAATTAGCATTTTAAATTGGATGCACAAATCATTCCGGAAGAAAAAGTAAACCTGTCAGGGCATGGCATTATAGTAACGCCAGGTATCATCACGTTTACGGTTCCTCCGCTTATTCCTTTCCTCTTTCGAAAATATCCATTTCAAGATATCGTCCAGAGAAAAATAGAGTTTGACGGACCCGCCCACGGTTCCCCGCTTCTGTCCGTCTTTTACCACATCTGAAGAATACAGGTTCCTCCCTCCTGCCGCAGCCGTCACCGGCAGCTTGCCTATCTGTATCTCTTTTTTGTCGATAAGCCGTGTGGGAGGAGGCGTATAGGCCTCTTTGTTTATTTTCGGAATTGTATCCAGTTCCATCTTATAGAGACGGTAAACACTTGGGGGCATCGACTTATAATCCACGTTATTATGTATGCTATCCGTATCTGCATGCAAATATTCGGAGAAATCTTTCAGGAGAGGCAATTCAGAGGGAGCTTCCAGTATCTGCTGTCCGGGTTCATCTTCCATATGGATCAATTTACCTTCGCGGATAGCTTTCTGAAACTCCGGATTAATGCGTATCGTATCCTTTCCGGATAAAACACGCGACAACCACACCGAATCTTCTTCACTCCAATGCTGTGCATAGAGCTGAACCGGCAAAATACCTGTCAACATCAGAATAAGTAAACACTGCTTCAACTTCATACTATAGAAACGATGAAAAGACAATTTTACTGCATGACAAGAACAACCATTAAGTAGAAAAATAGTTGTTTACCGGCGATGAACTTTGTAAACTTCGCGAATATTCATACTTTTACTGCCGGTTTTAGAACTGTTTGTCACAAGGGCGAAATATTTATAAACTACAATATATTATTTATGAAAAAGATTATCAGCTTATTTTTAGCAGCTACCGCATTTGCCTGTACACAGGAGCAAAGCGTAGATGTAACGGTTACGAACCCGTCTGCCATCGACCGTTCAAAGGAGGTCACAGAAATTTCAATGGATGCCATTGCCAAACTGAATGGCGAATCTTTCATCATTTCCGACAATAACGGGACGCAGGTTCCTTATCAGATCACATACGACAAGAAAATTATTTTCCCTGTTGATGTGAACGCAAACAGCAGCGTTACTTATAAGATTAAACCGGGCACTCCCGAGGCTTTTGCCACAGTTGCCTGCGGTAAGTTCTATCCGGAACGTGTGGACGATATTGCCTGGGAAAACGACCGTATCGCTTTCCGTACCTATGGTCCGGCTTTGCAAGCTACCGGCGAACAAGCTTTCGGATATGATATCTGGACTAAATGTGTTTCCGAACCGGTTGTAGACATGCGTTATAAGACTGAACTGAACCCGGAATCGAGAGCCAAAATAGCCGAACTGCGCAAAACAGACAAGAAAGCAGCACAGGAACTGGCCAATTCGATTTCCTACCATATCGACCATGGCAACGGACTGGATTATTATAAAGTGGGCCCGACACTGGGTGCCGGTACTTCCGCCCTTCTTTCTAACGATTCCATCGTTTATCCGTATTGCTACAAAGACTATGAGATTCTGGATAACGGCCCGTTGCGTTTCACTGTTAAATTGGTTTACAATCCGCTGAAAGTAAAAGAGAATGACAATATCATCGAAACACGTATACTTTCACTGGATGCCGGTTCGCAGTTGAACAAAATTACGCTTACGTTTGCCAATCTGAATGAAGCTACACCACTTGTAACCGGTATCGTACTGCACGAGCCGAGCACAGACTATCAGGCTGATGCCGCAAACGGCTACATTGCATACGCCGACCCGGAAGACCCGACAAACGGACAAATCTATATCGGAGCCGTCTTCCCTGAAAAACTGAGTGATGCGAAAGCTGTAAACTTCTCTGACGCTGAGAAAAAACAACGCGGAGCAGACGGTCATGTACTGGCTTATGCTACTTATGCACCGGGCAACGAATATACGTATTATACCGGAGCCGGATGGAGCAAATGGGGCTTCAAGAACTCTGCCGAATGGTTCAAATATATCCAGGACTTTGCCCAAAAGGTAAAACAACCGTTACAGGTTACTGTAAAGTAAAAAAAGATATATCATGAAACATCCATGAAATAAATTTCG